>Ga0172379_10006929_pt1 | contig 14939 bp, 10 predicted proteins | sample GrowelOW334metaG_FD_119756 | JGI IMG/M metagenome (GOLD analysis project Ga0172379, IMG submission 119756) | Groundwater microbial communities from an aquifer near a municipal landfill in Southern Ontario, Canada - Groundwater well OW334 metaG | ecosystem: Environmental > Aquatic > Deep...
TCTTGGCGCCGATCATGTTTCCACTTAGGGGAAGGCGCGGGTCATCAACTGCAAGCGTTGAAAAATCGATGCGCTCGCAATCTAATATTTTGCCGCATTCTATTTTGCCGCCATCTAGATTATCGCCATCAAACAGAGCGACTGTTAGTTCACGCCCGCTAGTGTCAAATGAGAGAAAAAGCATTACTTATCTGACTTCTTCTCGTCGTCCACTTTAGCCTCAATAGAATCAGCTGGCTCAGCTGCCATGGTCTCGGCAGTTTCTTCACCAAGCACAACAGAATCACCGTCTATTGATTGACTATCAACAGAATCGGGGTCATCAGGCTGACCGCTGAGAAGTTCGCTAACACCTTGGGCACCCAAGATTGCTTCTAAGTCTTCAATACTGATGAAGCCGTCACCATCCGGATTGGCTCCTTGAGCCTCTTGCACTTGCTTGATGATGTTGATCAAATCTTCTGGTGTCATCCCTTCAGGCAGATTTTCAAAAGTGAGATTGTCGAGGTCATCGACATCTACTGATTGTGGTTGAGCACGGAAAATCTGTTGAATAGATTCAGCTTGGATGCTGCGTAGCAGTTGATTGAACATGTTGAAAGCTTCGCGTTTGTATTCTTGCAAAGGATCTTTCTGACCATAAGCTCGAAGCTGAATACCTTCGCGCAGTAAGTCAATGTTGTGCAAGTAATCAACCCACTTACTGTCAATATTGTGCAGTAAGACCTGACGCTCGAACTCACGCATGTCTTCAGTGCCAATGTGTTCTTCGCGCACTTTGTAGGCTAGTTCTACATTTTCCCAAAGACGCTGTCTCAAGTCTTCGTAAGCAAGACCTTTCAATTCTTCAGGCTTGACGTCTGCCAACATTGGAATGTCGACAGAGAGGTTACGCAGAACTTCAGGTAGTTGTTCGTCATCCCACAAGTCGCTCGATGAATCAGGATCGATCTGAGCTTCTAGAATCAAGTCTAGGTGCTCACGGAGCATGTCGTGCATGCCCACCTTAAGGTCAGCCTTCTCAAGAATGCGACGGCGTTCACGGTAGATAACTTCACGCTGGGTGTTGAGCACATCGTCGTACTGCAAAACGTGTTTTCTGGTATCGAAGTGGTGCGCTTCAACTTTCTTCTGGGCATTTTCAATCGACTTGCTCACCATGCCAGATTCAATCGGCATGTCTTCATCAGCCTTGATCATGTCCATCAAACGCGAAATGGCAGCTCCACCAAAAATACGCATTAGTTGATCTTCGAGTGACAAGAAGAAGCGTGTGGTACCAGGGTCGCCTTGACGGCCAGCCCGGCCTCTGAGCTGGTTATCGATACGGCGTGCTTCGTGCCGTTCTGTACCGATAATGTGCAAGCCCCCAACAGCAACAACTTCATCGTGCTCTTTGTCAGTTTGCTCTTTCATTGCTGGGGTCAATTCTTTGACCTTGGCCTCATAGAGAGCGAGCCTTTCTGGGTCGTTATGCAACTCTTCTGTGTCAGGAAACTCTTTTAGCAGTTTCTCTTTTGCAAGATACTCAGCGTTACCACCAAGCAGAATGTCGGTACCGCGACCGGCCATGTTGGTTGCTACAACCACAGCGCCTTTGCGACCCGCTTGAGCGACAATCATCGCTTCTTTAGCGTGTTGCTTAGCGTTCAAGACATGGTGATCAATGCCCTTGCGAATTGCTGCTACCACTTTAGCGGTGCGCAACATCGAAAACAGTCGCTCAGCCAATTCTTCTTCTTTGGGGAAGTCAGCCTCAGCTTTGCGTACAACTTCTTGCAGCTTCTCGATGTCTATTTGACCAGGACGCTCAAAGATTTTGCGTAGACCATCAATGCTCTCACCGCTGAGGTTGCGAGCTTTCATGTGAGAATCGATGTTCTTGATTTTCCAGATCAAATACTCGTTCATTTTTTGAGGCTTGCTCAAAAGTTCATCGATCAGTTCTGATTTTTCAATCGAAACTGTACCGACCAGAACCGGGCGGCCAAGCTGGTGCATATCGACAATTTCTTCTACAACAGCGATGTATTTCATGCGCTCGTTTTTGTAGATGATGTCTGGATAGTCAATACGTTGATTGCCACGATTGGTCGGAATAGCGACCACATCGAGGTTATAAATCTTGGAAAACTCAGAAGCTTCAGTCATAGCTGTACCGGTCATACCAGCCAACTTAGGATAGAGCCTGAACAAGTTTTGATAAGTAATCGAAGCGTAAGTCATGGTCTCTTCTTGAATCGGCACACGCTCTTTCGCTTCAATAGCTTGGTGCAGACCATCGCTCCAACGGCGGCCTTGCATCATACGGCCAGTAAATTCGTCGACGATACAAATTTCTGGTTTGCCTTCTTCGTCAGGATGAATCACATACTCAGTATCAATGCGATAAAGCTCTTTGGCGCGCAAAGCTTGCACCAAGTGGTGCGAATAGTTGTGGTGCATATCGAACAGATCGCCGACATCCAGCATTTTCTCAGCATTGATGATGCCTTGTTCAGTTAGAAGAACGTTGCGCTGCTTCTCGTCAACCCAGTAGTCACACTCTTCATCGTCTTTATCTTTACCGCGCTCAAGTAGTGGCGCTAGTTGCGACATGCGCACATAAAGGTCGGTGTGTGAATCACGGGGGAAGCCAGAAATAATTAGAGGAGTTCTTGCTTCGTCAATGAGAATGTTATCGACTTCGTCGACAATGGCGAAGTAATAAGGTCGCTGCACAAGCTCGTCTAGCGACTTACGCATGTTGTCGCGCAGATAATCAAAGCCAAATTCGTGGTTGGTACCATAAGTGATGTCAGCACGATAGGCCTGATATTTTTCATGGTCAGGTTGGTGCGAATAAACCAATCCGGTTGATAGGCCCAAGAAGTTATAGAGGCGGCCCATCCACTCAGAATCTCGGCGTGCCAGGTAGTCGTTAACAGTAACTACGTGAACACCACGACCAGCTAGAGCGTTGAGGTAAGTAGGCAGAGTAGCAACTAAAGTCTTACCTTCACCGGTGCGCATTTCAGCAATCTTGTTGAAGTGCAAAGCAGCTCCGCCCATAAATTGCACATCAAAGTGACGCATGCCGAGCACACGCTTACCAGCTTCGCGACAGACGGCAAAAGCTTCAGGCAAAATTTCTTCTAAAACATGAGCCAGCACAATGTCTTTCTTTGTGCGCATCTGGCCAGGCATTTTCGGTGTTTCGTCAGGTATTAACTTAACGTCTTCAACGTCTTTAAGAGCCTCAGCGATTTTGGCTTTGAATTCAGCTGTTTTACCTTGCAGTTCTTCATCGGTTAACTTCTGCATCGCTGAGTCAAACGAATTGGCCTTATCAACGTAAGGCTGCAGATGCTGAACGCGCTTTTCGTTGGTATCTCCGAACAAATGTTTGAGAAAACCTTTCGCCCGTTCTTCCAGAACATCCAACATCAGCTAAATCTCCCACCATAGAATGCATCTCGGCGTATCTTACCGCGCAATCACTTGCCACGCCGCCAGTACCACGGCTATTTTAACATCTTGCAGCATCCCTCTTGGGATGCTGCCACAGACTGCCACGCCTGCTATCATTTGCTCGTCAAGCGCATATGCGCAGCCGCAAGGCGCAAACTATGAACAAAACTGAATATCGCGAGCAGAAAAAATGAACGAGCCGAACCTAAGCACAGAGCCAGTAGAGCCAAAGAAGAAGGCACTCTCAGGCCTTTCTTTGGAAGAATTGACCAAGTTTGTCAAAGAACAGGGGCTGCCAGCTTTCAGGGCTAAACAAATTCACACCTGGATTTATGTCAAATACGCAAGCTCATTTGAAGAGATGACAGATCTCTCAGTTGAGTTGCGAGAAAAGCTTAATCAAGTCGCCCAAGTACCTTTGCTCAAAATCGCACACCTAGAAGTAAGCCGCGACGGCACCCGCAAATATCTTTTTGAACTACCAGACGGAAAGCTAGTCGAGTCAGTTTTAATGACTTTCCAAGACCGACCTAGCCTCTCTGCCTGCGTGTCATCACAAGTCGGTTGCGCAGTCGGTTGCACATTCTGTGCCACCGGATACCTGGGCTTCAAGCGCAATTTGAGCAGGCAAGAAATTGTCGACCAAGCCATGTCTATTCAACGCGAGTCAGGACAGCGCATCGCCAACATCGTATATATGGGCCAAGGCGAACCACTGCTCAATACAGAAGAAGTTATCGCTTCGATTCATATCGTCAACCAATCAGTGGGCATTGGAGCCCGTCACATTACTGTTTCGACTTCTGGCGTGGTGCCTGGTATCAGACGACTAGCAGAAGAAAATTTACCGGTCACCTTGGCGCTTTCACTGCACGCACCAGATGCATACACCCGCGAAGAAATTGTTCCAATCACAAAGAAATGGCCCATCAACGAAGTAATGGCCTCGGTGCGTGATTATTATAAAACCACAAAGCGTCGAGTCACTATCGAATATGTTTTGCTTGAAGGGGTGAACGATTCAGTAGAACAGGCAGCTCAACTAGCCGAACTGGTCAAAGATCTGCACTGCAATATCAATTTGATTCCCTTTAACCCGACAAAAAACAACGAAGGCGAGACAATGTACGGTCGCCCGGAGCTACAGGTTCAGCACCGCTTTGCCAACGCCGCTGGTCGCACAGGTAAAACAGTGACTATCCGCCTAGAGCGTGGTACCGATATCGATGCTGCCTGCGGTCAACTTGCCAATAAATTTGTGCAGTAATGGCAATACAGCCGTAACCAAGAGCAAAAGAATATCCACGGTGCTAATGAACACCGTGGATATCACTGATTTGTTTGTACCAATTAGTACTAAAAGTTATCTATTAGGGCTGAAAAACACATTGTTCCGAAGCAGCTGTTCTTCGATACTTGTTCCACCATTGCCACCAGCATTTGCGGCATTTGCAAAGCCAACAACCGCGATAAATAAGGCCAAAACAACAAGGCTAACTACGCGTCTTTTATTCTCGTTCATTGTTCTCTCCAGAAGGCAGTGCTTATGTTAGCAGGCCAGACTGGGGCGCAAAACGCCTGACAACGCCACCACAGCAAAGCAAATGTCCACAATCCAAATAAACACGGAGGACACCATCGATTTGCTTGTACTAAATAGTACAAATATTTTATCTATTTGGAGCGACCAATCCGGCTATTAGGGCCAGCAAAACCCCATGACAACACACCCTGCCAGTTTTGCCAAATTTTCCATCCGCTCTCAACCACGCCTCAGCAAAATAGTAAGGAAGAATCCAGAACCAGTAAGTAAAATCAAGGGCAAATAGGCAGCTAAAGCAGGTTCCATGCGGTTATTCACGGCCAAGGCTAAAGATACTTCTTGCAAAAGGAAAAAGCTGACTATGAGAAACCCACCATATATAAGCGAGAAATCTGGGCCTTTGCGCTTACGAAATAGCACCATAGGTGCCGCCGCCAAAACTAAGAAAAAACAACTCAGAGGGTAAGAGAAACGGCGGTAGTACTGCAGGTAAAGATATGGCGGCACCGGTACACCTTTACTCTGTATAAACTTGATGTTTTCCAGCAATTCACTAGTCGACTTATCCAAAGTAGTTTGGAAATTGTTGCCGATGGTCGAGTCTGTATGAGCAACAAAAGGAAGTTGCATTGATGCAAAATGCATCTGCACAGCGCTTCCGCTATTGCAGTTCGGGTCTTTACTGGTGTCAAAGAAATCAAAAATGCGACCGTCATAAAGTGTCCACGCACAGTTGTGCCACTGCGCAGAACTGGCGCAAATGACTTTGACCACACTAGTATTGGTCAAATCAAAACAAACTAAGCCCATTACTTTCTTGTCGTGACCAGCCGCAGTATTTTCTTCTTTTCCTAGTTCGATAATTTTCGAAGTTTTTGTAACACGCCCGTCAAGCGAAATCTCTTCTAATCTCAATTCAGTACGATCAGGAAATGGGCGCTGTGCTTTATTCGCCGCAATAATAAATAAGCGGCGTGCCAGATCTCGACACTGCGGAGCAGCGTACTCAGACACCAGAAAATTAGCGACCGAACTAATCAAACCCATAACAAGAAAAGGTAGTAGCACCCGCAGCAATGGCACGCCAAGCAACTGCAAAGCCATCACCTCACAATCGCGACTAGAGCGAATAAGCACTAGCATTACGGCCATGACGACACCCGACGGCAGACTATAAACCATACCGGTGGGCAGCTGCAAAGCCATTATGGTCAGCACGGTATGTAGTGACAGGCCCGAGGCAGTCATCATATCTAGGACGTTTTTAAACTCAGCGGTGCCATAGAAAATACCAAGAATGGCGAAAGTACCAACAGTCAACACCTGTAGGGTTTCGAGCATAATATAGCGATCGTAGAGCTTCATTTTCGCTAGGCCTCAGAAGCACCAGCGAGTATATGGAGTTAAATCGCGCTCAATAGGAAGCTCAGTGCTGATAGATGCAGATACTTCTCGACCGGCTTGAGCGAGGATATGACCGCTCGAATCAATAATCGTGGACGGCCCTAAGGCCGTGGCGAAAACAAATGAGCGGTGATTTTCCACCGCGCGCATAACGCAGAATGACACCATCTGATCACTCAATATAGAGCGACAAAACCAGCTATTATCGCTTGCATCAATCAGGACCTCTCCACCAGCTCTAATACTGGCTGAGCAAATTTGCGGTGAAAGATTCTCGAAGCAGATCACAGGAGAAACTTTGACTTTATCAAAAGCAAAGACCGCAGGAGTCTCACCAGAGCTCATGTCAACATACTCTTTATTGGCACCATAGATGAGAGTTCCAATAGGTGTATGGCGAATCCAATCAGGGGTATACTCGCCCACAGGCACCAGATAACGCTTATGGTAGAGCCCGGGCAGTACTTCACCATTCTGCTTAATAGCACAAACTGTATTATAAAGCCGCCCCTGAGCGTCTTTATCGAATACTCCAAGCAGCCAAGATTGTTTGTATCGTGAGGCAAGGCTGGCAGCAGATTTGAGGATAGGTGTCTTACCACTAACATTAAAGGCAAGAGACCATTCTGGCCAAACACAAACAGTATCGTTAGGGCTCTTGGCGCTGAGCTCAAGATATCTGTTGAGAACAGTGTTTACCGAAACTTTGTGTGCCTTAATTGAAACACCAGCCTGCAAGGCTGTAAACAGAACCTTATCTTTGATTGCTCTACTGTCACTTTCGAGTCGCGTGTAACCAAACCATAAAAGTAATACCGTTAGTAAGGCTGTCAAAGTGCAGTTGGCAATCAACTGCTTTTTACTGCCAAAAGCAATCATACTAAGGTCTATGCCAAGGCTCGCTTTAGCTTTGAATAGAGAGGCAGAGGCCACCAAAGCAGCGAGGTTAGCGTTCACTAACATAATCCAGGCACTAATGCCGACACCACCAATTAGAGAGGCAACTTGAATGACAGCAAGTTGTTTGTATTGGCTATAGTGCAAAGGTGACCACGGAAAACCCAGTAGCTGTGTAGTGTTGCACATGCGATCAATTAAGACCCAAGCAATGGGCAAGACCACATATGTAGGCCAATGCCACTTGCCAGAAAGTCGCGCGGGTAGCCAGCCGCTAACTAATGGCATGGCTTTGATTAGGCACGGAAAAATTGAGACATAAAGCGCTTGCCAGGCCGCCAGCATTAGCCAAATAGCAGTGGCCGCAAGCTGTGGAAAACTGGCCAAGGTACCTTCGCAATAGGCTGAGCGAAAAGTTAGAAGCCAACTTAGGTAAACGAGATTATAGCCAAGGCCAAAGCAAAAGCCGCGAACACCGGCTGTCCATGGGCTTGCAGAAGAAAAGGTCAAAAGCAAAAGACTAGTCGTCCAGAACCAAGGCAAATACCACTGTTCAAATCCGGGTGCGGCCAAACCAAGGATGGCGCCGCAAACCATTGCCGTCACATGATAAGACCATTCACCATGGCCCGACGGCGGCAAAGAGGTTAGAGGACGAGCCTCTTCTCTTAGATGAGCGGAGATTAAACCAGTCACTTAGCTTCGCAAAAGTAAGAAATTCCTGTAACACATTAGCGCACATAGAGCCGAAAATACCAGTAGTCAGTAGCCCTCCGAACCATCAAAGAATTTCATAAAGGCCCAATAAAGTGGCAACAGCCCTTCTATAAAAATTCAATGAGATGGCGCACATGACAATAGCGCCTTCGCTCTATAGACTGAACTAATCAAAGAATTTGCCGTGCAGATTCAGGCATCCCGTTTTCTCCTTTTTTAGAGCCAGCAAAACGATGCACCCAGCAGTAAAACTGATCACAGAAGTAATAACAGTGATCTGCTTTCTGACGACTATCTCCTATTACCTCTTACTCTTCTACAAACCCAAACGACGCAAAACAGACCGCGCCTTCACCAGCGTCACGGTCATAATTCCAGCCCACAACGAACAGCGTTATATAGAAGCCTGCGTGCAATCTGTACTTAAGGCTGAATTTCATGGCGAAAAAGAAATAATAGTTGTCGACGACGGCAGCACCGATGCCACCGCTGAAATAGTGTCACGCATAGAAGGAGTGACCTTAATCAGACAACCCCACAGTGGCAAAGCGGCAACTCTTAACTTGACTATCGCTAAAGCAAAAGGTGAGCTAGTTGCAGTTGTCGACGGTGACACTGAAATTGAAACCAATACGTTGGTAGAGATGCAGAAAGATCTAGAACAAGAAAAAACAGTAGCCACCACATGCCCTGTGCTAGTCAAAAATAGAGATTTCGGCTTGCTTATGTGGGTACACATAGAACAAGTGTACGCCTCATTATTGCGCTCAATAATGACTAAAGTAAATGCCAATATAATCAACTCTGGTCAATGCGGAATGTACCGCAAAAAAGAGCTAGTTGAATGCGGTGGCTTTTCAACTTTCGGCCTCTCAGAAGACATGGACATCGCCATTCGCATTGTCAGAGCCGGTTACCACCTGTCTCTTAGCGAAGGAACAATGGCTCACACTCATATGCCAGATAATTTCGGCTGGTTTTGGCAGCAGCGAATTCGCTGGGCTCGAGGGGGCCTAAACAATGTCATGCGCCACATGCGCCTGAACACCGGTTTAATTGATCTATACAGCATGCCCTTAGTAATCTTTGGCTACATTCAGTCTGTCATTATGGGCGGCTTCAATCTTTATAAAATAGTTGATGGATACTGCGGTTTCGTTGCATCATCGGGTCAATGGATGAGCTGGCCCATCGTTGCCTTTCTCATTGATTGGGTATCAGCAGTGGGCGTAATCAAATGGATCTACAAGCTTAGTACAGGAGCTTCTCCACTCACTCCGATTGATCTTATTGGTGCCATCGGTGCGCTTTTGACCTATCCGCTCTTTATCGTTGCCATTGTCAAATTCGACAAAAAATTCGACATCTACCACATTATTCCGCTGCTATTTATGACCCCATTGTGGTGGATATGCATGTTTGTACAAGTAATTTGCATACCAGAATTGTTCAACAAAAATCGCTACAACATTTGGACAAAGCCTTCCGTGAAACAACCACTAGCTGCTCGTCCTAAGGCGGCTGTAGGGGTTGAATGAGTACCGCCGGTGCAATTAAACAACGGCCACTTTACGTAGCTCAAGTGGTTGTCTTGCTAACTATTAGCGGCTTTCTTGCCGCCCTCTATACAACCTGCTGGGCATTGGCTCGCAGCAATCCCTATGCCATAGAATACGAAGGTCACGTTCTCTGGGCCTGTCTACAGTTAGCCCAAGGGGCAAATATCTACGACCTCACAGCTTTGAGCAAAGAGCCTTGGGGCGTCGTCATATACAATCCCTTCTACTTTGTCATTGGTAGCATTTTACTAAAAACCTTCGGCACAAGTTTTGAACCGCTACGCCTGCTCACTATGGCAGCCACTCTAATGTGTTTTGCCAGCTTCGGGGCGCTGCTAAAACGATGCCGCGTCAATGACTTCAACATGATCATTGCTCTTGTATTGTTTGCCGGCACATTGCCGGTATTGCACTGGTCTTCAGTGGCAAGAGTAGATTTACTTGGTCTAGCGCTGGCAGTAATTGGTCTAGAAAGATTTGTCTCGTCATGGAATAACTCAAAGCCAGAGGCCGAAGTTGACGCTACTAGCAGTGCCCACAGATTTTCGATCGTCTCTGTAATTTTCGCTGTGCTCGCCCTCTATACCAAGCAGCAGTATTTTGTATTCATGCTCGCAACCGTGCTCTTTGCTTTCTACAAAGGGCAAAAACGCCTGGCTTTGCAGTATATGGCCGCCTATGCATTTTCGGCACTAATCATAACCGCACTAATTCAAGGTCTTACAGGTGGCTACTGGGCACACTTGTCTTATGCCGCTGGTCTTCCTTGGGAGTGGGACACCATCAAACTATTTCTCATTCCTTTTGTTCTAGATCCAAAAACAATTGTTGCTGCCGTCGTGATTGCAGCAGCAAGTTTTTGGCGGAAGAAAGAAGACAATTTAGAGACATCCGGTCAAGACTTAGCAACTGATTTTTCTGCGCTCCCTACAATCTTGCTAGCAAGCTCCCTCCTGCTCGCTCTATACACAATGGGCCTACGTGGCGCCTTTCACAATCATTTGCTCTGCTGTGAAATCGCGCTCTTTTGGCTGGCCGCTATAAAACTAGAAAAGTTGCCCCAGAGCTTTGCTACCCCTGCTATTTTGGCAAGCGCCATAAGCATGACTCCGCTTCTCGGTTTTACCGGAGAAATGGCTTACTGCCACGGCTTAAGAAAAGACACTAAAGAAACCATCAACCTTCTAAGTCAAAGTTGCGCCAAGAAGCCTCTGCTTTTGACAGAGGACCCATCACTAGCAATTTTTGCAGGAGCGCAGCCAGCCATGATCGACGCCACCACGATATTGAATATAGGCGCCTTGCACCCAGGCCAACTAGACTTGCTGCTTGAGCGGCTTGAACAAAAAGCTTATGGCGCAGTAATCATAAATGTCCACGACGCCAATGACGGCAGTGAACATATTTGGCGTCTGCCTGTTGTTGATGCTATTTCTAGAAACTACAGCCCAGCAGGTAAATCAGGTGGAAATGGCATGAAGCAAATCGTTTTCTTACCCAACAAAGAAGCACCTATCTAAAAATTAGAAATATGTAAAAAAGCCAAATGGAAAAACAACAACTAAAAATAGACTTGAAAAATAAGCTATTCTGACTAACTGACAACCATGTCATAACTTCGAGAAACTGAAAGTGTCACTGCAAACCGAACTACGTCCCAACAATCAACTAACTGCCCCGAGCAGTGAAGTTCTGCATGGCCAACTAGTAGATGACGCAACTTTAGAGCAGCGAGCACCGTTCTTCAGACGCTTTGCTGCTTATACAATTTATGACTATATCTGTTGTCTCTGGCTTGCCACATTGGCAGTAGTAGTCTGCCGTATTCTACTGGGTGCAGATGGACCTAGACTGACAGCCCATGCACCTATCCAGATGTTTACTTTGTTCATTTTTCTCTTTCGCGATAGCTTCTTCAAAGGCCGTGGACTTGGGAAGGGTCTACTCGGCTTAGCCGTAGTAGACCGCCAGACAAAACGTCCTGCCACCATTATGCAATCGCTGCGAAGAAATTTGGTTTTTCTCGCACCCTATTTTGTCTATCAACTGTCAGCGCTAATAATTCCAGCGAATTCAAGTTCGCCTTGGGCCCACAATTTTCTTGCAGCTCTACAGATTTTTGCTGTTACCTATTGTTTTGTCGTGATGCTCATCGAAACTGTTTTGATGCTGCGCGGGAATGGTCTGCGCCTTGCCGATAGACTGTCCGGCACAATGGTCGTGAAGCTCAATACCGAAGAGCCGTGTTAACTAGTAAGCTCGAAAAAATTCTCGTCAATTGTTTTGCCGCTGCACTGTACATTTTTTGCTTGGGCAAATTTGGCTCATTAATTGGCCGAACATTGCAGTGTGGTGATACCGGCTGGCTAATCAAAACAGGACAATACATCCTGGCTCACGGCCTTCCGGCCACCGACCCTTTCAGCTTCACCTGCCCAGACAGGCCAATTGTAATTTATCAATGGCTCTTTGCTGTGGCACTCGGTGCTCTCTTTCAGCATGGTGGACTCTGGTTAGTCGGGCTGGCTAGTGCAGTCGTAGCCGCACTAATCTATCTTTGCTATCTACCGGCCTCAATGATAAGACTTGGTGTTAAACCGGTTTATGTCTTTGGCCTGCTCAGCTTGGCCAGCTGCCCTGTATTTTTCTGGGCCCGGCCTCAGCTAGTTTCATTTGTGCTTATTGCCCTGTTCACCCTTATCCTCGAGCATTTACGCACGAAAGGATACGACCGGCTCACCTGGCTACTGCCACCACTTATGGTGCTCTGGGCTAACAGTCATTCGTTTTGGTTTATCGGCTTATTAATGGTGACGGCCTATTTAATTGCTGCAATTCTAGAAAACAAAAATGAAAGGCGCAGCCTCGGCCTCGTTTTACTCGCTTGCTTTGGGGCAGTGCTGCTCAACCCCTACGGATGGGCCTTGGTTCAATACAATATTTCTTTCACCACTGAGCCAGACTTTGGCTCAATCAGAGAACTACAACCATCGCTGCTGCTACACCCTAAATTGTTCGTTGCCGACCTTTTCTATCTAGCACTGGCCTGGTCAGCAATTATTGTGGGCCGCCGGGCCGTGCCACTCTCAGGGCTACTTTTAGCTGCCATCGGCAGTGTGGCAGCACTGATGTTCTATCGCTTCGAACCCGTGGCAATTCTACTAACTTGGCCTTACGCAGGCCTAGCACTCAGTAAAATAGAATCTTTCCAAAGCGCAGCGCTTAAGCAAGAGCCGGCAAATTCGGGCGCTAAGCGCTTAAAGCTAGTGACCATAATCTTGCCAATCTTGGCAATTGGCTGCGCCATGTTCTCTTTTATGTGCCAATTTCCACCAGAGAAACCCATTTGGTTCACCAATACCGATACCAATCTAGAAACGACAAAATTTCTCAAAAGACATCCAGACCTATTGAATAGAATGTTCTGCGACCCGGCCATAGGGAGCAGCCTCATCTTCGAAAATCTTGCACCAGTCTTTATTGATACTCGCTTTGACTTTTATGGCCGTCAATTTTGCAGCGAATACAATAGTTGCTTTGATGCTGAACAGGGCTGGCAAGACTATCTAAGTAAATGGCAAGTTAGGTCACTCTGCGTAGACGATAACTATCCAATCTACAAAGCACTACTGACTTCAAAGAGCTGGTTGGTAGTATTTGATGACCATCATTTTTCTGTTTGGCTGCCCAATAACGAGGCCGGAAAGAAACGCCAGCAAGAACTTGCAATTAGAAACACCAACGAGTAAAGGCTGTGATGTCGTCCTCGACAGTAACTTCACAACTGATTACAGCAGCTTCTTCACGGGGCGAAAGCCTCAAGATGCGACCACTCGAATCGATGATAGCTGAGGGGCCAAGAGCGGTAGCAAAAACAAAAGCACGGTGATTTTCAGCGGCCCGCATGACACAAAATGCCACCATTTGTTCGCTCAATATAGAGCGCCTAAACCAACTGTTATCGCTTGAATCGGTGAGCAGTTGACCACCGGCCAAGACCGACTGAGCACAAACTTTGGGATAAGCACACTCAAAGCAAACTACCGGTGCCACCCGCCCCGGCTTCAAATCAAATACTTGGGCCACTTCACCAGAACTGGTATCGCTGTATTGCTTATTGGGTCCATAGAGCAAAGTGCCAACCAAACTATAACGGATCCAGTCTGGTGTAAACTCGCCAATCGGCACAAGATAGCGCTTGTGATAGACATCAGACAACGGCACGCCATTTGCTCCAATAGCGCACACAGAGTTGAACTTACGTCCGAAACTATCTCTATCAAAGCAACCTAACACCCAGGCCTGCTGATGGCGCACAGCCATACTAGCAACGATCGCCAATAGGTTTTTGTCGCGAGAAAAATCGAATGGCAGTGCCCATTCGGGCCAGATACAAATAGTGCCGGGCGGCACTGTCGCCACTAGGTCAAAATACTTTTTAAAGACCACCTGAGCTGGCACCTGACCAGCGGCATCCGAAAGACCAGCTTGCAGTGCGGCGATCATTACCTTGGGCTTAGTAGGCAACTGAGCTTGCTCTTGATTGAGGCGATACTGACCAAAAGCAAGCAAGAGTAAAGAAATCGCCAAAGTGACAGCAGCGTTAGTCAATAAAGCTCGACTGCTTTTAAACAAGATGGCATTGACTGCAACAGCGCTCGGTGCAAACAAGCTCTTAATAGCAGGTATTTTCGCCAACAAAGAACCTATATTCAAATTCACCAAAACTATCCAGGCGGCGATGCCGACCCCACCGAAGAGCGAGGCTGCTTGCAGCACCAGCAGTTGCTTGTACTGACTATACTGCAGTGATGCCCAGGGAAATCCTAACAGCTGCGTGGTGTTACAGACTCTATCGACTAATACCCAAAGCAAAGGGACAACCACATAGCTAGGCAGATGCCACCGCCCTTGATGCCTTAGCGGCAACCAACCAGCAGTAAGCGGAACCGCTCTAATGACACAGGCCGCTACACCGATTAACAGACCCTCTGCATACGATGCTAAAAACCAGAAGGCAACAGTAATAGCTTGGGGCCAGAAAACGAAAGTGCCCTGACAAAAAACTGGCTGGAAAGTGAGAAACCAACTTGTATAGACCAGGTGATAGGCAAAACCGAATACTAATCCGCGCAATGAAGCCTGCCACGGCTCTTTGGCTGAAAATGTAAGAACAAGAAAGGTGCTAAAAGCAAACCAGGCTATGTACCATTGTTCAAAACCGGGAGCAGCCAGCGCTAGAAAAGCACCAGACAAAGCTGCTAGAGCAACGACTTTCCATTCAGCCATTACTACAGTATTATCCTACGCTAGCCAGAGCCTTACCATTCCCTGACGCAAAAGTAAGTGAGTCTTCTGCCAATGCCTCA
>Ga0172379_10006930_pt1 | contig 14937 bp, 12 predicted proteins | sample GrowelOW334metaG_FD_119756 | JGI IMG/M metagenome (GOLD analysis project Ga0172379, IMG submission 119756) | Groundwater microbial communities from an aquifer near a municipal landfill in Southern Ontario, Canada - Groundwater well OW334 metaG | ecosystem: Environmental > Aquatic > Deep...
CCACTCTGCCAATGAAAATTAGCTAGATTGTTATCTTTAGTTTTTATCCATTTTGACGAGGTGGTTTTTATTTCTTCCAAGAGCTTACTCGCAGAAATATTTTTTGAAATCACACATAAAACGTGTAAATGATCCGATACGCCACCAATTTCGATGGGGTAGCAATTTTGGTTGGTCAAGATTTTGGAAATATATGGGTAGAGTTCTGCACAAATATCTTTATTGAGATAGGGAATGCGCTGTTTTGTGCTAAATACAATGTGACTAATAATTTTTGCTAAAGATTGTGGCATATACTATTTCGCCCCTACAGGGCTCGATTATGTTGTGAATATCGCCACCCAGCCCGACGCTCGTCACGCGCTACGCGCGTCTCGCTTGGACTGGGCTATTCTAAATCGTCCTTTCAGGACTTTTTATTGAATAAATGTTATTTTATGTATGATCCAGTGCGATACGCAATACAGTGTTTTTTACGGTATTGACAGAAAGATATTAAGGTGGGTGTTGATATGAAGAAGCTCTGGTTTAAAACTCCGGGCCCATGCTGAATTGCACCATGCTAGGTGTGCCAGGATTGTCTAAAGCTTTGGCGTAAGTGAGTTCTAAAGTTCCAAGAGGGGAGAGCCAAGCAACGCCTAATCCAGTTCCTCTTTTAAGACGCATTCTGAAGCTATTATCGGAGTTGCCTAAGTCAAAAAACCCTACAGCATACCAATCTGAGACAACTTTTTGTCTGAATTCTGCGCTTGCTACGGTCAAGTTGCGCCCAGGCCCTAAGCCATTGTAGGCATAGCCGCGCACACTTTGGGCGCCGCCGGCAAAATACTGCAAAGATAAAGGTAAATTGTTTATATCGTTAATAGCTGTGTATCCTAAGGTGCCTCGTAAAATAATAGAATTCATCGAACTTATTGGGTGGATCCATTTGGCATCGAGTTGGGCTTGAAAGAAATTATTGCGAGCAATTATGCCTTTGATTGCACCTTGTACGGTAAGATTTATGCGATGTCCACGTGTTGGTTTGACGGGGTTATCAGAGTCAAGATGCATTATGCTCCAACTAGGAATTAAAAAAGTAGTATTTTGCTTGGGCTGATTTGTTAAATTATAACGTTCTTGTTGTAAACTTAAACGTAGAGTTTGACGCCAGTCATTACGAAAAACAGTGGTGTAACCGCCGGATAATTTAAAAGCGCGGCTGTCGCCATATGTTTGCCTGCGAGATTCGGCTGCAGCGCTTATATCGTATTGGTCGGTAGTAGGGTTTTTGCCTGGAATTAAATAACGTACTTCTAAGCTATTTTGTGTATTTGAAGCTTTTATAAAAGATCTTAAATGTTGTCCATTATCGCTTAAGTGGCGTACCTCTAAACCAAGTAAGCCACGGACTCCTGTGTCAGTACCAAAGCCAGCGCCCAAGTCGTATTGATAATTTGGCCTAAGTTCTAATTCAACTTGAATTGGAACGGTTTTTCTTTGTATATCTTGCCTATTTTGAGTAACAGATACATTTTTAAAGTAGCCGCTATTGTTTAGATTATCTTGTAGGGCCAAGAGCTGATTGCTGGCATATAATTCACCTTCTTGGAACGGTATAAAGCGATGTAAAAATTTTTCACTAAAAGGAGATGGCGAAAATGTTACATTACCAAATTTGTAACGTGGGCCAGTATAGAAATGTAAGACAATATTAGCTGTATGCTTTTTAAGGTCAATCTTGATGTTGTTCTCTGCTATTTTAGCTTCCATATAGCCGTGATTGAGTGCGATATCAAAAAAATCTTGTTTGAAATTTTTGTAAACTTCCGTGTTTAAGATTGAGCCAAGGCGCATAGGGTTTTGCGCCAAAATATTTTTTATAAGTGGATCGGAGGCGCCGTCTCCATCTATGCGTACGTCTAATCTATTGATTTTGACTGGTGTTTGTGGACTGACGACAAAAGTTGCGAACCAATCTTCACCGCGGTTGGTGAGGGAACTTTTAACCTCTGCTTGAAAGTAACCGAAAGGCTGCATGGCGATTTTGATGTCATAGGGAGCGGCAGCCACGAAAACTTGAATTTCTTTAGGCGTAGGATTAGCTAGTTCTTCTTGTTGTTTTAGATTTAAGCTTTGTTCCACACTTATTCTTATATCGCCACTTAAGCCAAGGATGGAGCAATGTAGCGTGTTTTTAGCATAACTTGCGGCATTAAACACAAGTAATAGAGAAAAGCAAAAAAATTTTAAAAGGCAGCGCTTCATTTTTTGGTTTTTTTTGTATGCTTAATCGCTAAGTGTTTTATTTTCTGTGGTTTTTTAGTATTGTGTTTTATTTTATGCAGAGTTACTTTGTTTCTAAGTTTAGATTTTGATTTATTTGCTGTTTTTAAGTTGTGTTTGTTTTTGCTGTGTTTTTTTAGCATAGAATTTTTGGTTTTTATGCTATGTTTTATTATCGTAGGTTCTTTCCAGGTGATTTTTTCATTATCCGGTAAATTATTCCAACGTTCGCTAAAAATGTCGGCTTTGTCAATTGGTAAAAGCAGGATGTATGGCCCATCAGGATCTGTAGAAGAACGGCGATAGGCTGCGTTTAGCGTATGTAGCTCGTTTAAACTAATACCAGCAAGTTCTGCAGCTTGTTTTAGGTCTATCTGGGAACCAGTGTCAACAATCTTAAAATATGGCTTATTTTCTACGACGGGTAGGGCTATATTGTAGCGTTCTGGATCGCGTAAAATAGCTGCTAAGGCCAGTAATTTAGGTACATAAACTTCTGTTTCTTTGGGTAAATGCAGGGACCAAAAATCAATAGGCGAATTAGAGCGCATATTACGGCCTATGGAAGCTTGTATACTGCCTTCGCCAGCGTCATAAGAAGCAAGAGCTAGTAGCCAATCGCCGCAATATTCATGTAAATAAGTCAAGTATTTGAGGGCTACGCGAGTGGAGGCTATTGTGTCGCGTCTACCATCGTACCATGCGTTCATTTTAAGGCCAAAGCTTCTTGCGGTTCCTGGCATAATTTGCCAGAGGCCATTGGCTCCAACTGATGATGTGTCATAAGGACTATAGCCGGATTCTAGAATGGGTAATAAAGCTAACTCAGCTGGAAGTCCACGTCTCTTGGTTTCTTGATAAGTATAGTAAATAAAAGGGATCGAATGGTGGAAAGAACGCTCTAAACTAGCAGAGTTACGCTGATAGAAGGCTATTTGTTTTTTAACTGCTGGATGTGAAGAAAGATCTGGCAAGGAGAGGTCCTCGCGCATATCGCTCCAAATACCCCCACTAAAAAATATTTTGTGTGTTGGCTTGGGGCTATGTTTTACAGGCGAAACCGTATGCTCTGCAAACTGAGTATTACTAGCGCAAGCCGTGAGGCTGGCCAGGAGCAGTAAAAGCAATATCTTTTTTAGAAAAGCAAAATAGTACTCCACAATAGTAAAACATGGTACATGGTCAGGGATAGTACGGTCAAGGGTTAAAATTTGCGCGTTTTATGGACAAAAAGTAGTTTTTTAATTATTTATGAACTACACTGAATTTGTTTAAGATTTAGCTGAAGGGTTAGGAACGATGCTTGCTAAAAAATGTAATTGGTTATTGATATCTTTATTGTTTGTTTTTAGCAGTGGCTTTGCTTTGATCAGCAAAGATGAAAGGAATATTCAAAATACTTACCAAGCTTGGTGTAGCGCTGTAGCAGAGTCTAAGGGAAATCCTGAGGTAATGACAAAATTTTACGCTCCAGATGCTATTTTGCTTCCTACTTTATCGCCAAAAGTGTTGGTCAATAAGAACAACGGCCTTGACCCTTATTTTATTTCTTTTACTGGCCACAAAAATATAAAATGTACGACCAATAAGGTACTTGTTCAGTTTTATGGGGATTTTGCTATTAGCGCTGGTTTATACACATTTACTTACTTGAATCAAAACGGACAAACTATAACATTGCCTGCTCGTTTCAATTTTGTATATAAAAAAAATGATGGCCATTGGTTAATCGTTAATCATCACTCGTCATTGTTGCCAAAAACATAAATATTATGAGTTTTTGTTTAGTCATATTAGATCGTGATGGTGTTATAAATGCCGATTCAGCTGAATTTATTAAATCAGCGGCAGAGTGGCATGCCATTCCTGGCAGCTTAGAGGCTATAGCAAAGCTTAATAAAGCTGGCTACAAAGTTGCGGTTGCTACTAATCAATCTGGGCTTGGTAGGGGTTATTTTACAAAAGAAACGCTGGATTCTATTCACGATAAGATGCAAAGAGATTTGGCGTCAGTTGGTGGGCAACTAGATGGGATCTTCATTTGTCCTCATGTCGCAGCTGATAACTGCGAATGTCGCAAGCCCAAGCCTGGACTCCTCAGGAAAATCAGTGAACATTTCAATATTCCAAAATCTGAAATTATTTCTATTGGAGATTCTTTGCGCGATGCGAAAGCTTCGGAAGCCTTTGGCGCACGTTTTATTCTGGTTTTGACAGGGAATGGGCTGAAAACTCTACAAGAAAATCCATGGCTGCAAAAGAAATCTTTGGCTATCCTGCCTAATCTCGCAGAAGCTGTAGACTGGCTTCTTACTAAATATACTCTTTAATGTGTTCGTAAATAGAATCTAAAAGGCGCTCCTTGTCTTCGGCTTTATAGATGTTTAGATCGTTAGTATTGATCATAATTTTTGGCGAATAATTATAATCTTTATACCAAGCTAAATATTTCTCGTTGATTTTATCTAGGTAACCACGAGAAATAATTTTTTCGCAATCACGATTTCTCATCTTAATTCTTTCTAAGGCTATATCTGTGTTGCAGTCTAAGTAAATTAGAAGATACGGAGGATCGGTTAGGTCGAGCATGGATTTTAGTAAAGATTTGTAAGTATTAAATTCTTCTTTGGTCATGAATTGTTCTTCGTAGAGAACCTCAGCAAATAAGCTGTCACCAAAGATAGAGCGATCTAGCGTGCCTTTGCCATCTTCGTGAATTTGTTTAATCATTTGAAAGCGGTGGACTAGGAAATGCACTTGAGAAGTAAAGCTCCAGCGTGTTTTGTCCTGATAGAAATTATCTAAGATGTTGATTGTGTCGCTGTTACTTAATTCGCGATACAGCGGAATTCCAAAAACATCTTCCAAGGCTTTGCCCAGGGTGGTTTTTCCTACGCCAATTTGTCCATCGATGATAATCATTGCTAAGATCCTCTGGAAAACATGTCTACGGGTTTTCTTTATAAATCAATACGTTATGTTTAAAAGTTCAGTTTTGGACATTCTTTAGGAGATTTTAATCTAGTCCTAAAGAAAGCTAAATCAATTTTGTGAAAATTCTTTTGTTTTCCGTTACAATAAGCACTTGACAACTAAAATTCTAATTAGCGAGAAACTATAATGCTAGAGACAGATAACGAAATGAATGAAAATAGCGCTCCAAACACTTCGGATGAGAACGCTTTAGGATTTTTCATCAAAAGCCTTTGGGAGAAGCGCGCATCTGGCTTGAGCCTTCCGTCAGCAGATGTATTTCGTAATGTGACATCCGAAGATGTTGCTAATCTTTTAAACCTATACCCGTTTTTACAAATGGTCAGTACCACAGCTCTTTTTGTTGGAGGGATGGTTCCTTCTTTTGTAAAATCTCGTAGTGGTTGGACAATTCATGATTATGGGGACGCTATGAGCTCGTCTTTAGGATATGATTTATATAAAGCGGGCGAATATACTGATATGGCGTTATTGGATAAATTATTTGCTGAAAACTTAGAGGCTGAGCAAAGACGTAAAACACGTGAGTCTAACGAAGACAAGACAGAGCAAGCTTCTGGCGAGGATGTAAATGTAGAAGCTAAACCGCTCGGGACTATAGTCAAACAAGCTTACGATACAGCTTCTGAAATGGTTGAAATCGCCTATTACAAAGGTTGGAAAGGAATTCAAATTATCGCTGGTTCACCGGTTATGCAGTGGGCAGCCTGGTCAGCAGCGCAAGATTATGAGTTAGAAGTTTTAGGATTTACCCCCGATAAAATCGCTGAACTCAAACGCCGTCGTGTTAAAACTGTTCCCGAACTCTTGGTGGACCGCAAGAGTGTTGAACTGCGCGGGCAGTGAAAAAAAGATAATGCCGTTTATAAATGTATCTTAAGCGGCATTATCTTTTTGAGTAACTGATATTTTTTGTGCGCTATGCTTCTCCTCCCCCCTGTTATCTATGATTGTGTTATTGTAGAATAACCAACGTCTCAAAGAAATATTAAACATGGGGGTATTTTATGTCTATTTCAATGCCAATGAAGCCCAATGGAGATGTGATTGTTTTTGATATAGGAGGAACACATTTTAGGCACGCCGTATTTACGCAAGGCGGAATAGGTGGTTCACCACCAATAAAAGAGGAAACCCCCAGTGTTTTTAGCCACCCCAAAGAGGATGTTAAAACTTTGCAGCAAGAGCTGGTAGGAAAAATCGCAAATGCGGTCAGATTCCATAGAGCGAAAAATCCAAGTATAAAACTAGTAGGAATCTCTTTTCCAGCCCCGGTGAATTCTAAAGGAGTTGCTCTTCGTACTTCTGGAATTTGGGAAGATAAGGGCGATAATTTTCCTTTGTTAGATAGAGTGAAAAGGCAACTTTGCCAGCCCGGAGAAGAAGATATATCAGTTTTTGTTGCTAATGATCTTACTGCCGCTGCTGAAAGTTACGCCTATGAGTACAGAAAATCCGGTAAGCCGTGCAATTTTAGGCTATTTGACGTGGTTACTATTAGCACAGGTATCGGTAGCAAGATTTATGATATGCAAACAGAAGAAGTGTTGCTAAATAATGAGGGGACTGCTGGGGAAATAGGGCATCGACCGGTTACACTTCAGCTTGGCGAAGAGCCATTGCGTTGTGATTGCGGAGCTATGAATCACTTAGGATCATTTGCTTCGGGAAGAGGAATAGAGCGAGTAGCGCAAAGAGAAGCTCAAAAATTTCCGGAGAGTTTTAAAGAGTCATCATTATTTAAGTTAACTGCTGGGCAGATCGCTCAAATCAAAAATGAACTAATTAGTAAAGCGATTTTAGAAAAAGATCCATTCTGTAACGCTATTCTCGAAAAAAACACATTGTATCTTGCTCAAGTTTTAGCTCAAATAGCTAATGCTGTTGGTATAACTAAGTTTATTATTACTGGTGGTTTTGCTTTAAGTCTTGCAGATCGGTATTTGGATTCGCTCATAAATAGTTTATTACAACTTAAGGATTATTTTTACATGCAAAGCGAGGAGGAAATCAGGAGAATGCCTGAGTTGGGTAATTTAGGAGATACAGCTGGTTTATGCGGCATTGGTCTTTTTGCTTCCAAACGTTATGAAAGATTACAGCGTGAACAACCAAGGATTCTTAGTTTGCCATCGTCATCATCTTCTAGTCAGCCTCCGCAAGGAGAACAAGTACCTCATGTTCGCCAGATGGCCGCTACGAAATGAAGGTTTTGTCTATATTCGGAACCCGTCCTGAAGCTATAAAAATGGCTCCTATCGCAGTTAAGCTGAAGGATAGGTTGGGTGAAGAAGCGAAAGTATGCATTACCTCTCAGCATAAAGAGATGCTGCAACAGGTGATAAGTTCATTCGATTTAGAACCAGATTTTGACCTTAATGTTATGAAGCACGATCAAACATTAAGCGATGTCGTTTCAGAAATAATTTTCAGGATGCAAGACGTATTTAGCTCTTTTCGACCGGATGTTGTTTTGATACATGGAGATACCTCTACTTCTTTGGCCGGCGCTCTTTCTGCGTTTTATCACAAGATACCTATAGCACATATTGAGGCAGGTTTGCGAAGCGGTGATTTATATATGCCATGGCCAGAAGAGGCAAATCGGAAATTGATTGCCGCTATAGCTAATTTGCATTTTGCTCCTACTGAAATATCTGCTAGAAACCTCATAAAAGAAGGTGTTGCTAAAGAAAATATTTTTATTGTAGGAAATAGTGTTATTGATGCTCTTAAGGCTATTCAGTTTCAAGTAGAGAACGATAAGAATTTTAAAAGTAGATTGGACGAGCGATTTTTTTATTTAGATCCTGCGAAAAGGACAGTGTTGGTAACTATTCATAGACGCGAAAGTTTTGGGGAAGAATTTAAAGAAATTTGCTGGGCATTAAAGCAACTTGCCAAAAGAAGTGACATAAATATTGTTTATCCAGTGCATTTGAATCCACGTGTGCATGATTTAGCTAATAATATGCTTAAAAATGAAAAGAACATTTTTCTCATTGAGCCGCTAGATTATATATCTTTTGTTTATTTGATGATTCGTTGCTATTTTATTCTAACTGATTCTTGTGGTATTCAGGAAGAAGCTCCAACGCTGGGTAAGCCTGTGTTACTAATACGAGATAACACAGAAAGGCCGGAAGCTGTTGCTGCAGGTGTTGTAAAAATAATTGGTAGAGATGCGAGAAATATAATTAAAAACGCATTGTTGCTTATGGATAATAAAGAAGAGTATGAAAAAATGGCTAAGATTTGCTTTCCCTACGGAGATGGGAATAGTAGTAGCCTAATAATTGAGCATCTTGCAAATTATTTTAAAGTCTATAATTAACTGAGGAGGTTTAACTTGAAAGATTTTGTAGGAAAAATTGTTGTTATTACGGGCGGTTCAACTGGTATTGGAGCAGCAGCAGCGAAAAAATTTGTTGAACAAGGTGCGAAAGTTTATGTTTTGGGCATGAACAAACCATCAAATATTGGTGACTATCTTCAATTCATTAAGTGCGACGTGACCAAGTATGCAGATATTCGTTTTGCAATCCAAAAGATATTTAATCTGGAAAATCGTATTGACCATTTATTTGCTAATGCTGGAGCGTATTTAATCGCTAATATTGAGGAAACCAGTGTAGATGATTTAAATAACATAATAGACATCAACCTCAAGGGTGTTTTTTTGGTACTGAAGGAAGTTTTGCCAATTATGAGAGTACAGGGGTATGGTTCTATTGTGGTGACAGGATCGGACCAATCATTTATTGGTAAGCCTAATAGTGCAATTTATGGAGCAACAAAGGGCGCCATTGGCCTACTAACTAAAGGGGTGGGTATCGATTATGCGCAATTTGGTATTAGAATAAATTGTGTTTGTCCTGGCACAACGGAAACTCCAATGTACAACAAGGCTATAGAAGCTATTTGCCGAAAAAATAATATTTCTAAGGACGTTATATCTAAAAAGCTTGCTGAAGCCCAACCAATGGGCAGAATTGGTAAACCCGAAGAAGTGGCAGAAATGGTATTGTTTTTATGCTCGGATAAATCAAGTTTTACAACTGGGGCGCTTTATTCTGTAGATGGTGGGTTTACTGCTATGTAAAAGGATTGGCGCTCCCTATGGGTTTCGAACCCATGTTTTCGCCGTGAGAGGGCGACGTCCTAGGCCACTAGACGAAGGGAGCTTTAGCGCTAATCTTTGGGCATGGCATTCAGGCCTTTCAAGATATTCAAAGCCTCGTAGAGTTGATAATCGCTTTTAGCGAGAGAATAAGCTTTTTCCGCTTGCTGTTCTGATTTTGCGGCGCGTTTAGCTGACATTACACCACTATCGTCATCTGTGTCTGCTGCATCTTTGTCTGTGGCTTTAGAATTACCATTGGCAAGATGCTCAGGTAATTTGGCTTCGTCTATGCGAAAATCGCTATCCCATTTGCTCTTTGTCAGTTGCATTTCATTGACAACAACGTTCGGCTCAATGCCTTTGGCTTGAATGGAGCGGCCAGATGGAGTGTAGTAAAGAGCAGTTGTAATTTTTATGGCGCTTTTTTCATCTAAAGGAAGCAGCGTTTGCACTGATCCTTTGCCAAAACTACGCGTACCGACTATTACGGCGCGTTTGTGGTCTTGCAGAGCTCCTGCCACAATTTCCGACGCTGATGCTGAACCTTCATTGATTAAAACTACAAGTGGAATGTCGTTTAGCATTCCACCAGGAGTGGCGCTGGCAGAGATGTGCGCGCCAGGAAATTGACCTTCAGTATATACAATGAGTTTATTTTTCTTAAGTTCAGTAGCATCTAAGAAAGCATTGGAAACTTCGATGGCCGATTCTAATAAACCGCCTGGATTATTGCGTAAATCTAAAATTACGCCTTCTAAATTGCCATCGCTTTGTTTTTTTAATTTATCGATGGCTTTAAAAAGATCACGGGCAGTTGGTTCTTGGAAAATTGCAACGCGAATATAGCCGTAACCTGGTTCCAGCATGCGTTCTTTTACAGTCCGAACTTTGATAATATCGCGCGTTAGGGTGAACTTTAATGGCTTGCTGGCATTTTTGCGCAAAATAGTAAGTGTAAGCTTGCTGCCTTTGGGGCCGCGCATCATGCCGATCGCATCGCGCATTGTCATATCTTTTACTAATTTTTTGTCGATTTGTAGAATTAAGTCGCCCGCTTTAATGCCGGCTTTAGAAGCTGGTGTATCGTCTAAGGGGGTTACGATGCGTAGCAAGCCTTGATCAGGAGCAATTTCAATACCTACGCCGCCAAAATGGCCTTCTGTGAGAAGTTCCAAATCTTTTAAGTCATCGCCTTCTAAATAATCTGAATGCGGATCTAATTTAGCTAACATGCCGCTTATGGCATTATCTATCAAGGTTTTATTATCTACTTTTTTGATATAGTACTGCTTAACATAGGCCATAACTAGTGCGAGCCGCTGCACTTCTTCGTCAGAAATTATCTGCTTAGTGTCTGGAATAGTTGGCGGAGGCGGTAGATTTAAGATAGCAAAAGCTGATTGGAAGTAAATAAAGCAGCTTACTAAAGCGGCAAAGATTACCGCTACTTTTTTTATAATTTTTTGGTTTTTCATAAAATTTTGTATTTTAGAGTAATTATAAATTATGAGTTATGAATTATAAATTAAAGGAGCTGGAATTGAGTTTAAAAATACAACCAATTGATTTTTAAATATTTTTCATAGACATATTTTTTTATTGTTCGTCCATTCATAATTCATAATTCATAATTTATAATTCATAATTTTCTTCACATCTTACACCAAACGGTCGGGTCAATTGGCCTGCCATTATAGCGCATAGCAAAATAAAGCCCAGTTTTTTCATAACCACCAGTGTTGCCAACTGTTGCGATTGTTTCGCCAGAGGCTACACTGTCGCCGGTTTTTTTATATAAAGAGTGGTTGCGTCCGTAAAGGCTCATGTATCCATGGCCGTGATCTATAATTAAAAGCAAACCGTAGCCGCGTAGCCAATCGGCAAAGACTACTCTTCCGCCGGCAATGGCATGTACTTCCGCGCCTTCTTTGGCTGCAACTAAAACGCCATTTAAGCGCGACTCTCCAGCTCCAAAACTCTCTAGCTTGCCATGAGTAGGAGTAAATAATTTTCCACGCAGTTGAGTTAGAGAACCTTGAGCTATAGGTTTTTGTTTTTGCGCCAAGATGCGGGCGTTAATTTCGGCGATTAATTTTTCTAAGGCAGCTTTGTTTGCTAGTAATTGCTGCAATTTGGTATTTTGATTTTGTAAATTATTTTTGATAGATTTTAACGCAATATTGCGTTCGCCCTGCATTTTCTTTAGGTCTTGGCGCTCTTTTTCTTGATGCGAATATAGATTTTGCAGGACTAATTCTTGAGCCTTAATGGTATTACTGTTTTCGGTAATTTTTTGCAAGGTGGCTCTTAGATTAGATAAGGCCCGGGCCCTGGCGTCTAGCAAATAAGCATAATAAACAGACATGCGATCTATATTGCTTGGATCTTCTTGGTTGAAGATAAGTTTTATATAACCATCGTGGCCGATTAAATATGCTGCGCGCATTTCATTCATAACATGCTCTTTTTCTGTGGCAAGTTCCTCTAAATAATCTGCCTGCTTGCTTCCTAAAGCTTTTAAGAGTCGCTGTTCTAGAGCTAGTTGTTTGCTAGTTTTTTGTGCGGCATTAGTGATGCTGCCGATGGAAATTTCGGCCTGTTTAAGCTGTTGCTGGACGGCAGTTTGTTGCTTTTGAGTCTCGGTTAAATGAGATTTTAACGTTTTAATTTGATTAACTATTTCTTGCAGACGAGATATGGGGGATGCAAGTACTGTGCTGCATACAAGCAGTGAAAATAGAAGCAGAATAAAACTTAAATTTTTCCTTCGCATAGTCCTAGTAAACATTTTCCGGTCATTTCCTTAGGTTCTTCGATACCGAGTAAATATAACATAGTTGGTGCAATATCAGTTAGTTTTCCTGAATTTTGTGTAACTTTCGCTGGTCGACCTAAGTAAATAAAAGGAACTAGATTGGTTGTATGAGCTGTGTAGGGCTGCTTGTTTTCTTCGTCTATCATCATTTCAGCATTGCCATGATCGCCGATGATTATCATTTCCCCGTGCACTTCTTCTAAAGCTTTGACAACTTGACCTAAGCAATTATCAACAGTTTCGACAGCTTTAACAGTAGCTTCTATGTTGCCAGTGTGTCCAACCATGTCTGGATTAGCGTAATTGCAAATAATGACGTCGTATTTGTTGCTGCGAATGGCTTCTAATAAACGGTGTGTTACCTCTGGCGCATTCATCTCTGGTTGCAAATCATAGGTGGCAACCTTGGGGGATGGAACTAAAATTCGATCTTCACCTTGAAATGGCGTTTCTCGGCCGCCGTTTACGAAGTAAGTAACGTGAGCATATTTTTCAGTTTCAGCAATACGTAGTTGTTGCAAATGATTCTTTTCTAAAACTTCGCCTAAGACATTGCTTAGGTCTTGCGGCGGATAAGCGACGCGAACTTTAAGATCAGATGCGTATTCCGTCAAAGTCACGTAAGCAGTGAGTTTTGGGAGGCTTTGGCGTTTAAAGCCAGTGAAATTTGGGTCAGTAAAGGCATAACTCAGTTCACGACCACGATCAGCGCGGAAGTTCATAAACACAATGCTGTCATTGTCTTGAATGCTTATTGGTTGTTCTTGAGCTGAATAAATAAGGGTTGGTTTAACGAACTCATCGGTTTCGCCGCGTTTATAGCTTTCAGCTAAAGCTTCTTCAGCGCTTGAAAAATGAAATTCGGCTTTGCCTAAAGTTAGCATGTTATAAGCAACTTCGACTCTTTCCCAACGTTTATCGCGGTCCATGCCATAATAACGTCCGCCAATGGAAGCGATTTTACCTACGCCTAAAGCTTTTAATTTTTTTTCCATGGATTGAATAGAAGCTAATGCAGATTTAGGCGGAGTATCACGACCGTCTAGGAAAGCATGCACATAAATTTTCTTGGCGCCGCGCTTGCAAGCTAATTCTGCCATGGCTTCTAAGTGAATGTCGCGGCTGTGTACGCCACCAGGAGAAAGTAGGCCGAAAATGTGTATAGCGCCATTGGCTTTGATAGTTTCGTCTACAGTGTTTGTTAAAACAGGGTTTTGGAAAAATTCTTTATTTTCAACGACTAAGTCTATTTTAGTTAAATCTTGCAAAACCAAACGGCCGGCGCCAATGTGTAAGTGACCAACTTCTGAGTTACCCATCTGTCCTTTTGGTAAGCCAACGTCTAGGCCAGACGCAGAGAGTTCGGTATGTGGGCAGGTTTGCCAAAGCTTGTTGAAGTTTGGCGTTTTGGCTAATGCAATCGCGCTACCATGAGTTTCTTTACGTAATCCCCAGCCGTCTAAGATCATTAAAATTAAGGGTTTGTTTAGTTTTGTCATATTGGCTACCTCGACGAAAATTTTAGTTGCAGAAGCTTACTTAACAATGAAGTAAAAAGCACGTGTTTTTAGGAAAATTATGAATTATGAATGATGAGTTATGAGTTTAAACGGGATAAATACTTGAAAACCCGTAATTAAAATATATGTTATTGATTTTAAAGTAATTTGCGTAGACATGTTTTTTATCTCGCTGATTCGAAAGTCATTTATAAAATGAATAATTAATAATTCATCATTCATAATTCATAATTGTTTCTCGCTTGTTCCGCATGTGCGAACGGTTTATAATGCGCCCGTTTGTCCATCCATCCACTTTATTTTAACTACTAATTTTTGGGGAGATCACTAATGAATATCTATGATTCACCATCTTTTGATAAACACGAACAGGTAGTTTTTTGTCAGGATCACGCTACTGGTTTAAAAGCTATTATTGCTATACATAACACCCAACTTGGGCCAGCTCTTGGCGGATGTCGTATGTATCCGTATAGCAAAATTGAAGATGCTATCGAAGATGTTTTGCGTTTATCTAAAGGTATGACATATAAAGCTTCTGTTGCTAATTTAAATTTAGGTGGTGGCAAAGCTGTTATCATTGGCGATCCAAAAAAATTGGGCAATGAAGCGTTCTTCCGTACATTTGGCCGATTTGTACAAGGCTTAAGTGGCAGATATATCACAGCGGAAGACGTTGGTACGAACACCAAATTTATGGAATGGATTAGTCAGGAAACCGACCATGCCGTTGGTGTTCCAGCTTGTTTTGGTGGTTCTGGCGATCCTTCACCTTTTACTGCTCACGGTACATTTGTTGGTGTTAAAGCGGCTTGGAAAAAAACAACCGGCAAAGATAGCTTAAATGGCGTCAAAATTTCTGTGCAAGGTATTGGTAACGTTGGTTATAATCTTTGTAAGGAATTGCATAAAGACGGCGCTATACTTTACGTTAACGATGTGAACGAGAGTGCAGTTGCTAAAGCAGTTAAAGAGTTTTCTGCTACAGCTGTTTCTGACGCGGATCTTTATAAATTAGATGTTGATATTTATTCGCCATGTGCTTTGGGTGCAACTATCAATGATAAGACTATACATCAGCTTAAGTGTTCTGTTATTGCAGGAGCCGCAAATAATCAATTAGCTGAAGAAAAGAAGCACGGTGCAGCACTTCAAAAAGCTGGTATTCTTTACGCTCCAGACTACGTCATCAACGCTGGTGGCTTGATTAACGTTTCTAC
>Ga0172379_10006931_pt1 | contig 14936 bp, 18 predicted proteins | sample GrowelOW334metaG_FD_119756 | JGI IMG/M metagenome (GOLD analysis project Ga0172379, IMG submission 119756) | Groundwater microbial communities from an aquifer near a municipal landfill in Southern Ontario, Canada - Groundwater well OW334 metaG | ecosystem: Environmental > Aquatic > Deep...
GAAGGCGGAACAACATTCCAAAACCTCTTCATGGGTAGAAACAAAACCATCCCCATCTTTTTCCCAATAGGGTGCGCAGGCATTATCCGGATGTTGGGTGGCCATAGTGGCCGGTATTTGGCGCATAAACTGAGTTTTATAATAAAAGTATTATAACACAAGAATAAGAAATTAAAAAATTGAAAAAATAAAAAATTAAAGCCATAGCTTAGCCTTATTTTATTAATTTATTATTTTCTTAATTTCTTATTCCGCACTATTAAGAAACTACTAGGCTTTACTAGACAAACTTTTTTACCAGCGCTATAATGGTCTTATCCTAAAATTAATAAAGAAAACAAATTATGCCTGAACTTAAATTTACTGATGAAAACTTCCAAGAAGAAGTCATAAACTCCAAAGTCCCAGTTTTAATTGACTTTTGGGCTCCTTGGTGCGGACCTTGTAAGATGCAAGCACCGATATTAGAAGAACTAGCCAAAGATTTTGAGGGCAAGAAGGTAAAAATTGGTAAACTCAACGTTGATGAAGCCGGGAAATCCGCCAGTCAGTTTCAAATCATGAGTATCCCCACTCTAATGATATTTAAAAATGGCAAACCCTTTGAACAAATGGTGGGTGTTCAGGATAAAAAAACTCTGACCGAAAAATTGAATAAATTATTAGCATGAAATCTGAAGATTTATACGATATTATCATCATTGGCGCCGGGCCAGCTGGACTGACAGCTGGTCTTTATAGTTCCAGACGGACTTTAAAGACTTTAATTTTATCCAAAGACTTAGGCGGCCAAGCAGCCATTACCTATGAAGTGGAAAATTATCCCGGAGTTGATTTAACTGATGGTTTCAGTCTGATGAAAAGATTTGCCGAATCGGCCCAAAAATTCGGGGCCGAGATTAAATACAATGAAGTTAAAAAAATCATAAAACAGGAAGATAAATTTTTAGTCAAAACGGATAACGAAGAATTTATTGCCAAGACTTTGGTCTTAGCGTTTGGCTTGATGCCTTCTGATCTCAATGTACCAGGGGAAAAAGAATTTAAAGGTCATGGTGTTTCCTATTGTGCCACTTGCGACGGGCCACTTTATAAAAATAAAACTGTTGCCGTTATCGGCGGCGGCAATTCCGCACTTGATGCCGCAGAATATTTAGCCAAACTAGCGGCTAAAGTTTATTTAATCCACCGGCGGGATCAGTTCCGCGGGGAAAAAGTTATTTTGGAAAAACTAAAGAATAATCAAAAAGTAGAAATGGTTTTAAGTTCGGAAATAAAAGAGATCAAGGGCAACGGAGTAGTTAAATCAATTGTTATCACTGATAATGGTCATGGCCAGCTTAAAGAATTAGAAGTTGATGGTGTTTTTGTGGAAGTTGGCTACTCGCCAAAAACCGAGTTAGTCAAAGATTTAGTCAAACTCAATGAACGAGGAGAAATTATCACTGACAAAGATTCTAATACTACCCAGCCCGGCATTTTTGCCTGCGGCGATGTTACTGACTCATCCTATAAACAAATTGTGATTTCGGCCGGCGAAGGCGCCAAAGCCGCTTTGCAAGCCTACAAATATCTTTATTTGGAACGCGGAGAAAAAATTCTGCCTGATTGGGAACAGAAAAAGTAGGGAAAAAGAGTTGATAGAGTGAATAAAGCGATAAAGTTAATAAAGTTAATAGCCCGAAAGGGTTATTTTTGTTATTGACAGAATAATATGCTCTTGCTAAGTTACCAGCAGAAAACAGGGAGGAAGTTTAATCACAATAGGAGGGCCACAACATGGCCAAACCAGTAATGGAAAAAGTAGTTCACCCCCTCTTGACCGCTGTTGCCAAAGACGATATCAACTCAGTTACGGATCTCCTGGCCGGAGAAGGGCAGACAGACGTTCTGGTCCGAGATGAATTTGGCTGCACCGCTTTACACATTGCAACATTCCGAGGCAATGTGGACCTCGCCTTTCTGCTGATCGATACGATGACCAGGAAAGACGAAAAAAGCCTTGACCTGAAGGAACGGGCTGGCGGCCAAGCCGCGTTGCACATCGCCGCAATGGGCAATACTACGGCCGAAAAAAAGGCCACCCGGTTGGAAATCGCCCGACTTTTGCTGAGCCATGGCGCCGACATCAACTTGAAGGATAATGGCGAAAGGACGGCACTCCACATCGCTTGCGCCGACGGCTGGTTGGAAATGGTCCAGTTACTCTGCGAAAAGCGAGAGAAGACCGCCGACATCAATGCGCGCGAACGCTGCACCAGCACAGCCTTAGGTCTGGCAGAAAAAGCGGGCCACCAGGAGATAGTGGACTATCTCAAAGAACGGGGCGGCACCCGCTAAGCCAAGGCCGCGGCGTGATTATAAGTGGACTACAGAGACGGCTCGACTCAACTCAGCGAGCCGCTTTTTTTTATTCAAAAACTCAGTTATAATAAATAATACCATTAATAATTTATCAAAAAACTATGCCATTAAATGTCTCAAAAAGAACCCAACAATTGATTACTTCGCCCATCCGCAAATTCCTGCCATTAGTAGTGCAGGCGGAAAAAAGAGGGATCAAAGTTTACAAAATTAATGTCGGTGACCCAGACATTGCCCCCCCACCCCAGTTTTTGCAGACTGTCAAAAAATACAATAAAATAAATATCCGTTATGCTCCGTCCCCGGGTATTCCTGAACATGTCCAAGCCTGGATTAAATACTATGCCGGTTTTGGTATTAATTTAAAACCGCAAAATATTGTCCCGACCGTTGGCGGCGCCGAAGGCATAATTTTGGCAATGATGGCTGTAGCTAATCCCGGCGATGAAATCATTGTCTTTGAACCGCTTTATACCAGCTACAAAGGTTTTGCCACAATGTGCGACGTTAAACTGGTACCAGTCACTTTGAAAGTGGAAAATAACTTTGCCCTGCCTTCCCAAAAAGAAATCGAAAAAAAGATTACCAAAAAAACCAAAGCCATCGTTGTTATTAATCCTAATAATCCGACTGGCACGGCTTTAACGGACAAGGAAATAAAGCTGGTTATTAAAATTGCCAAAATTCATAGCCTTTTTATTATTTCTGATGAAACTTACCGCGAGATTGTTTTTACGGGCAAACCCACCAGCTTGCTAAAATTTTCAGCAGCCAAAAAAAATCTGGTTTTAGTGGACAGCGCTTCCAAAAGATTTTCCATGCCCGGCGCCCGCATTGGCTGCATTGCCAGTTATAACCCAGATATTATGTGGTCAATCTTAAAACTGGCAATGATCCGGCTCTCCGTGCCGACTTTGGAGCAATACGGCTTAGTGCCAATTTTAAATAATTCCAAACCCTACACGACCAAACTTCAGCGCGAATACAAAAAGCGCCGTGACGTAATCTTCAACGCTTTGACTAAAATGCCGGGGGTGGAATGTAAAAAACCTCAAGGTGCTTTCTACATCATTGCTAAGCTGCCGGTAAAAAATGCTGAGGATTTCATCAAATTTTTGCTGAATGATTTCAACTACCAGGGTAAAACCGTTTTACTGACTCCGGCGGCAGAATTCTATGTCACCCGTGGCATTGGCAAAAATGAAATTCGGATTGCTTATGTTTTAAACACCAAGGAATTAAAGGAAGCAATGGTAGTCTTACAAAAAGCCTTGGAGCAATATCAGCTCTCTACATGCTAAAAAAATGGGAACAAAACTTATCAACTAATTATTCACCGATCATTCGACGATTTCCACAACTTATTCAGAGATTATACTAAATTATGTATTACCCTAACCGGCGACAGGAAAAAAAGCTACAAAGAAAGGGTTTTAAATATATTGCCGGGATTGACGAAGCCGGCCGCGGGGCTTGGGCGGGCCCAATTGTTGCCGCAGCGGTAATTTTAAACCCCAAGGTTAAAATTAAAGGGATAAAAGATTCAAAACTCCTGCGTTCCCCTGATCGCAAAGAACTTTTTTTAAAAATTACCGAAAATGCCGTCGCTTGGGGAATCGGGGTAATTAGCCATAAAATGATTGATCAGATCGGCATCCAACAAGCCAACATTTTGGCGATGAAAGATGCTGTGAAGAACTTGGCGGTTTTGCCGGATTATTTATTAACTGATGCTTTAACAATTGAGTACAAAAAATTGCCGAACTTAGCAATTATTGACGGCGATTACAAAATTACGACCATTGCTGCCGCCTCAATTATTGCCAAAGTCAGCCGCGATCAGATTATGGATGGACTAGATGAGAAATATCCGCCTTATGGCTTTAAGCAGCATAAGGGTTATGGGACCAGCCATCATTTTCAAATGATTAACCAGTATGGCATTTGCGAACTGCACCGTAAAAGTTTTGAACCAATCAAGTATTTTATAAACTAATAAATTGCTGTATAATTAAGTCGGGTATTAAATAAAAAAAATCCCTAATTCCTACCTGCCCGCCGAAGCCTCGGCGGAGGCGGGATTCCTAATTCCTAATTCCTAAAAATGGTCTACGTTTCTGGTGGCAATGAGCTTTTAAATCCGACCACGATTTTAAGCCGGTTGGGAGTCAAAACCGGAGCTAAAATCGCCGATTTAGGCTGTGGCAGCGCTGGCCATTTCGTTATCCCCGCCGCCCACTTGGTTGGTTCACAGACTACTGTTTATGCAGTTGATATTTTAAAATCGGTCTTGCGTTCTGTTACCGGGGTTGCTAGACTGGAAGGAGTCAATAATATCAAACCAATCTGGTCAAATCTGGAAATCGTCGGGGCGACCAAGATCAAACCGGGCAGTCTGGATTTTACTTTGCTGATTAATAATCTGTTTCAGACAAAAAAAATGGAAAATATGATTAAAGAAGCGATCCGACTCCTGAAGCCAGAAGGCAAAATCTTAATCGTTGACTGGAACCAGGTTCCTGCTTCTTTCGGACCATCGCTGACTGATCGAGTTAAACCTGAGGTGGTAAAAAAAGTTGCCCAAAGTCTAGGCTTAAATTTAGTTGAGGAATTTGCCGCCGGCACTTATCATTATGGATTAATATTTGAAAAATGATCGAGTACTTAAAATACTTTTTTAACCTAAACCATTTATTCAACCTCCGGCCAGGAGTGATGCATAACCAGGCAATTATAATTTTGGCTGTAGCTTTTGGCTTACTAATAATTTTAGGAATTGTCAGTAAAGTTCTTGTGACAAAAACCAAAGATGGTCTGAAAGTAAAAGGCTGGCGGCGGCTTTTCCATCTATCTTTAACTATCGGCATCCTGGGTTTTGTTTATCTTTTTTTTGCCTGGCAAGGAGTGAGTTTGCTGGCCAGCCGGTTTTGGCTGATAATTTTAGGGTTGACCGCTTTAGTCTGGTTGGGTTTTATTGCCAAATACCTTCTGTGGGATGTGCCAAAATTGAGAAAAGGCATTGAGGAAAAAAGAAAATTTGAAAAGTATATTCCATAATTAGGAAGTAGGTTGTAGGAAGTAGGTTTTAGAATCAACATAGCGCAGAGGTGCGCTTTTTTTATAACTAAGAATTACTAAGCAACCTTAATTCTTGATTCATAATTCTTAATTCTAACCATATGACCGACAAACTCCAACTGGGCCAACTTGGTGAAAGACTGGCGGCTGAATATCTAACCAAGAAAGGCTACCAAATTATCGCCAAAAATTACTCCACCCGGGGCGGCGAAATTGATCTGATTTGCCAAAAAGACAAAGTGTTTCATTTTATCGAGGTCAAAACCCGGACTAACCAAAAATTCGGCTGGCCCGAAGAAGCCGTGACTGATGAAAAGCTGGAAAAAATAATTATGGCTAGTGAAAAATATTGCCAAGAGTATGATTTAAATTCTGAATGGCAGATTGATATCATTAGTATCCTGATTAATCAGGCAACTAGAATTGCTGAATTAAGGCATCTGAAAAATATCGCCATTACCTGATTCTTGACAGAAATTCGGGCTTGCCCTATACTAAATTCATATTCAGATATTGATGTTTTTGGTCGCCACTGGCGGCCTTTTTTAAAAGCTCCCTACCGATCTACAAACTACTTACTACTACCTAAAAATATGGACCAACAATCAGTTGCCGAAGCGGTAAAACAAATCTGCAGTGAAAAGGGCATCCCCCTAGAATCAGTTATTGAAACGATTGAAGCGGCTCTGGCCGCAGCCTACCGCAAAGACTTCGGCGAGAAAAACCAGAACATTAAAGTTGATTTTGATTTAGCAAGTGGCAAATCAAAAGTTTTTGATATTAAAACCGTGGTGGAAGATATGCCCGAAATTGAAGAAATTGAAGAGGAAGAAGGCCAAGAAGCTGAGAGCTTAGAGCCAAGGGCTAAGGGCTCCGAAACTAAGAAAAAAGAGGTAGTCAAAGAAGCTCAAAGCCCAGAGCTCAAAGCTCAAGGCATTGAAGGCGAAGTTGTAGCTGAAGAAGAAATCAGGCGCTTTAACCCCAAGACAGAAATTCAAATCAGTGACGCCAAAAAAATTAAAAAAAGCTATAAAGTTGGCGATGAAATCAAAACTGAATTAGAAATTCCTGGGGATTTTGGCCGCATGGCCGCCCAGACCGCCAAACAAGTTATTGTCCAGAAATTACGGGAAACCGAACGAGAAACTTTATACGAAGAATTCAAAAAACAAGAAGGCGAAATTCTGGTTGGCACTGTCCAAAGAAAAGAAGGCAGCTTGGTTTTAGTTGACCTGGGCCGCCTCACGGCTCTTTTGCCGCCTGAAGAACAAATCAGAAGTGAAAATTATACGCCGGGTGGCCATCTTAAAGTTTATGTTGTCTCGGTCAACACCACGACCAAAGGGCCAGAAGTAATTGTCTCGCGATCACATCCGGAAATTGTTAAAAAACTTTTCAGCCTGGAAATTCCGGAAATTGCCAGCGGCGTAGTGGAAGTCAAAGCGATTGCCCGTGAGGCCGGCTCCCGCTCAAAAATCGCCGTTTGGACCAAACAAGAAAACATTGATCCAATTGGCTCCTGCATCGGTCAAAGGGGAGCACGGATTCAAACAATTATTTCTGAACTTAAAGGAGAAAAAGTTGATATTATTAAATATAGTGATGATCCCGCTGAATATATTGCTAATGCCTTATCACCGGCAAAAATTCTGGATATCAAAACTAATGATAACGAAAGAACGGCTGTGGCCCAAGTGGCCGAAGATCAGCTTTCGCTGGCAATCGGCAAGGCGGGCCAAAATGTCAGATTAGCCGCTAAACTTACCGGCTGGAAAATTGATATTGCTTCAGAAGCCGGAAAAAAACTCAGGGAAGAAAAAGAAGCAAGAGAAAAGAAGGAAGCGGAAGCAGAAGAACCAGCGGAGAAAGAGAAGGAAGAAGAAAAGACTCAAGAGACCGAACCGAAAAAAGAAGCTAAGGAAAAAAAGGAAAAGAAAGTAAAGAAAGAAACTAAAGAGAAAAAAACAAAAGTAAAGAAAGAAAAAACTAGTACCAAAGAGTAATCCAAAATAACAAAAAGAAGGTGCGATTTATTGTTTTCACCTTTTTTTTGTTTCTTTAATTTCCTTATTTTTTTATTGACTTACCCAAAGCAATATGTTACTATATTTTACTGTTCTTTGACCAAATTATTAATCTTGTTTGATCAGAACTGATTATAATTTTATTGTGGCCAGTTTTGGTCAAACAAGAGAAGTTGTGTCCAACAAACCCTACTAATGGTAGGGGGAGGGTGAAACAATGAGTAAAGAGGTAAGCCCCAGAATCGTGATATGGATACTAGCGGCTATCGGGATTGGTTGCGCCGTCACGTTTATTCTCGCCCTGCGAGCCATTGTCCAACGGCCACCAGAGCCTGCCGTGACCGTGATCATTCCCGCCAACTCGGGCGCCAGCCAAGAAATGCCCCCGAAGCTCTTCTTCCGGGAAGGCTTTCCGACCCAAGAACCGGCGGTGGTCAAACTCGAGGTGCAGGATTACAAAACGGCCAACGACTCGCCCAAATACCAGGTGTCAATCTATGCTCGGCTGCGACGGGAAATCAAACCAAACCAGCCACCCCTGACACCAAGTTGTGACGTTGATGCTGATTCCGTGAGGAGTTGCGCGGCGGTCTTGAATAGCCCAAATGAAGATGTGCCTGGCATCAAGTACGATGAAGGTTGGGTGTTCCTAGACACCTGCGATATCAACCAGGATTGCCAATGGGACATCCCGGTCCCGTTCGACAAACAAATGATCCGGGAAGTTCGGGCCTATCTGGTCCGGCAACCGTAGCTGGAAAGGAGCCAAGAAATGACAACGACACTGATAGTTTGGTGCGCGGTGATCGCGGTAATCATCCTTCTGACTTGGTTCGGCTTTAACCGCCGCGCCAAAGCCAACAAGGCTGATTCCCAACTTTTCGCAATCACCAACCTGCATGCCTGCAGCATCTCCACGGCAAGAGACCTGATGCCGATGTCAACGGAAGGTGTCTACGAATATTCGGCTGTACTGTCGTACCGGCTGCAAAGCTGGGCAGCGTTCTTCTTCGCCGCAACAGCGACTCTCGTAGCCATACTGTGTCTGCCTTTCGGCTGGTGGTATTTTCTCCCGGCCTGGATAGCAGCGATGACTATGCTCGTCAGCCTGATCTTCAGTGCACACTTCCTTTGGCGTGAATTCCTGCTGGATTACTCTGGCCGGATTACCGAAGGTGGCGGCATCAGACCGCCAATAACGCTGACCGAGTAAGGGGCAAAATAGGGGGAGGAGAATTCACACAACTTTATGGATGAAGACCCACTGGGTCTTCTTTTCTTACAATTTTAATTGACCTGAAACTAGATTTCTGCTAAAATTAATAAGCATTTTTTACTAATAATTTTACTTGAGAAGTAAAAGTAGCTGAAAAAACTTACCTACCTCCTACTTCCTACCTCCTAATCTTATGAAAACAGAAATCAATAAACTTCCCCGCGGCCAGGTTGAATTAACCATCGAACTAAGTATTGATGAATATCAGCCTTTTTTAGAACAGGCGGCTAAAACTATCTCGGAAGTAACGAAAATCCCGGGGTTCCGGCCGGGTAAAGCTGGTTTAGATATTGTTAAACAAAAAGTGGGGGAAGACAAAATCTGGCAAGAGGCGTTGGAACCAGCGGTGAGAAAAACTTTTTTACAAGCTCTGGATAAACAAAAGTTGCCGACCGTGGGTTCGCCAGAAATTGATGTGATCAAACTGGCACCCGGCAACCCCGTGATTTATAAAGCCAAAGTTAATCTGCTCCCAAAAGTGGAGCTAGGTGATTTAACAAAAATTAAAGTTAGCCGCAAGCCGGTGGTAATCAAACCTGAGGAAATCAGCCAAACAATAAGTAATATCCAAAAATCGCAAGCCAAAGAAAGCTTAGTCAGCCGCCCAGCCCAAAAAGGCGATAAAGTCGAAATTGATTTTTCCGTCTCTTTGGACCAAATCCCAATTGACCAGGGCCAAAGCCAAAATTTTCCTTTGGTCATCGGGGAAAAAACATTTATTCCCGGCTTTGAAGAACAACTTATTGGCCTTAAAAGCGGCGAGGAAAAAAAATTCAGTTTGGAGTTTCCGAAGAATTACCACCAAAAAAACCTAGCCGGCCGCCTAGCCGATTTTAAAGTTAAACTCAATGCTGTCTATAATTTGGAATTACCAAAACTGGATGATGATTTCGCCAAAAGCCTCGGCCAGTTTCAAACCGTCAAAGATTTGGAAGAAGGGGTAAAAAATAAATTAACTAATGATGCTGAATTTCAGGAAAATCAAAGGTTAGAAGAAGAAATTATCGATGCCATCATTAATCAAAGTAAATTTGATGATATCCCTGATCTTCTAATTAATACTGAAACAAAAAAAATGCTGGAGGAATTAGAACAAAGCATCAGCCAAAACGGACTTAAATTTGAAGATTACTTAAGCCATCTTAAAAAAACCCAAGACGAGTTACTGCTGGATTTTGTGCCCCAAGCAATTAAACGGGTGAAAGGGGCTTTAATCCTCCGCCAGGCAGGCGAACTAGGTAAAATTCAAGCGACCGAAGAAGATATTGCCGAAGAAATCAAACAAACCAAAGTCTTATATCAAAATAATCCCGAAATTAGTAAACAAATTGATAGCCCGGCTTATCACCAATACCTAAAGAATATCCTGACTGGCCGAAAAACTATGGAGTACCTTAAGTCGCTGACAGTAAAATAAAGGGTTATGAAAATTGCTATTGTCTCTGACTCTCATGATAATCTGCCCAACATTGAAAAAATGTTAGATTTTGTTAATAAAAATGAGATTAAAATAATAATTCATTGCGGTGACTTGGCCGCGCCTTCAATTATCATCGAGGAATTAGGACCTAAGTTTAAAGGTCCGATTCATTTTGTCCATGGTAATGTCGCGGACCGGGAATTGAACGACAAATTTGCCAAAGATTTTTCTCAAGTTACTTCACATGGCGAGCTGGGCGAGCTGGAAGTTGACGGCAAAAAAATTGCTTTCTGCCATTACCCAGATCAAGCCAAAGAATTGGCCCAAAGCGGCAAATATGATTTGGTTTTTTACGGCCACAATCATACGCCCTGGGAAGAAATGATTGGCAAAACAAAAATGTTAAACCCCGGAACTTTGGCCGGAATGTTTAATAAAGCTACATTCGCCATTTACGACACCAAAACTGACAAGGCAGAATTAATTTTATTAGAGAAGTTATAATAAACTCGCTTAAGATTGCTTTTACCAGCTTTAAACTATGAAAAGCTTTATCATTCAACTGGCAAAAAAAACTGGCGACCAAATTCTTCAACACTTCAACAAAGACAGAGTCATCAGAATTAAAAAGAAATCCCAGGTTGTCACCCAGGCTGACTTGATTGCCGACCAAATTATCATTAAAAGCCTTCGAAAAAAATTCCCTGGGTACGGAATTTTGAGCGAAGAGTCGGGCCAGCATAAAACTCAATCAAAATATCTTTGGGTAATTGACCCCCTCGATGGAACAACTAATTACGCCATCGGCAGCCCTTTGTTTGCCGTCGGCATTTCCTTATTTTTTGAAAACCAACCAATTTTGGCTTGTGCCTATATGCCGGCAATGAAAGAGCTTTATTTTGCCCAAAAAGATAAAGGCGCTTTTTTAAACAATAAAAAAATAAAAGTTTCTAAAAGCACTCGTTTGGCTGAATCATTTTTGACTTTCTGCCATGGCAGTGCCAGAAAAGACATTAAACGCGCTCTTGAAGTCTATAACAAAATTAAACTTATTACTGTTGACTCCCGTCAGCTGGGTGCGGCCGCCGTTGAAATGGGCTTTGTTGCTTGTGGCCGGACCGACTGCATTATTATTCCCGGTGCCCATGCCTGGGATGTCGGCCCGGGCACATTATTAGTCAGGGAAGCCGGGGGCCAAGTCACTGATTTTGCCGGGGCGGACTGGAACCTGAAATCAAAAGACATGGTAGCTTCCAATGGCAAAATCCATGGCCAGCTGCTCAAACTTCTAAAAAATATCTAAAGTTCAAAATATGGACATCTTGGTTAAAGTAATTCCCCGCTCCAGCCAAACTGAAATTATCGAGGAAAGACCAGACTACCTCAAAATTCGGCTCAAAGCCGCACCAGTCAAAGGCAAAGCCAATGCCGAGCTGATTAAATTTTTGGCTAAAAAATACCAAGTTAGTCAGTCGCAAGTGGAAATCATCAAAGGCTTGACCGCCAAAGAAAAATTGGTTAGAATCTATCAGTAATTAAAGTTAAAAATAAAAACACCGGTCAAACCGGTCAAAAGAAAAACAAAAAAATCGCTAAATTTGGCGATTTTTTGCTATTCTACAACCGAAACTATTGACAAAGTTTTTAAATTATGCTACCATAATCAGTTATTTCGACCATTGAAAAATCGGCAATTTCAATCTGCTCAAAAGTCTGCAGACAGCCCAAACCGGGTCGCAACACCCTCCGCGGTGCTTATTGTGCCAAGCAGAGAGGGGGCTCTTAGTGCCTGTAGAAATTTGGATAGCAAGTAACATTTGTACCTTTCAATACAAACCTCCTTTCACTTGCTGTCCAATTTCTGCAGGCACGACAAGCACGGAGTTTGTTTCTTGGAAAATTCGGCTTTGGCTCAATTCCTCCCAGAAATAAACTTCTTGTCTGCAGACTTCTGAGTAGATTAATCAGGAAACCACTCACTATAACTAACGAGTGGTTTTTTGTTAATTTCAAACCTTAAGCTAAATTATTGACTTGGGGTTTCAACCACTGGCAAATCTTCGGCTGGGGGCGTAGTCTGATCGGTAGGCGTAAGCTCATCAGTACTAGTCGCCGTCAGCTCTTTACCTACTAGCCAAACTTCTGGCCAGGCGACATAATGACTTTTGAATTCCTGTTCCTTCACCTCACCATTAGGATATGTGACCGTATATTTAAAATAAGTATCCGCCCCTTTATGAGCAGTTTCGATCTTTTTCTTTTCACCCGGTTTTAAATCCTCGGTTTCAATGTAGCGTGGCTCACCCGGGCTAGAAATATTAAATATTGATGGCGGATCAGGGGAAATTTCTATTTGGCGACCGTCTTTGGTGCCATAAAATTCAAAAATCAAAGTGTCACCGGAAATTCGGGTGGTAAATAAAACGTAATACCCGGTGTCATTGATAAACTTCATATCCGGGGCGGGATTATAAATAGTGGCATCCATGCCTGCGGGTTCGTAATACACCACGCGATAAGAATGATTCTGCCGTTTGGTAATCGGCAAGCCGGAATATAAAGCGGCCCGAAAAGTCGTAGTGCCAATCTGGCAAAGACCACCGCCGTATTCCGGAATAGTTCGGTCGCCTTTAATAACCAACTCCTGCTTATAGCCATGCTCACCATCAACCGGACCCAAAGCTTTAAGTAAAGAAAACTCTTCATCTGGTTTAATTAAAATTCCATTTAAACTGGCGGCGCCAACCGCAATATTATGCCGCCGGTTTTTTGGACTGCCGGCAAAATTAGAAGTCCCTCGACCAATTATTTCTTTAATCCCTAAATTGGTCACATCAGTATCAGCCGTTTTAATTCTGGCCGGCTGAACAATAACCACTAACTCAATATCTTTGGCTTCGCCAGTAATAACTTGGCTGTTAATTTTTTGGTAACTAGCTTCTGAATCCAAAGTTTTGCCATCTTGGCTAGCCTGAAATTCAGTCACCCGGTCGTTTTCTATTTTCATCTTGCCGTCCTGAACTTCAATGTTGACCGCTTCAGCAACTGGCTTTAAAAATTCTAAAACTTTATCTTGGTTAAGACCAAGGACCACTTCACCATTAACGAACTGAAATTCTAGCCAATTAACCAATTCTTCTTTTTTAATCTCCCACTCCTGAGAATCGGCAATTAATTTTATTGATTCAATGGCTAGAATTTTCTCCAGGCTATTGACCGCTGAACCAGTCTGGGCTTTTTTGATTTGCGGCTCCTGGAATTTTAATTCGAAACTAATTGGGGAAAAATCCAAATTATTGATGTTTTTTGCTAATTGTTCAACGGCTTTCTGATATTCAAAAATATAGCCTGATTGCTCGCCAATTACTTCAATTTCTTTGCCTTGGATTTTCAATTGGGCACCAAGGGGCGGCTTTTCCAAACTAGCAAAGTTGGCTTGTAAAATATTAACTAACTCGGGGTAATTTAAAGAGTAAGAAATTGGGATTTGCTTTTGAAAAACGGCAAGCTTAAATTGGCTGACCAAATCATTAAATAAATTCCCTGAATGGCCAGCGGCAAAAGCGGAATCCAAAGTTTTTTCCCAGTCAAAAACTAAAATTGGATTGGCTAAATCCGGATCAGTGGCCGAAACCATAATCGGGTTGATATCCACTTCTTTTCCCGCCGCACTAAATTTCAAACCTTTAGTTTGGACATTGCCCTCAATGGCTTTTAGTTGATCTAGTACCTGATCTTTAGTCTGACCGCCAATTTTTAAATAGCCAATTTTCACACCGGGATAGAACCGCTGGGCATAACTAGTTTCGACCCAAAAAATTAGGCCGGCACCAACTAAAACTAAAATAAAAAAAGCGGCGGCCACAATTAACCACCCCTTCTTACTTTTAACTTTACCCGATTTATCAAAAGGTTTATTTGTCATTTTCGTTATTGGTTTTTAAAATTTTGTTCAAAATCGTTTTGGCTGTTTTTTCCCGGTCTTCCTGGTCAGTTTTACTGGTGCTTAAAATAATTCGGACTTTTTGGCCTTTATCAGAATCTTCCGGCAAATTTTTGATTGGCCAAAGCAACTTTTGGCCATCCTCAACTATAATTACGGCCATTTTATCCTCAAACCGATCAATCGTCCCTTCAAAGAAATAGCGGTCTTTTGTTTGATCTAAATCATCACTGGTCATCTTACTCCTCTTTTATTTTGATCGGAATATTTCTTTTCCTTTCAAGCTTAGGTAGGGTAATAGTTAGCACCCCATTTTTTAAAGTTGCTGAAATCTTATCACTTTTTACTTCGGTTGGCAAGATGATCGAACGGGAAAAGTTGCCCCAGTAACATTCCTGGAAAAAATAGTCTTTTCCATCCACGGCCTGCTCGTGACTCCGACTGCCGCGGATAGTCAGCATGTCGTTATTAACCGAGATATCCAAATCCTGCGGCCGCACGCCGGCAATGGTTGATTTGATATAAATGTTTTTGTCATCCTGATAAACATCCAAAAGCAGCTGACCTTCATTTTCTTCATCTAACCAATTTCGGCCAAGTAATGAATCATCTTCATGATAAAAAGCAACTTTCCCCCCGGCCGAAGACTCGTTTTTAGCCAATAATTTTTGTTTCTTTTTTAATAACCCCATTGTTTTAAATTTTATTGTCCGATTTTATTGCGCTCTTATTATATAAAATTAGGCTAATAAAAGCAAGAAAAACTCGCATCGGCAAAGTGCTTTGGTGCGAGTAAAAGTCAGGAGTTCTCTTCCCTAATCCGTCTTCCCC
>Ga0172379_10006932_pt1 | contig 14935 bp, 16 predicted proteins | sample GrowelOW334metaG_FD_119756 | JGI IMG/M metagenome (GOLD analysis project Ga0172379, IMG submission 119756) | Groundwater microbial communities from an aquifer near a municipal landfill in Southern Ontario, Canada - Groundwater well OW334 metaG | ecosystem: Environmental > Aquatic > Deep...
ACCGATCTTCAACAATTGACGGGCAATCTTTTCCGCAGCAATGGAATTATGCTCCGCAAAACGAACAGCGGAAGTCGTCATTATAGAACGCATTTTTTCGTTTTCCATAATTCTCTCAATCTCAGAAGTGAGGAGGCGGGGCGAAAGGTTGCTTTCTTCGACAACAACGGCGGCATTTGTTCTTGCGTAATGAAAAGCATTTTGTCGCTGATGATCTCCGTGCGAATTCGTGATAGGAATAATGATGCTCGGCTTTCCCCATGAAGCAATCTCAAAGATAGATGAACCGGCCCGGGAAATAATGATATCAGCTACGCCCGCAGACATTCTTAGCGCGAGGTTATTCAAATAAGGATACATTTTGTAGCGATTCTTATTTGGTAAAGTATCCAGTATCGCAGGAAGACGGGTCTGTATGTCTTTTCTGTTCGCTTCTCCAACTTGATGGATAATCTGATATTTTCCGAGAAGAAGAGGGAGGGCATCGAGAATACACTCATTTATAAGCTGAGCTCCTTGCGACCCCCCGAGAACAAGAATTGTGGGAACATTTTCTTCAAGCTCAAGAAACTTTTTTGATCCTTGCGTGATAGGGATGACAATCTCTTTTCGAATCGGATTTCCCGTCACAACAACTTTTTCGGAAGGAAAGAATTTGGCGGCATCGGGATACGATACGGCAACAAACTTTGCAAATTTCCCCGCCCATTTGTTTACCCTCCCTGGAACGGCGTCGGATTCATGAATAACGACAGGAATACGAAGTATTTTTGCCGCAAAGAGTGTCGGATAACTTGCATATCCACCCTTTCCGAATACAACATCGGGGTAGATTGAATATAAAGTCCAAATAGCCCGAATGATAGCAAACCCCGTCTTAAAAAAATCAAAAACATTGAGGACGGAACGGTAGGTACGACGCTTCCCTGTCCCAATCTCTATATATAAAATATCGTTGTTGTATAGCAACTCTTTGTCGTAAGGATTTGTTGAAACAAAAAAAAGTTCGGACGGCAAAAGTCGTTCTTTTTGCTCAATATCTCGTATGGCCTCAGTAACGGCAATTATCGGGTAAAAATGTCCGCCGGAACCGCCTCCGGTAAAAAGTATCTTCATAATTATAATTGTAACAAGTACCGCCTCAAAAGTGAAGCGTACTTTTTCACATTTTTTGGATAATTTAGAGCCTTATTAAGGCGTTTTTGTTTTTTGCCAGCGCGAGATGTTGAGAATCATTCCAACTTCGGCTAAAGCAAAAAGAAGAGCCGTCCCGCCATGGCTCACAAACAAAAGAGGAACGCCTGTGAGTGGGAAAAATCCCACCATGGAGGCGATATTTATGAACGATTGTGTGATGATCAAAAGGATAATTCCGACCACCACAAGATAAGAAAATTGGTCCGGGGCACGAGTTGCAATATGCAATCCTCTTGTAGCAAAGAAAAGAAAACAAAGCACGAGGAAAGAACTTCCCAAAAAACCAAACTCTTCCGAAGCAACGGCAAAAATAGAATCATTTGTCGGTTCCGGAAGAAAATTGAATTTCTGAATGCTTTGACCGAAACCCCGCCCAAAGACCTGACCTGAACCGATGGCTATCAACGATTGGTTTAACTGATATCCGGCGCCGTTGGGGTCTCTTCCGGGGTCCACAAAGGTAAGCAGACGTTCCTGCAGATAAGGCTTAGAATAAACAAGGCCCACGAAGAGCAAAACGCCGAGAACCCCCATAAAGACAATATGAGAAATACGTCCTCCCGAGACGAGGAACATTCCAAATCCGGCAGCGGCAATTACACCGAAAGTCCCTGTGTCGGGTTGAAGCAATATTAAAACAGCGGGTATCCCGAGAAGGACAAGAAACGGCAGAGTTCCATATTTAAAGGTGGAGACCTTGTCTTTCATAGCCGAAAGCCATGCTGCGAAATAAAGAACAAAACCAAGTTTAAGAAATTCCGACGGCTGGAAAGTTGTAAAGCGAAGATCTATCCAGCGTCTTGCCCCGTTGTGTCCAAAACCGATTCCCGGAACAAACACCAAGACAGCAAGGAGACATCCCAGAATGAAAAAATAAAAAGAATATTTTCTCAGATTTTTATAATGAACCTGAGACATTATCGTCATTGCGGTAAGTCCCAAAAAGAGCCCCATAAATATCTGATTCACAAAAACTCCTTCAAAGCTGGCTCCGTTATCACGGGCGAGGAGACCAAGAGAAGCCGAGACAAACAAAAAGAATCCGATAAGGATAAGAAGAAGCGTGATCGTCAGAAAGAATTTATCTACTTTTTTTGTGTGCATTATAAATTAAAGAAGGTGCCCCGAAAGAGCAATAATGACCCCGATGATCGCGAAAATAACCGAGATAACCCAGTATCTCATGGTAACTTTATATCCGGGCCAACCCATAGCCTCGAAGTGGTGGTGGAGAGGTGCGACGAGAAATACTTTTTTGTGACGGAACCTTTTTGAGGTCACTTGTATGACATTTGAAAGGACAGTGACTGCAAGGGGAAAAGCAACGATTGGAAGAACGAGAACTCCTTTTCCGTTTACCCCCGCGTCAGTTAAAAATGCGACAACCGCAAGAGTTAATGTAAGCCCCATTGTACCGGTTTCTGTCATATAAAATCGCGCGGGCGGAATATTAAACCAAAGGAACGCAAGAATGCCACCGACAATAACCGCACAAAAAGCAGCAAGATCAATCTGTTGCTGATAGAGAGCAATAATCGCATAAGCGGAAAAAGCGGAAGCAAAAACACCGCCGGCCAAACCGTCAATGCCATCGATAACTCCCCCCGCATACACAGCCATCATAACTAAAATAAAAAATGGAATGAACCAATATCCGATGTCAACAATTCCATCGAAAGGAATAGCGACCGAAGAAATGCCAAGCTTTACAAAAAACCAATATGCACCAACAAATCCGATAGCAAAGACCAACAACAACCGTTTTTTAAGAGAAAGTCCGGTAGCTATTTTATTTTCACTCCCGGAAACGTCCAGGTAGTCGTTAAAAAGTCCGATAAGCGAACCTGCGATAAGTGTAAAAAGAGGAAGCCATGTTTGACTCCGATGAAGGAAATTTAATTTTTCGGTCGTAATAGAAGGAAAGATTTTTGAGAGAAACCAGATAATAGCTATGGTAATAAGAACACTTCCCCAAATCACCACACCCCCCATTCTTGGAACCTTAACGTCGCTTTCCGCGTGAAGTAAGTTAAAAATTGGCGTTTCCTTACCGTCATGTGTTACTTTTCCACCTTTCTTCTGCCACATTTTATGCTTATAGAGATATGCGGAAACAACAGGGGTTATCGCAATCCCAACAAAAAACGCTATCGCCATCGGAGCGAATATCTTTACAGCATCTATAATCATATATTTGAAGTATATCTGAAAAGTTTAAAAACATAAAGGGAAAAAATATACAAAAAAAGCCCGAAAAATGGGCACCAAATCGGAAGGCAAATTAATGTAAATCTCCGTTTCTTTTCCGTCTTCCGGAAATTTTTTCGCTATTCTCCTTGCACCATTTTTTCGATTGCCGCTTTGGAAAGTTTTTTAACGTCGGAAAAACGACCCTCCTCTGTAGAGCCGAGGACTGCTACAACTATCGGGTGAGAAGGGCCTGCGTCAAAAGCAATTACGAGGTTGCCGTCAGCAAGGTCTGTATATCCCGTTTTTGAAGCGATAAGACCGGGAAGAGATCCCGCAATCTCGTTTGTATTTTCGGCAGAATGGAGTGAGCCGTCGAGTGTTTTAAACAAGAGAGAATCATAAGCGGTCATTCCGAGGAGATCGGGTTTGTTTTTTATGATATAAGAAAAAAGATTTGCCATATCGCGAGCAGAACCGTAAGCTCCGGAAAGACCGCCCTCGACGCTTACATCGAGCCCGCTTGGGTTTAAATAAAAAGTCTGTTTAAGATCGAGCATCTGAGCTTTTTTATTCATAGCGAGAATAAAAGAATTTTCATCTTCCGATTCGGATGTTCTCGGACCTTCTCCCAAAAAAGCACCAGCCGCTCCGGCCAAAGCTTTTGAACCGCTATTCGAAGAAACGACAAGGGTAAATCCGAGTAATTCTTTTAAACTCCATTTTTCGGAAATAGTAAGGCCTCCCCTGCCCTCCGAAAGATCAGAACTTTTAATGGTAACAATCGTGTCTTCTGGAACAGCGGAGGCAACGAGCGCCGTCATCACTTTTGTAACAGAAGCGAGAGGAAGCTGAACTTCTTCGTTTTTTGAAAATAAAACTTTTCCCGTTACCGTATCAAGCACATAGGCGGATTTGGCATTTATTGTTATTTGAGAAAAAGGATCGGGAACGATTTTCTTCGCAATAGGTCCTGAGACTTGGGTTTTTTCGGGTTTGACATTAAAAGCAAACAGACACACGGAAAAAACACTGACGCAAACAATTCCAAAGAAGGTTGCGAACATCATGGCGATTTCTTTTTCTTCCTGATTTTTCTTACTGAACATCATTTCTCTATGCTTTAGTGCTTTCGATAATGCTTTCTTCCACTTTGTTTCGAAACTCCTCGAAATCCGGAAGGTCTTCTGTCTTTGAGATTCCAAGGTAACGCAAAAGTTCAAATGTCGGTTGGTAGAGAAAACTTCTTTGGTCTTTAGGATTCGGCATTTTTTCAACAAGCCCGCGGACAAGAAGGTTCCTTAGAATAAAATTGGAATTTACTCCTCGGATATAATCAATTTCCGGTTTTGGTAAAGGGCCTTTGTAAAGAACGATTGTGAGCGTTTCGAGTGCGGCTTTTCCTAAATCGCGAGAGAGGTCTTCCTTGACCATTTTGTCGATGACCGGACCCATTTCGGAGGCCACGGCAAGAGAAACCTCGTCGTCTTTCTTGAGCAATACGACACCTCTCCCGACGATCTGACCTTCAAGAGTATTCAATCCGTCGAGAACCGATTCCTCGGAAATGTTTAAAATTTCCGCAAGTTTTTTTACGGAAATCGGTTCGGCCTTAAAAAAAAGGATGGCTTCAATTTGTGCTTCAAGCGTCATCATAATTACTGTATCAAAAAATTATCAAAACCGCAAAAATAAAGAAGTGTCAATCGACGTATTTTGGAACACCTATTTTTTTTGTTTCAATTTCAAAATCTGAAAAATTTTCATTTTGCACCGCCTCAATCGCTCCGCGTTTTATAAGTTCGAGGACGGCCAAAAAACTCACGATTACGCTTGCTTTCTCTTCTTTCCCAAGACCGGAATAACTTTTAAAGCTCATTTTTAAATGAGAATCGATTCTCTTCACCAAGTTTCCCATTGCCTCCTCAAGAGTAATCATTTTCCTGACCACCGCCTGTGGGGTGACTTCGGCCTTCGGAAGATGAAGTAAAATGCTTTGCGCGGACTCAAGAATATTGCGAAGCTGAACATCTTCTCCGGGAGCAAAAGAAACAAAAATATTTTTTGGCGTTTCTCTTTCGTGGATTACATTCTTTCCGAATCTTTCTGCCACCTTTACCGAAATATCTTTTATCTTCTGATACAGCAATAAACGTTCCTTGAGGTTTTCAATATCTCCTTGTTCTTCTCCGGAAATATCGAGACCCGGCAAGAGAGATTTTGACTTAATAAGAACAAGCGTCGAAGCGACGAAAACAAAATTCGCAACATCGCGGAGGGGTATCTCGGGAAGGGCGCGAACCGTTTCGATATAGTCATCGGCTACTTTGGCGAGCGAAATGTCATTGATAAAAAGCTTGCGCTTTTCTATAAGCTGCAAGAGCATTTCGAGAGGTCCTTCAAATACTTCGGTTTTTATGTTGATCATATTCCGTAACGCGAGAAGAGCAGGGGAAGGTTCGGAAACCGAAGGTTTCCGCATCCAAGCTGTGTGCGGAATTTATAGCACACAGCGACGTTTAAATAGTGGCGCGAATCACTTCTTCTAAGGTGGTAATTCCCTGCCTTACTTTTTCGAATCCGTCATCTCGGAGAGCTTCCACAACGTGAGATTTCACGTATGCATCAAGCTCCGTCAACGGTGCACCTTGTATAATAAGGCTTCTGAAATTATCGTCAATCTCGAGTATTTCAAATATCCCGACTCGTCCGAGAAAACCGGTTCCCGAGCAGGCATCACAACCGGTACCGACATAGGTCTGCACATCTTCGGGCCACTCTACATCGAACATCGTCATTAATTCTCGAGGCAATTCGGCGGGGGCTTTACAGCTTGGACATATTTGCCGAACCAAGCGTTCAGAGAGAACTCCCGTAAAAGCGGAAGCGGTAACGGATTTTCCAATATCCATCTCTAATAAACGAGTAATAGCTCCGGAAATATTGCTTGTGTGAAGAGTTGTAAGAACGAGGCGCCCGACAAGAGCAAGTCGGAGGGCGATGTTGGCCGTTTCTTCATCGCGGATTTCTCCAACCATAACGACATCGGGATCTTGCCTTAAAACCGCCTTCAACCCGTTCTCAAAACCATATCCGACAAAAGGATTCACCTGAGACTGTCGAACTCCGGGAAGACGATACTCCACAGGGTCTTCAAGAGTAATGATAGCTTTTTCGCTCGAATTAAGTTCATTCAATGCCGAATAAAGAGTTGTTGTCTTTCCGGACCCGCTATGGCCGGTCATCATAATAACACCATGCCCACGTTGAAGCATTTTTTTCAAAACGGGAAGAGCCTTTGCAGAAAGACCAATCTGATCAATACTAAGTAACTGACCTTCTTTATTGAGGGCGCGAAGAACGACGGCTTCGCCGTTTATGGTCGGCATTGTCGAGACTCGAAAATTTACAGACTGAGGATGATTGAATGCTTTTGAATCGGTCTTCGGTGTCTCAAAAAGCAATTCCAACCGCCCGTCTTGCGGTATGTTTTTTTCAACCACTTGCAGACCGGCAAGTACTTTGATTCGTGAAACAACCATTTCGTGATAATCGATGTTCCATTGAGCAACTTCGCGGAATGTTCCATTCATTCTGAAATACAAAGAAAGGTAATCCTTCTCCGGAACGATATGAACGTCGGAAACATTCAACCGTGCCGCTTCAGTGAATACTTCGTTTAACCAAGAGGTCGGGGTGGCGTCTTTTCCCGATTCTATGTCAGGACCCGTTTCTTTTTTCGGAGGCGAAATCCGCGGACTCACCGGAACCTCCGGAGAGTCTCCGACCTTATTATCACGCAAGGCATCGAGCGAATCGGAACGCATCGGAGCTTCCGAGGCATTTTGAGGCGCTTCTTGGGGAGAATTTTCGAGATCGGTTCTCTTTTTTACAAGTAACATAGAAAAAAGTTTTTAGTTAAACGTATATCTTTAGTGTATCACAAATAAGAAGACTCTTTACTTCGTTTATCCACAAATGACAAACACCATGCAGGTGCCAAAAGAGCGCCCTCCGGCGCTCTTTTTTATCTACCTATTTTTTCGGTTTTATCGCGAGACCGAGCTCGTCCAACTGTTTTTGTTCAATTTCAGAAGGCGCTTCCATCATAAGATCTCTTCCCTCTCCCGTCTTTGGAAAAGCGATTACTTCGCGAATACTGTCTTCATTCTGGAGAAGCATAAGCAAACGATCAAGCCCCCAGGCAATTCCACCATGGGGAGGAGCCCCGTACGAGAACGCGGTAAGCATATGTCCAAAATTTTTCCAGATAGTCTCGTGGTCATAACCGAGAATTTCCAAAACTTTTTCCAAAGATTCAGGGCGATGATTTCTGATACTTCCCCCTCCGATTTCGTATCCGTTTAGGGCAATGTCGTACTGGGTCGTAAGGATTTCACCGAGATTTTCTTTCTTCATAAGCGCATCATGAAATTCCGGTTTTGCGGCAGAAAAAGGATTGTGCGTAAAAGTCCACTTCCCCTCATCGGTTTTCTCGAAGAAAGGAAAATCTATTATCCAACAAAAAGCGAGAAGGTTGGGGTTGCTTTTATCTTCGCGCAAATCGGGGCGATCGGTGCCGTATTTTTCAATCGCATCTTTATAGGTAATGCGGGGGAATGGAATCTGCTGGATCTTTTTCTCCGGATAAAGTTTGGTAACGATATTGATAAGCAATTCTTCGTTCAACGCCATTACATCTTCTTCTCCGACGAACGACATTTCCATATCAAGCTGAGTAAATTCCGGCTGGCGATCTCCACGAGTATCTTCATCGCGCATACATCGCGCTACCTGGAAATATCTTTCCATTCCTCCGGCCATTAAAAGTTGTTTGTATTGCTGAGGAGACTGAGGAAGCGCATAAAACTTTCCCTGGTAAATACGCGAGGGGACAACGTAGTCGCGCGCGCCTTCGGGGGTGGATTTTGTAAGAATAGGTGTTTCGATTTCTGCAAAAAGATGTTCGGAAAGCATATCTCTCACGAGCTGAATCACTTTGTGTCGATTTCGAAGATTTGCCTGCATTCTCGGCCGGCGCATATCCAGATAACGATATTTCAAACGATGATCTTCCCCGATCTCACGCCCATCGGAAGTAACATCAATAGGAGGGGTTTCAGCCTTGTTCAAAACGTCAATGGAAAGAATTTCAAGCTCTATGTCGCCATTCTGCTTATCAGCCTGTACGTTTTTGTCCGGACGCTTATTAACCTGGCCTTTTACTTCGAGAACCCACTCGGGGCGAATCTCTCCGGCGGACTCCATCGCTTCTTTGTGGAAAGGAAGCACAACACCCTGAACTTTCCCGCTCATATCTCGAAAATCAAAAAAGACGAGTTTGCCTTGATCGCGCCTTACGTCTACCCATCCTTTGATGATGATTTCTTCCCCGATATGCTCGTGAAGTTTGTCTATAAGAATTCTTGTTTTCATGTGTGTCATAATAACAAAAAAACACCCGTTTGTATATTCCAAACGGGTGTTTATTTCTTGCGACACCAAAAGCAGAAAGACATAAGCCAAGCGACAAAACGCTTACACTCGGTCTTATACTTAAGCAAAAGAAAAAGAGCTATGAGAGATTCTATCAGTTTTGCGAGAACAGCCCAAACAATAATGGTCGTGGTCATAAAACCCCCTATTCCAAGAACAGTGTACTCAAAGATAGTCTAAAAAGCAAAACACCCGCCGTAACGGCGGGTGTTTTTTTAAAAAAGGCATTGTGTCAATTTTTTAGAGCCTCGAGCTAAAAGGAAAATCCTCCGGATTTCCGAACCAAGGCCATCTTTCTTTCGGCGATTTCTCTCATCTTTTTTCCTCCTTCTTTCAGAATGTTTTTCACGGCTTCTTCGTCAGAGGCAATCTCTTTTCGTTTTTCACGCAAAGGCGCGATAAATTTTTGAATGTTTGCAACGAGAATATCTTTTGATTCTTTATAACCGAGTCCGCCATCCCGATATCGTATTTCAATTTCATCGAGTTCCTTTTCATTCGCAAAAAGTTTATGCAGTGCGAACACCTTGTCTTCCTCGGGGTCTTTCGGCTCTTCTATGCCTTTTGAATCTGTCGGTATGCTCATGACCGCTTTTCGTATCTCATCGTCTTCCGCAAACAAAGAGATTGTGTTACCGTAGCTCTTGCTCATTTTTTGACCGTCAGTACCTGGGACGATCTTTACATGCTCATAAATAAGAGACTCCGGAAGTTTGAAAGTTTCTCCAAAAATGCGATTGAATTTTTCAGCCGTGTCGCGGGCGTATTCCACGTGCTGTTTTTGGTCCTGCCCCACCGGCACGACATCGGCATCTTGGATAAGAATATCAGCCGCCATCAAAAGCGGGTAATCAAAAAGCCCGACATTTATTTCTTTGTTTTTTGCTTCGGCGTCTTTGTACGCATGCGCGCGCATAAGATACGGCATCGTGGTAATGCAGTTAAACATCCAGCCGAGCTCGCACACTTCGGGAACATCGGATTGTTTGAAAAGTATGACTTTGTTTGGATCTAAACCGAGAGCAAGATAATCGATAGCAACATCAAGCGTATTACGGGAAAGCTCTTTCGCGTTCTGAACAGTGGTCATCGCATGGTAGTCGGCGATGAAAACACGAGCATCGTATTCGTTTTGGAGGTCGACAAATTGCTTCATTGCACCGAAGTAATTGCCGATGTGCGGTCGGCCGGTTGGTTTTACGCCGGAAACGAGAATCTTTTTTGTGGAAGTCATTTATGTATGATACCAAAAATAGAGCGTTTCGAGGATATTGACACAAACTACTATTTATGGCAATCTCAAAAAAGATACTTTCACTCCACCAATAGCCGAGGAGAAATATATGTACACGATTCTTAAGATAATTTTTTTAAAATTTGAGAACGGTTTCTTTATGAATGGGGCACATTTGTTCACATCACCCCGAGAAATTAGCATTCCGGATGATAGGAATTATGCGATAACCCTGCCCGAACGAAGAGCTCGAGAGATTCTCAATCAAGTATGCAAAGAATACGGGTACGAGCTCCAGAGTGCGACTCATGAGAGCGAAGCGGAACGCAAAGAATACTACTATTATCTGAAGAAAGTCTCTTAATTAATATCGCGAGGGTATTGCAATGGGTTATGTCGCAATCGTCGGGTATCAGGTATGGTACCGAAACAATGTCAAAGAAGAGTTCAGATTTTGTTTAAGTGAGGTTGAAACAACAGGAACCGTCCCCACCATAGACTTGGCGGCATCGGAGGCACAAAAGATTCTTCAACAACGGAAGAATCAAACAGAAGAAAAAAGGCTCGTGAGCCTGCAAATAATGAAAGTTTAAAGTCTTCGCCCCCACCCGGGGGCGTTTTTTATTTGACAAAAACATATTTTTATGTATTATAAAAGTATGCGAAATAATTATCACACCATGAATATTGGTTTCACAAACGGAAAAATTGCATCCGCGCTTTTTTCCGTGCGTTTCCCTTCTTCCGTTCGATCATGGTGTTTTAATTCTCTTCGGTAAAATTTTTTTACTCTTTTGAAACCCCATGGCCGGACAGAAGCCATGGGGTTTTTATATACCCGGCATTGCGTTGTTCTTTTATATACGGAGAATGAAAAATGAACAAAATCATCATTTCACTTGCGCACCCAAAACTGACAAAAGTTTATCTTCGCCCTCTTGAAAGGTCCGACTTGGCACGATGCCAGAAATGGGTAAACGATCCCGACGTGCGAAATTTTATTGGAAATAATTTCCTGCCGTCTTTTGCCTTTGAAGAAAAATGGTATGACGACCTTTTGGAAAGAAAGGATAATATTATTCTAGCCATCGTTACAAAAGATGAGCATATCCATATCGGGAATATGGGATTGGATGGAATTGATCTTATAAACCGCAGAGGCGGTACAGGAGCAGTTATAGGCGAAAAAGAGTACTGGGGAAAAGGATACGGCACGGAAGCAAAATTGCTTTTACTGAAACACGCGTTTGATTCCCTGGGACTTCTCAAGGTTTGCTCGGATGTGCTTGCGACAAATCCAAGGAGCAAGGCATATCTTGAAAAAACGGGATATAAAGAGGAAGGATGCAAACGAAAGCATTTTTTTAAAAATGGAAAAATGGTTGATTCGTACATCATGGCGATCTTTCGCGAAGATTTCATTCCCGTCTGGAAAAAATACACAGGAGAAGACATAACTCCGTAAAACCAAAAGCGCGCCGGATGGCGCGCTTTCTTTTGTTTTTTCGATTTCAAATTTACCGTAAAACCTCCATTTTCGGATGAGATGCGAAGCCAAAACCGAGAACCGGAGTGAGACGTACAAAGGTACGGCGAAATGAGGCTCGCAGGTTTTGGTGAGCAGATCGCCGAAAATGGAGGTTTTATAAAATATCCCAGGCCCAGAGTTCATCTGACTCCTTCGCCCATTTCTCTCCGATGTCGGTGCGATAATATTTATTCAAGAACAAAATATTGTCGATGCGGTGATATGCTTCTTTTCGGGCATTTTCAACAGTGTGGTTTGAACCCGTAACGATGAGGAAGTATCCGTCCTCTCCCGCAGGTTTCCACTCTCCGTTCTCTTGTTTTGCATCACCGAGATGAACTCCGTTTAGGTTTGGTTTTTTGAAAACAGCGGAAGTGTTTTTGTATACTTCAAATTCCTCTACGTTGTGATACGGGAACGGGGGAACAACGATTACAACACCAACCTGAAACCCGCGCTTTGTTTTGAGTTTATAGTCTTCTCCGTTTGCGACCGCATACAGAAATTCTCCCCACGGACTTTGTACGCCTTCCATCATAATGCTTATCGTCGGATACCCGAAACGAGAAGTAAACTCAAGCGGGTAGATCCCCTTTCCATTTACGATGCAGTTTACGTCAATGACCCCGCAGTACTTACTTTCCGCCAATTTTTCACGCATTTTTCCTAAGGTTGCCTTAAAAAGGTTGTTGGGGTGATCCCAATACATAAGTGTCCCCATTTCCCCCGTAAAGGGTCCCAAATCGCCCGGGAAGAGCTTTTTGTGCTCGAAGTTGATGTTTATCGGGTCGATAAAATCGTGCCCGTTAAAGAAGGCCGAAACGGCCACCTCTATACCGGTCGCAAATTTTTGTAACTGAAAACTTTTTATCTTTCCGTTCCAGCTGGATTTGTTGTGTTCCAAAAGTTCGATAATATCCGTTCCGTCTTCTTCTTGCCCGAGGAAAAGGAGGCTTTTTAAATACCAATCGAGTGTTTCTTCCCCGGAGGGCTTGAAAACGAGACGCATCGGGTGTTCTTTGATAAATTGTACGGCTTCATCAATGTCGGAAAATTCCCAATGAGGAAGGATTGGGAGATCCGCGCGCTTCAATTCCTCTTGTCCAAATTCGCGGTCTGTTTCCAGCTTATCAGTATATGCGCTTCCGCCGATAACAAGCTTCCCTTTCGCTCGAAGAGCATCGGCTTCTTCTCCGAAACCGCAATCATCAAAAATAATTACATCAGCCCAATCTACGTGCGGTTGCCATTTTTCTACTTTCTCGACAAAACCGTCTCCGATATCGCGAGAACCTTCACTTTCGGCATACATCTTTACCTCGTGTCCTTCTTTTATAAGTTGCCATCCAAGGTCAACCGCAAGAGCGTAGACACCGACGATAAGAAATTTCTTCGGACCAAAATTATTTTTCCCTGTTGAAACATGCGCGAGAATTTCGTGATCTTGGACCTCCTCCGGGGTATCTTGGTCGCTTTTGTGTGTTTTCATTTTTTCTTGTTTATTTTCTCTCTGATTGAATAAGTATCCGAACTAAGATTCCTTGGGAGAATCTTCTCCGGGGATGATCAAATAATCAAAAGGTTCACCTGAACCGTGCCAGTCTTCGATACTTCTTATGGACGTTGCTCCGTATTTTTGCATTTTTTTATGGGATTCGTTTGAAGTCCGTGAGTGCATAGATACTGGCTTCCCTCCGCGATGCTCGAGGAATTTTTTCATTAATTTTGAAAAATATCCTTTTCCCTGATGTTCACTTTTGATGGCGATAGACGAAAGATACAACGCGTCTCCGATTTCTTCCATATTTGGATCGGCATCCTTGAGTTCTTCTCTGACTTTGTTGTGCTTTTCGGAAAGAATGTATCCCGCGACTCTTCCTTCCGGATCAAAAGCGATTATGTGCACGTTTTCAGGATCCTCAAAAAGCTCCCGAATTTCCTCTTCATCGGCGCGAAGATGTTCGGGAAAAAGTTCTTCCTCCATCTTCACAAGCTCGGCAAACACCTCGTCGGGTAATTTTTCCACACGCACTACCGTGTCTTTTTGTTGTTCATCCATAAAGTTTTTTGCTTTTACACAAACATTGTAACAGTTCGAGAAAGAAAAATAAAACAGTGGAAAACTCAAAACCACACCTTCCCTCGCCCGTCTTTTTTAAAAAAAGAATATTATTCCCTATCTTGAAGGCCTCTTTGAGATAAAAGCTTTAGAATCCTCTCAAAAATAAAGAAAGCAAGAAGCCCGAAAAGAAGAGATACTTCGACAAAACGGACATATTTTCGCATGTACTCCAAAGACAAGCTTGAAAACAAGCCGAGACCGCCTATGACCAGTACCCAAACGAGAATGGAAACCATGTCGTACTTCAGAAAACGGCGAAAATCCATCCGAGACATTCCGGCGCGAATAAGTACCGCGTGATGCGCACCGTATACGAATTTTGTAAATACGAGAGTTTTAAGCGGACGGTCAGTTAAATGACGGTCGAAATGCCGGGCGAAGCGATCCACGAGACGATGGACTCCCGGGTGTTTTGAAACAAGGTCTCTCCCGACGAAATACCAAAAAATATCTCCCAAAAATATCGAAACCAAAACAAACGGCAAGATTAAAGACACATTAAAAAGCCCTTCTCTGGTAAGAAAAGCAACCGTGAATAAAGTAATATCCCCCTCAAGGAGAAGTCCGAAAAATATGAGAGAAAATCCAAGTGGTTGCCATATCGCCAAATACGACAAGAAAAACGACGGTAAATGCATAATAAGAATTATATCATAGAAAATGACGGGCTAGCAGAAAAAAGCGAGTGAAGCCTCTTTCGCTGTTTTCTTTTTTTGTGACGAGAACCAGCCACTCGTCGCCTCGGCTTCCGCCTTGGCATGTACTACCTTACCTCGGCTGTTTTTGACGGTATTCCGCCAAAAGCAAGACGGAGATTTTTGTTTAAGAGTTACTCACGTCAAAAAATGTTTCTTTGCAAAAGCGTGTCCTGAGCTGGATTTAAGATATATTTCAAATTCATACGCTCGCTGCTTATCATAAAAAGCGCCATACCATATCAGGCGATATGGGCGTTTCGAGTTTGTATATTTTGAACCTCCATTATTGTGTTCAGCTATCCTTCTTTTTAAATCTGCTGTTACACCGGCATAACAACTCTTGTCTTTTTCGCTTTGTAATATATAAACGTAATACACGAACGGTAATATTGTTTATTTTTGTAGCGCTCTTGTCCCACTACGCCCAAATTCCGCTTCGCTCCATAAGGGCTACGCGGGACACCACTTCGCTA
>Ga0172379_10006933_pt1 | contig 14933 bp, 9 predicted proteins | sample GrowelOW334metaG_FD_119756 | JGI IMG/M metagenome (GOLD analysis project Ga0172379, IMG submission 119756) | Groundwater microbial communities from an aquifer near a municipal landfill in Southern Ontario, Canada - Groundwater well OW334 metaG | ecosystem: Environmental > Aquatic > Deep...
CCGTCTAAAGCCCATTCGATGTCCATTGGCCGCTTGTAGTGCTTTTCAATGGCCATGCCCCATTCGGCCAGTTTTAATACCTGGGCGTCGGTAATAGAGGGCTTCAAGCGGTCGGCCTCGCTTACTTTTATATCCTTTACCGGATGCTTGGGGTCGCTATTATATATCATCTTTAAGGATTTTTTTCCGATGTTTCGGGAAATTATGGCTTTAGTCGGCTTAAAAACATAAAATTCGTCCGGATTCACCTTTCCCTGGACGATATTTTCCCCAAGCCCGTAAATAGAATTAATTAAAACTACATCGCGAAAACCCGATTCGGTATCGATCGTAAACATCACCCCGGAAGATCCTAAATCACTCCGCACCATTTTTTGGATGCCGACCGACAAGGCGATGTCAAAATGGTCAAAGCCCTTGTCATGGCGGTAGGAAATGGCCCGGTTGGTGAAGAGCGAGGCAATGCATTTTTTTACGGCAATCAAAATTTCTTTTTCGCCGCGGATATTTAGAAAAGTTTCCTGCTGGCCGGCAAAAGAAGCGTCCGGCAAATCTTCGGCCGTAGCCGATGACCGAACCGCTACGTCCAGATTTTTGGTTTTATACAATTTTCCCAGCTGGCGGTAAGCTTCAAATATTTCATTTTTTAAGTCATCAGGAAATTCCGCCTTAACTATCGCCTCGCGCACCGCCGAGCCTTTTTTAGCTAAACTTAGCATATTTTTTGTATCAAGGCCAGCCAAAATTTCTCTTATTTTTATATCCATTCCAGATCCTTTTATAAAATAATTGTAGGCCTCGGAAGTAGTCGCAAACCCATTAGGAACTTTAATTCCGTCTTCAGTAAGATTTTGGAACATCTCGCCCAATGATGCGTTTTTGCCGCCGACAGTCGGAACGTCTTTAATGCCGATTTCATTAAAAAATTTTACAAACTTGGACATAAATAATTTGAAATGGAATTTATGAAATTAGCTAAAAATAATTTCAATAAAGCCCGCAGAATGAATAATAAATACTAATTTATAGGTTAATCTTTTTGCTCCATTCGCCTACATAAGGGATCTCCCAACGCTCGCCGTTCAACGTCTTCACAATCGCTAAAACCGATATTATCAAAAGAGCCAGCATGGCTAGCTGGCCCAATAACGGAACCCAAATGAAAATAAATACCAACAACTCGAGCGCGAACAAAACCAATCCTTGCTTAGCGTGAAATTGGGCGAACTTTGAGTCTTTTCTTGCTAATAACGGAACTAAAAACAGAATGAAAATATAAGACAATGCCGCGACTGCTTTATTATTTTCCACGTCAACTTTCTCTTCTTTGCCGCCCGTTTCAGATTCATTTTTTACACCCCGCCCTTGGGATTTTTTTTCATCCATCATAATATAGGCTTTTGGATAATGAGTTAGTCTTATGAATTAATTTTATCAGCTTTATTATTATAATTCAATAGCTAATTTTTTAAGTTTTTTACGTAGTTTTTAGCAGTAAGTTCTTGACAAACATTTTACATTAAACGACAATAAAAAGAGTCTGGATGTATTCGCTTTGAAGAAAGAGCCGGTTATTAACGACCGGCCTTTATAAAAGATTATCCTACCTAATTTTTGCGAAGGCAAACAAATTACACAATTATAGAAAAGGGCGAGTGGTGAAACTGGCAGACACGCATGCCTTAGGAGCATGTGGGGCAACCCGTGGAGGTTCAAGTCCTCTCTCGCCCACCTTAGCACACAACACGACTCCTTCCAGACTGATAGCCAATTATCTTTTTTGGAATGTGTCATTTTCTCTTATTGAGTTAAGTCCACAGTAGCCTGGACTTAACTTTTTTATTTGGCTAATATTAGTATGGTCTAAAATAAAAAGAAAAGTCCACAGTTTTGTGGACAATAGTCATTTTATGTTATAATATGTTTCAACCTATAAATGCTTATCAAGCATCTCTTTTAGACTATCTTTAGTCCTCGCGCCCGTTATCTGCTCAACCACCTTCCCATCTTTAAAAAGAATATAGGCCGGGATGCTCATAATATTGAATTTCTCCGAGAACTCTCCATTCTCGTCAACATTTACCTTCTCCACCACTATTTTACCATTATATTCTTCTTTAATTTCATCAATTATCGGAGACATTGTGCGACAAGGTCCGCACCAAGGAGCAAAAAAATCAATCAATAATAGCCCCTGGATTTTTTCAACAGCGGTTAAACTTAATTTTTCTTCACTCATATTTGTAGAGTTTTCACAAAAACGATTAATTTTCTGTATCGCGGGGATCTTGAGTATATACACGGTGGACTTAGTGGGGCTCGAACCCACGACCTCTTGCATGCCATGCAAGCGCTCTAGCCAACTGAGCTATAAGCCCTAATTCTAAACTGCTTGGCCTATTCTTAATGCGGTCTTCTGTTGTCTTACCCACAGATTATCCACAAAATTTGATTAATTATTGATTAAGCTAATATTTGGCTAACTTTAGCTAAAATATTAACTTTATCTATCACTTATTCCCACAATTTACCTGACTTATCTCCATATTATCAACAGCCTTGTTGCGAGAACGGATTTTACACCCAGATTGAGTTAAGTCCAGAGAACTGTGGACTTAACTTCCCCACTTATCCACAGCCAGAATAGTTAAGTCCAGAGAGCTGTGGACTTAAGTCCCTTTTGTGCCCCCACCAGGAATCGAACCTGGATTTCGGGCTTAGGAGTCCCTTGTTCTATCCATTGAACTATGGAGGCAAAAGTGATTTTGCCTTTTGTCGTTTTAAAGCAAATTTTCACTTAGAAAACATAGCTCATGCTATGCTTATAAACTAAATATGTCTGATGATATTATCTCATTCGTTCGTCCCGCGTAATGCGGGGCTCACTCATATCGATTATAATTAATAGCCTATCAAATGTCAATGTTGTTTTTCGCCGGGAATTGATTTAAACTTGAATTAGCCTTGTCCTTAACATATTTATCAAATAGAAATAAAATTATGTTTACAAAATCAAACGGGGATTCGAACGTAAATTTGAAAGAGGTGGAAACTATTGTCGGCCCTTCGGTAAAAGTCAAAGGCGATTTCCACTGTGAGGGCAATATTGTTGTTGAAGGCGAAGTGGAAGGAAACCTGCGCTGCGGGAACATGCTTCAGTTAAAAAATAAGTCCCGAATTTCGGCCGACGTTTCCGCCAAAGAGGCTATCATCGGCGGGGAAGTAAAAGGCAACGTTAAGGTGAGCGGCTATTTAGAAATTACCGAAACCGCGAAAATTTTAGGGGATATTGAAGCCGGAATAATTTCCATTGCCAAGGGAGCAATTTTTAACGGCCAATGCCAAATGACTAAAGAAGGCCAGCCAACAAAAGAAAACGGCAAAACGGCGCCGAAATAATAACGCGAACTTATTCCGCGCCGGCTAGACGACCGTCAAGGCGGGTAATTGCTAAGCGATTATGCATGTTTATATCTACGATAATTTTCTAAATGAGGGTAAATATACCCGAATATTAGCGCAAATCGAGGCGCGCATTACTGATCTTGGCTTGAATGGAAAAATCGGGCGGCTGGGAGTAATGAAAAAAACCAACGAGCTGGTAAGGGACGAAATAAAAAGAGGGGCCAAAACTATCATTGCCGTAGGCAATGACGATACGATTGAAAAGATCGTCCGCTGTATGGCCAATTCGAGCGTCCCTTTAGGCATAATTCCGGTAGGAAAAAAGAATAATTATATCGCCGAGTCTTTAGGCATTGAACCGGAAGTCGCATCCTGCGACATCTTGTCTGCCCGCCGCGTGGAAAAAATGGACTTGGGAATGATCGGCAATTTTTATTTCCTCTCCAAACTGACGACCGCTTCGGAGGATTTGAATCTTGAAATCGATTCCGGATATTCGGTCGAATTAAAAAAGCCCGGCTCTATCCGGGTTATTAATTTAGCCACCTCTGACATTGCCTTGCCCCAGGGCGTGAATTTCAGTCCGCAAGACGGAAGCTTACAGCTTCTTTTAGAAACCAGGAAGCCGAAAAAAGTGATATTCAGCGAAAATAATTTCGAAAGCGTTTTTACTTTTAAAAGGGCCGGCTTGCGAAGCAAAAACCCAATAATTTTTAATGACTTCCTCAAGGTAACCGGCAATATCGATATTATGGCGGCGCACGGCGCTCTAAACGTCATTGTAGGAAAAGACCGAAGCTTTTAGCCTGCCGCCCTCCCAAGAGCAAGAGAATCAGCCGTTTCTGGCCTGATTAGCATGCTGGCAGAAAAACCGCGGACTGTTTTAAACTGAAAAAACGTTGCTAAACACGGCTTAAGTTGCCGGTTTTTTATTTTGTTTAAAGATATAAACCTGCTGAAGAGCGGTCAAAACCGTAGTGATTAGCCAATAAAGCGACAATCCGCCGGGCAGGGTCAAGCCGATAAAAACCGTCATGGCCGGCATAAAATATAGCATTTGCTTGTTTAAAATAGCCGTAAAATCCTCATCTTTAGCCGCCGGAGCCTTTATTTCCGCCCGTTTAGTAGTCATCATTTTAGCCTGCCAGAACTGGGCCAGGCCGGCCAAAATGGCCAAAACGATGTTTGGCTTGGAAAGGTCAAGGATTCCTAAAAACATATTATTTATGTGCGCCGGCATCTGGACAAAAGAATAAAGGAGGTTAGCTTGGCTCGCGTTAATTCCCTCCCGAAAAACCCGAAAAATTGCGATTAAAAAAGGGAACTGTACTATAAGGGGAAGACAGGAAGAAAACGGATTTACTTTGTGCACTTTATAAAGCTCGAGCATTGCCCGGCCCTGGGCTTCTTTATCATCCTTATATTTGGCCTTTACCTCGTCCACTTTGGGCTGAAGGTCTTGCAAAGACTTCTGGGATTTAATCGAGCTCTTGGATAAGGGCAAAAGGATTAATTTAATAATGATCGTAAAAATAATGATGGCCAGCCCCAAATCGCCTCCAGGAATAACATGGGTAATATAGACTAGCAAATTAAAGACCGGGCGATAGAAAAATTCATGATAAATACTATACATAATTGAGGGCTAAAAGCTATTTAATTTATTTTAATGGGTCATGTCCTCCTTTGTTCCAAGGGTTGCAGCGAAGCACCCTCCAAACAGCTTTGGCTCCGCCCCGGAATAGTCCGTATTTTTCAATAGCGCTAATGGCGTATTCGGAGCAAGTCGGCTTAAACCGGCAATAGCCATAAGGAAAGAGGTATTGCAAAAGGCCATGGTCAAAAGACAGGGTCTTTTGGTAAAAACGGATAAGAAATAAGGCAACATGGCGGGGGAAGTAGGTAAAATAATCTTTCATAAAAGGGCATAGAATCGCTAAAACGGCGTATTAATGCCGCGAACTGCCTAAAGCGGTTTTTTGTACAGCTTAAGCTTTGAAAACGAGTGCTGAAGAAGCTTTAGAATATCCTGATAGTCCTTCTTAACTACCGGCGGCCGGCAAATTATGGCGCAATCATAACCGGATTTTAAAAGATCCATCTGGGTTATCAGGGCTTGCCTGATTCTTCTTTTAATTTTATTCCTGATAACCGCTTTTTTCGAGACTTTAGTGCCGGTTAAAATACCAAAACGGCTTATTTCTAAGCCATTTTTCGCGCATTTTACCCCAAGACAATCAGTATAATAAGCTTTTCCTTTGGTAAAAACCTGGTCAAACTCTTTGTTTTTTGTTAATCGATATGGTTGGGGAAGCATGACTATTTAGACAAACGCTGGCGGCCCTTTTGCCTTCTCTTCTTTAACACTTTTTGTCCGTTTTTAGTTTGCATTCTTTTCCTGAAGCCGTGCTTTTTTTTAGCCTGTCTCTTTTTAGGCTGAAAGGTTCGTTTTGGCATAATTTCTTTAAATAATTCAGTTAACTTTTATCGCGATAACTAAAAGATAACATTAGCCTTTGATTTAGTCAACAAAAAGCCCGTTTACAGTCTTTATTCTTATCGCCTCTTCAGCGCTTGTGCGCTTGGGCTTAAAAAATCGTCCCAGGCTATTGCCAATTATTTTTCTTCCCTATAGAATAAGATTGCTAAGCGCCGGCCTTTTAATTATTTTCCCGTTTCCACAGCTTATCAACAGGTTGTGTACTTCTCATATTTTTTTATTTAAATTATAATTTAGACTATACTCTCTGAACTCTTATATAGGTTAATTTTTAAAGGAGATTTTTTATGGATAAGGAGCAAATTTGGCAAGTCGTTTTGGGTGAAATCGAATTGAACTTATCCCGCGCCAACTTCACCACCTGGTTTAAGCACACCTCAATCTCCGATATAGAGGAAGATCGGGTAATTATCAGCGTGCCCAATAATTTTACAAAAACCTGGCTGGAAAAAAAATACCACAAAGAAATCGGCCTGGCTTTAGAAAGGATTGTTAATAAAAAAATTAAGGAGATTATTTACAAAATTGAAGCGATTAAGCGCGAGGCTCCCCGGCGGGCCGATCAGCCAATCGCCCAAGGCGCTTACGAAGCCTTTGAACCCCAGCCGCAAAACCGCTTTGGCTTAAACAACCGCTATACTTTTGATAACTTTATTGTCGGCAAGGGAAACGAGCTCGCCCACGCGGCCTGCCAGGCCGTAGTCTCCAATCCCGGCCGGGCCTACAATCCCTTATTTATTTACGGCGGAGTAGGCTTGGGAAAGACCCACCTCATTCAAGCCGTCGGCCATGAATTAGCCAAAAAAACCAATAAAATTTTATTTGTTTCTTCAGAAAGATTCACTAATGACTATATCCAAGCCGTCCGAAACGGCAAGGCTAAAGAATTTAAAGACACCTATCGCAACGTTGACCTTTTATTAGTTGACGACATCCAGTTCATTAGCGGCAAGGAAAGCACACAGGAAGAGTTCTTCCACACCTTTAACGAGCTCCACCAATCCAACAAGCAAGTTGTGGTGGCGTCAGACCGGCCGCCAAAATCAATCCCTTACCTGGAGAAGAGGCTTTTGTCCCGCTTTGAATGGGGGATGATAACCGATATATCGCAGCCTGATCTAGAAACCCGGGTCGCGATTTTAGACGCCAAATGCCGGGAACGAAATTTCCTTATCCCTTTGGATATTTTAAACTATATCGCCGAAAATATCATCTCCAATATTAGAGAGCTTGAGGGGGTATTAAACCGCCTAATCGCTTACCACGAATTCAACAACACCAAGCCGACAGTTGATTCAACTAAGCAAATTCTAGGCGATATTATCACTGTTTCCGCCCGGCCGACTTCAACTAAAAGAATTCTAGAAGCGGTTTCCGGATTTTATGAGACCGAAGTTAAAGACATTGTCGGCAAAAGCCGAAAAAAAGACCTGGTAAAGCCCCGGCAGATTGTTATGTATTTACTTCGTTCCGAATTAAATATTTCTTACCCGACTATTGGGGATGAATTGGGCGGCCGCGACCACACCACTGCCATGCACGCCTTTAGCAAAGTTAGTAAAGAGATAGAAGATAATAGCCGGATTAAGCAGGAAATTGAAGCGATTAAGCAGTTAATTAAGGATGGATAAGCTGGGGAGATAGGGGTGTATAACTCCTTAGTTGATAACAGGTTATACCCGGCGATTTCAGAATGCCGGGTTATCCACTTTTCTTCAACAAGCTAGATTAAGAGGTTTTCCCGGGATTATTAAGGCGGGATTAAGGCTAAGATTAAGATTAAATTAAGATTATTAACAGTTATCAACACCGCTTATTACTATTACTATCTTATATTATATTAATTTATTAATTTTTTGCCGCTGGGTTAAAGCCGTAATTTAAACTCACAAGCGATCTCAAATTCATATATGAAAATTTCAATACTGGAAAAAAACTTTAAGCGGGGATTGGGTTTGGTTGGCAATATTACCAGTAAAAATATTAACCTGCCAATTTTAAACAACGTTTTAATTAAGGCTGAAAAGGGAATGATTACTTTAGTTTCGACCAACCTTGAGATAGGAGTAACCCATTCAATTCGGGGGAAGATTGAAAAAGAGGGCGGCTTTACGGTCGACGCTAAAATTTTAACTAATTATATCGGCCTCCTGCCTAACGAAAAAGTTGACTTAGAACAAAAAGACAACCATATTGCCGTGGCCTGCGGCAAATATAAAACTAAAATAAACGGACAGCCGTCAGACGACTTTCCTTTAATTCCCAGCGTGGAAAAAAATACTTATTACGCTATCGCCAGCGCCGAGGAATTAAAAAGCGCCCTTTCACAAGTAATATTCGCGGCTTCAGGGAATGAGTCCCGCCTTGAATTATCCGGAGTGTTTTTTACTTTTAACCGAGAAAAATTAACTTTAGCCGCCACTGATAGTTATCGGCTGGCCGAGAAAAAAATTATCGTAAAAAGCAACGCCGATAAAGATATTGAAGACAGAAAAATAATCGTTCCAGCGAGGACGGTCCAAGAAGTAATTAGAATTTTAAGCAATATTGGCGAAGAAGATGAGATGCTGGACGGGGAAAAAGACGTAAAATGCTACATATCGGAAAACCAGATATTGTTTAAGTTTGGATCAACTGAATTGGTTTCGCGCCTGATTGAAGGCCAATTTCCCGACTATACACAGATTATCCCCAAGGCAAAAAAGACTGAAATTTTAATCAGCCGGCAGGAGTTATTGCGGGCCACCAAGACCTCTTCGATATTCTCCCGAAGCGAAGTGAATGATATTAACATGGACATTCCCGAGGGAAAGAATAAAATTATTATCTCTTCATGTTCGGATTATATTGGAGAAAATTTGGCCGAGATCGAAGCCGCCACCAAAGGATTGGATAATGCCCTGGTTTTGAATTATCGGTATCTTTTAGACGGGCTAAATAACATAAAGAGCGATATGGTTAGGCTGGAAGTGGTAGATAATAATTCGCCCTGCCTCTTAAAGCCCGAAGGGGACCCGGATTATTTATATATAATCATGCCGATAAAAAGATAGGTGGGTGAAGCGTAAAAAAATGTTTTCAAAAAAGAGTCTGGTAAAACACCAGACTCTTTTATATTGGCTCGTTCTATAGGCTATTTAATAAACACGTTTCTTTCGTCTGATTTTTTGACCGCGCCGTTTTTGGAGTGGATAATGGCGTAAACTTTATAATCACCCGATCCGGTCGTCGGCGGCTGGGCCCAGGAAGCGTTTATAATGCTGTTTTGGGGGGATGTAACCGATCCTATCAGGGTTGGCGAAGAACCATCAGCTTTAGCAAAATAAAAATTAACCTTTTTTATGTCTTTATAGTCATCGGATTTTAAGGCTAGATTAATAGGAAAGTCATTTACGCTCAATACCGCCCCGTTAGCCGGCTCAATCCATTTTAAGCTAAATTTTTGAGTTTGATTGCTTAAATTAATATTTAAATTTAATTCGCTTTCCGCGCAGTTGTTCGCGTCGTCGCAAACCCGAACTTTTAATTTATGGAAGCCGTTAGAAAGGAAGTCAATCTCCTGGTTAAAGTTAAAAGGAAATTGGGTGTTAGTAAAAGCCAATGATCCGTCAAAATAATATTCCGCCTTGGCGATCCCGCGCGGCGCTTGGGCATTAATAGAAATATCGAGTAAAGAGGAAGTAATGGTTTGTCCGTCTTCAAGGTTGGTAATGAAAAGCGCGGGCTTGTTTTCAGGCAAGTGGATATTGTCCTTTTCGGTCGGAGGCGTCGAGGTGGCAACAACACCCGTTCTCTTAGCCCAAGACTGCACAGCGCCCTCCCACAGGCTAAATTGGGGGTCGTCAGCGGGACTTTTGGGGTAAGCGCCTCTTGGGTCGTTCTTGTTGACATAGTAAAGGATGCAATGCGGGTCTTGAAAGGTTTTTTCGATCACTTGGTCTGGCGGCGTATTTTCCGTGGCTAAAAGGCCGGAATACTTGTCGATTTTTACCACCTGTCCGGCACTGCCATCCAAAACCGGCTTGCCGGTTCTAACCGGGTCCGGCGCTTTAAAATATTCAACCGGCGTATCGCCTAAAACTCTTTTCATATAGGCATTCCAGATGGGCGCCGCTACCACTGATCCGTCCGCGCCGCGCTTCATCGGCGAATTATTATTATTGCCGACCCAAACCCCGGTTACTATAGACGGGGTGAACCCGAGCGTCCAGGCATCGCGGTAGTCGTTGGTAGTTCCAGTCTTGGCCGCGACCGGCCGGCCGCCTAAAGTAAGGTAATTACTCGGACTAAAGATGTATGAGCGGGCGTTATTATCGGACAGAATGCTGTTTATTTGCCGGGCAACCTGGGGATTTAAAACTGTGCTTTCCTGGTTTTTATACTCTTCCAGGACATTGCCGTTTTTATCCTCTACTTTTAAAATCAGCGAAACCGGATGATAGACTCCGTCCCGGGCAAAAACTCCGTAAGCGTTAGTATGCTCCAGAAGCTTTACTTCGCCTCCGCCTAAAACCAAAGATAACCCAAACCGGTCTTTATCTTTTAGGGTGGTATAGCCCAGGTCATTAACTACGTCAATAACATTTCCGATTCCGGCCAGATAAATCGTTTTTACCGCCGGAACGTTTAAGGAGCCGGCCAGCGCCCGGCGCATGGAAATCGGCCCGTACTCTTTTAAATTGTAATTATGCGGTTCATAAGGATTGGACGGGTCAGTCGAAAAATTAGTAACCACGTCATAAAGGATGGTGTCCGGAGTATAGCCTCTTAAAAAGGCGGTGGCATATACGGCTGGTTTAAGGGACGAGCCGGGCTGGCGCAGGCGCAAGGCTACATTGTCATTAGGCTCAAATTTGCAGCTCTTTCCGGAAACGCAATTAGCCGGCTGTGATTCCCCAAAAAAGTCTTTGGAGCCGACCATGGCCAATACTTGGCCGGTTTTAGGGTCAATCGAGACCAGGCTCGCGTTCCAGGCGTCGTACTTAGACTGGTTAGCCGGCGCTTTTTCCGCGATCACTTCTTCGGCCGCTTTCTGCTTATAGAGGTCTAATGTGGTATAAATTTTTAAACCGCCCTGTTCAACCATTTTTTCCCCATACTTATCCGATAAAAGCGCTTTAATATACATGACAAAATGCGGGGCTAGAATATTATTGTCTTGTTCCTTGAAGACAATTTTTTCATTTTTGGCAGTTTCGGCCTGGTCTTTTGAAATGTATCCTTGCTCGGCCATTAAACCCAAAATATATTTTTGGCGGTCAAAAAGCCTGTCCAGATTCGGGCCGTAAGGCGAGTAAAAACTGGGGGCCTGGGGCAGGGCGGCTAAAATTGCCGCTTCGCCCAGGGTTGCGTTTTTTACCGGTTTGCCAAAATATTTTTGCGAGGCGGCTTCGACTCCGTAAGCCGTAGAGCCATAGGGAATTTCATTAAAATACATCTGGAGAATTTCGTTTTTGGTGAATTTTTTTTCCGCCCGGTAAGCCAAAATCAACTCCTTTAGTTTTCTGGTAACGGTTTTTTCGTTGGTTAAGACCGCGTTTTTTATGAATTGCTGGGTCAGGGTTGAGCCGCCGGCTTTTTTCCCGAATAAAACGTCCGTAACCGCGGTCCTAAATATCGCCCACAAGCTAAATCCTCCGTGCTTGTAAAAATCCTTGTCTTCAACGGCGATAGTCGCGTTCTTCACGTAATCCGGAATGTCATTCAGGTTGACTAAAGTTCGCTTTTCGTCTCCATATACTTCATAGAGCACGGTTTGTCCGGTGCGGTCGTAAATTTTTGTGCTTTGGGCAACTTCGCGGGTCATCAAGCGTTTGGGATCAGGCAGGCCGCTGGACAAAACGGCGATAGATATTAGGATAAATAAGGCTGTTCCCGCAAACAAGTAAAAATAGGCCTTGAACATTCTCCGGGAAAGAAGAAGGGATAATATAGAGGTCTTTTTACGCCGCCCGCCACCGCCCGGCCCTTTGACGTAGTATTTTTTAGAATCTCTCCAGTTTTGATTGGTTCTGGTTTTATTGGCCAAATGTCTGAAAGTCATAAAATATGGATAAATGGGCAACGCAGGCTGGAATGAAAATTAATTGCTATTAAAAAATAATTGCCGATTTAAGTAAAGTATATCAGCAATTAACATTCTTTTCAATTTCAGCCTTATTGTTTATCAAAGGCGTTTATTTTTGATAGAATTCGGCGGCTTTTTCCGGAGAAACAGAATTAATTACCAGCCCCGAACCGAGTTCAACGCCTCCCCAGATATTTTTGTCGCGGGGCTGGACTTTAATATAGAAATGCTGGTCTTTTTGCGAAACAACCTGGTGAAGGAAAAAATTATAATCAATGCCGGCGGAATTAAGTTTCTCTAGTATCAGCTTCAGGCATTGAGCCAAAGATTCTTTTTCTCCGGCGGTTGTTTGGGAAATATTATCTACGTGCCGCTTGGTAAAAATCCAGGCTTCGTAATGGTATTCGGGCGCGAAGGGCGCGAAAGCTCCGGCTAGCCTGTCTTCGTAAATTTTTCTCGGGCCGGATAGCTCTTTTTTTAGAATATCGCAATAAGGGCAGGCGTTGTGCTCAATTTTATAATTTTGCGCGAGTTTTAATTCTTCTAAAATATCCGGCGGCAGGATGTTAGTGGCGAAAATTTGGGAATGTTCGTGCTTAATCGAAGCGCCGGCTTTAGAGCCGTGGTTTTTAAACTCTAAAACATATTCAATTTTTTTGTCTTTGGAGATTTCTTTTAGCCGGTCGGCTAACACCTCAAAATAAAGAGTGAGATGTTCGATATCGAGGCTGGAGAATTGTTTTTCATGGATCGGAGTTTCGACGATTATTTCTTGGACGCCGTAAGCCTTATCGTTTTTTAATTCAACTGCCGGAAATTTATTTGACAAGACTGCCAGGCTCCAGGGCTTTTCTTTCCCGTAAGTTTTTATCAATTCGCTTTTTTCAATCGCTTCGGGGCAGAACTCGCACTTAAAATTAGAAACTTCCAGGCTTTGTTCCAATATTTCATGCGGGCGCTTAGCCCGTCCCGGGGTAATTAAAACATACTTGTTTAAAAAATATTGCTTGCGGTATTCAGAAGTCATAAGTTTATAGTTACGGAATTAACGCGCTCAATTTATTTTAATCCTTAGAAATATCCGTTGTTAAAAACAACTGCTTGCGATTAAACATGCCATTAGCCTGAATTCATTATATCGCAGTGGGGCGCAGGGTCAAGAAAAGAAAACACCCCGCGTTTGTGCGAGGTGTTTTGATATGCGCAATAAATATTTAGAATCTTCTCGGAGGTCTCGAACCGCGATCACGGTCTCCGCCGCGTCCGCCGCCGCCAAAAGCCCGGCGGGGGCGGTGCTCGCCGCCATTTCCAAAGCCGTTGCCTTCCTGTTTTCCTTTTTCTCCGACCCAGAGGGCTTCGTTTTCCGGAATTTTCATTGTCAGGTTAACCCGGCCCTGGTCGTCGATTTCTTTTATTTTAACCGAAACAGTTTGGCCAATCTCTAAAAAGTCAGAAGGCTTGCCAACCCGGTAAGGGGCCATTTCCGAGACATGCACCATGCCGTCGCGGTTCGGGAGAATTTCAACGAAAGCGCCGAAGTCTAACATTCTGACAACTTTTCCGGTAAAGATTTCTCCGGGTTCGACTTCGCGGACAATGTTATTCACCCATTCGTAAGCTTCTTTGGCTTTCTCGGCGTCCGTGCCGCAGATCATTACTAATCCGTCGTCGTCGATATCGATCGATACGCCGGTCGCGGCAATAATCGCGTTAATGATTTTTCCGCCGGTGCCGATAACCTCGCGGATTTTATCCGGATGAATGCGCAAGGTAGTAATGCGCGGAGCGTATTTTGACAATTCCGGACGCGGTTCGGAAATTTCCTTTTCCATAACATCTAAAATTTTCATTCTTGCCTTTTTTCCCTGCTCCAGCGTCTTTTTTATTATATCTTTATCCAGCCCAATGGTTTTTGTATCAAGCTGGATAGCCGTAATTCCTTCGCGGGTGCCGGCGATCTTAAAGTCCATGCCGCCTTTACCGTCTTCCAAGTCCTGGATATCGGTTAGGACTTCCCATTTTGACATGTCTGGAATTGAAGCCAGGCCCATAGCGATTCCGGCTACGGCTTTTTTAATCGGTACGCCGGCGTCCATCAAAGCTAAAGAAGAACCGCAGACCGAAGCCTGGGAGGATGAGCCGTTTGAGCCTAAAGTTTCCGAAACTACGCGGATAGTATAGGGGAAAGTTTCTTTATCCGGAATCATGCCGGCTAGAGCTTTTTCGGCCAAAGCGCCGTGGCCGATTTCCCGGCGTCCGGTTGAGCCGATAAATTTAACTTCGCCGACCGAATAAGGCGGGAAAGTATAATGGTGCATGAACCTTTTAGTGCCAACGCCTTCAATGCCTTCCAAAGATTGTTCCAGTCCCGGCGCGCCTAAAGTTACGACCGACAAAACTTGGGTCTCGCCGCGGTTAAAGAGGCCGGAGCCGTGGTTTCTCGGCAAGATACTGGTCGAGGCTTCAAGTAAGCGGATTTCATCCAGCTTTCTTCCATCCACCCGCTGTTTTTTTTCTAAGATGCCGCGAGTCACTTCGGCTTCAATCGCCGGCTCGACTAATTCTTTAATAGCTTTATGTCTTAAGTCCTTATGCACTTTTTCGTTTAAGAGATATTCTTCCAGACTTTCTTTAATGGCGGCAACAGCTAATTTTCTTTCGCCCTTAGTATAGTGCTCTTTGTCAAAAAGAATTTTTTGGACATTTTTTTCCAGCCATTTGCGCGCTAATTCAAAAGCGGCGTCTTTTTCCGCTTCCTTTTTCATTTCCTCTTCGTCCAAAACTTTTTTCTTTTCCCGGGCTTCGTAAGTCTTGCCAATTTTTTTCTTTAATTCCTCAATCAGCTTGATTGAGCCCAGTAATTCTTTTTGTCCGGCTAAGATGGCTTCGTAGATTTCTTCTTCTTTTACTTCCGAAGCTCCGGCTTCAATCATGATTACTCTTTCCTTTGTGCCGGCGACA
>Ga0172379_10006934_pt1 | contig 14931 bp, 10 predicted proteins | sample GrowelOW334metaG_FD_119756 | JGI IMG/M metagenome (GOLD analysis project Ga0172379, IMG submission 119756) | Groundwater microbial communities from an aquifer near a municipal landfill in Southern Ontario, Canada - Groundwater well OW334 metaG | ecosystem: Environmental > Aquatic > Deep...
GACGGTTCCGGCGCCATGAGCGTTAATCCGACCACCGCGGTCAGCGGTTCTTCCGGCAACACTCACACTTTCACTTTCAGCGCTACTGAAACCATGGACAGCGGAGGTTTTTCCGTCAATGTGCCGAGCGGCTGGTCCACCCCTCAAGGCACGGCTGGGGTGGCCGGCTATACGACAGCCAATAGCACCGCCGGCGTGGTGGCCGATGTGCTGAATAATCTGGATACTGTCGCTAACTGGAATATTATTCCCGACATGGCTTTAACCGGCGACACCGGCGACAAACAGGAGGGCACAGCGTCTCTGGCCAACAGCATTAGCGAATCGGCTTCGGCCAACCAGCAATGGTATTTTGATTATGGTGGAGCCTCTAATTGGGGAGCCACTAACGGCAACACCACTTCTAGGATAGGTTTTTGGCTTAAATCCAGCGTTAGCGCGGCCAGCGGAGATTTTTATTGGCAGGATGACAATTCAGCCGGTTTGGCCAGTCCGCTGGATACCCTGGCCATACCGGCTCTCGCCGCCAATACCTGGACCTATGCTTCAGTGACGCTGGGGGGCAATAGAACCTCACAAATGTCCTATGGCTTCAGATACACGAGCGACATCGGCGCGCTTGATTTTAAAGCCGATGCTATTTCCAAGATATTTGACGCGGCCGATTCCACCGCCGGCTGGAGCGGTGATGGCGGTATTACTCGTTCAGTTTTGACTTCGTCCGGTAATTTTAAAGAAGGGACGGGCGCGATTCGTTGCGCTTATTCCAATAATGCCGGCATCGGCTCCAGCGGGGATTGTTTTAACAGTGAAGGGGCGGTGTTTATTCTGGGTCCGGACACCACCGTCAGCTTCTGGCTTCGTTCCAGCGTGGCTTTGAATGCCGGCGATTTCGCTTTTACCGACGACAACAGCTCTAATATCGCCTCGCCCTTGGATGTTATCAGTTTACCGGCTATTCCGGCCAATACTTGGACTTATCTTACTTTAACCGCGCCCAATTCCGGTTCAGCCCGGTCTTACGGCGTCCGGCAATTGGTTGACCGGGGCGCGCTTAATTTGGATATTGACGCTATCGGCAAGGTGATTGACACTATGGACGCTACCACCGGCTGGAATGTTCCGGTGCCGACGCAAACTCTCTCGGCTGACGCGGCGGTCAAACAAGAGGGCGCCAATTCTTTAAAAAATACTTTTACCGCTTCGGCCGGAGCCGGCAGCCGCTGGTATGAAATTTTAGGCTCGGCGCAAAATTGGTCCGGCTATACCGCGGTCGGTTTATGGATTCGGTCCAATGTCGCCACCAACGCCGGCGATTTAAAATTTGAATACAGTAGCGCTACGGATTTAAGCAATCCCATCGCCTCGCTGAACATCGGCGCTTTGGCCGCCGACACCTGGTCTTACCAAAAATTAACTTTAAGCGGCACGCGTACCACGGTTAACAGCTACGGCCTGAATTACGCCACTGATTTGGGCGCGGCCGCCATCAATTTGGATGATGTATTAATCGGTCCGGGCAGTCCGACCTTTGCCGGCAGTGATATCAATGTGCGCCTTTTGGATTTGGCTAACGGCCAAACCGCCAGAGTGGTTTACGGCTCCGGCGGGGGAGCGAGCGGTGCGACCGTTCCGGCCAGTTGCAGTACCTCCACCTTTGCCGTTTTATCAAAAGTGTCTGATGCCGGCGCTTTAACCGCCATTGCCAGCTCTCCGGCTGTTTCCACTATCGGGCCGGTGTCGGAATTTATTTTGAGCGACCACGGCGATATTACCGCCGGCGATCGGGCGTCTTATACCATTATCAGACAAGACAGTTGTGGCAATTTAGTGACGGCCGGTTCTACTACCGTTTATTTATATTCCACTTCCGCGGGCGCCAATAAAAGATTTTATGATTCGGCCGCAGGCGGCAATATTATCGCTTCCGTGGCGATTGCCGACGGCAGTTCCGGCGCCACCGTCTGGTATTATGATGAAACTCCTGGCGCTTATACTATTACCGCTTCCGACAACTCCGGCGCGCCGGACGGAGCAGCCGGCATTACGGACGCCACTGATTTAATTACAGTTAGCGCCGGTCCCGTGGCGCAATTCAGCCTTAATAATCCCGGCAATATGACGGCCGGCACGCGGCTCGGCTACACGGTGACCCGCCAAGACCAATTCGGCAATTTAATCAGCGCCGGCGCCACCACTGTTTATCTTTATACTTCGGGCGTCAACGGCAACCAAAAATTTTATGACGCGGCCACGGCCGGCAACCAAGTCAATTCTATCGTTATCGCCGACGGCAGTTCCGGCGCCGACTTCTGGTATTATGATGAACTGGCCGGCAATGCTACCGTGACCGCCTCCGATAATCCGAGCGCCCCTGACGGCGTAACCGGCATTACCGACGCGGCTGATGTCGCGACCGTTTCGCCAGCCGCCACACAACGATTTTTATTAAATGATCCGGGCAACATGACGGCCAGCACCACTATCGGTTATATCGTTAGCCGCCAAGACCAATTCGGCAACTCGGTGACCGCCGGCAATACCACCGTATATTTATTTAGTAATTCTTCAGGGTCCAGAGCTTTTTACGACGCGGCCTCGGGCGGTAATATTATCAGCTCAAAGATTATTGGCGACGGCAATTCCAGCGCCAACTTTTGGTATTATGATGAAGCCGTGGGCGCTTGGACAGTCACCGCGACTGACAATGCGAGCGCTCCCGACGGCGCCACCGGCCTGGCTGATGCCAGTGATACGGTCACGGTTGACCCCGCGCCGATTGTGGCCACGCGTTTTGTTATTTTAGATCCGACCGACGGCTCGGTGGACGCGCCGATAACGGTGACGGTGCAGGCGCAAGACGGTTCGGGCAGTATTGATACGACTTACCAAAATGATGTTACTCTCTTGGCCGGCGGCAGCGCCAGCGGCGGCGGCTTGGTTAATATTATCAATGGCGTCGGCACGCTTAATCTGGCCGACACGGTGGCCGAGACCCTTAACCTGACTTTGTCCGATACTCAAACGACCGGCTTGAATATCAGCTCAACGCAAAATGTAGTTTTTGCTCCGGGCGCCACGGCTCAATTTACTTTAAACAACCCGGGCGATATCGGCGCCGGTAATCGCGCGGCCTATACGGTCACCCGTAAAGACCAATACGGCAATTTAGTGACAGCCGGCAATAATGCTGTTTATTTATATGCCAATTCCACCGGCGCTTCCAATAAATTTTATGATGAGGCTACGGCCGGCAATGTCATAACTTTTATCAACATCGCTCCCGGCCAGGCGACTGCCGATGTTTGGTATTACGACGATAAGGCTGGCAGTTGGTCAGTGGTGGTTTCCGACAATGCTTTAACTCCCGACGGCGATACCGGCATTAATGACGCCAGCGATCCCCTGACCGTGGCGCCGGCGGCCACCGCCCAATTTATTTTGAATAATCCCGGCGATATGACCGCCAATACTCGGCTCGGCTATATTGTCAGCCGAGAGGATCAGTTTGGCAATGCCGTTACGAGCGGCGCCACCACTGTTTATCTTTACGGCAACTCCGGCGGTTCCGCTGTGTTTTATAATGCCGCCGTTAACGGCAACACCATCACTTCAGTGACCATCGGCAATAATAATTCTTCAGCTGATTTTTGGTATTTGGAGACGGCCGTCGGTACTTGGACGGTGACCGCTTCGGATAACGCGAGCGCGCCTGACGGCTCCACCGGCGTGGTAGACGCCACGGACAGCGTGACAGTCAGCGCGGCGCCGATTGTGGCCACCCGCTTGGTTATTTTACCGCCCACTAACACTCAAGTCGGTGATAACGCGACTATCACCATTCAAGCGCAAGATGACGCGGGCAATATTCAAACTACTTATCAGCAGGATGTGACCTTGGTGACTGATGGCTCGGCCACCGGCGGCGGTTTGGTTAATATTGTCAACGGCGTCGGCGCCAAAGTCATTACTGATGCCGTGGCCGAAACGGTTAATTTAAGCTTAAGCGATACCGAGAATACCGGATTAAATATTGATTCCGTCCAGAGCATAATTTTTTCCGTCAGTGTGAGCGCTCCTGTCATTACCGGCGGAGGCGGTTATGTCGCGGTGCCGGAGATTATTCCGCCAGCCGGTAATTTTATAGTGTCGGGGCGAGTTTATCCCAACGCCGTGGTGCTGGTGACGGAAGCCGGCGATGGCGAACAAGTAGTCAGGCGGAGCGCCACCGCTTCCCCAGTCGGAGTCTTTAATTTAGAGGTAGAGAGCGACACGCCCGCCGCGCATATTTACGGCGTGACCGTTAAAGATAAAAACGGCCGCTTAAGCCAGACTAAGATTTTCAATGCCGATTTTACCAAGCTTGATGAAATTACCAAGACTATTTTTATGCCGCCGACCATTGACGTGGCGCGCGCGGTCATGACCAAGGGCGATTTTGTTAAAGTGGTGGGTTTTGCCAACCCCAACGCCCGCATCAGAATACAAGTGGACAATAATATCAGCTATGAAACTCGGGCGGACGCGCAGGGGGCTTACGCCATTTTAATCAATACGGCGCGGCTGGATTTAGGCTCTCATACCTTGCAGGCCAGACAGCTGAATACCGCTACCGGCAAGTATAGCGACCCGTCTTTATCCAGAAATTTTTTGGTCAGCAGTCTGGCGGTGCCCAGGGCCGACTTAAACGATGACGGGCAGATTGACGCCAAGGATTTAAGCATGTTTAACAGCCTTTATAAGAAACAAGATAAGCTGGTTGACTTAAACGATGACGGCAAAATCAACGCTACCGACTTGAGCATCTTTCTTAGAGCTGTCAAATAAGATATAATAAAGATATGAGGAGGGAAAAATTAAAATTTTGTTTAGCTTTTAGTTTTTTAGTTGTCGTTTTAGTTCTGATGGCGCCATCGGCGCGGGCCGCCAGTCTTTTTTTGTCTCCGGCCAGCGGCCAGGCGCCTTTGGGGCAGGATTTTGAAGTGTCGGTCAGAGTCAATAGTTCCGACCAAGGCTTTAACGCGGCGCAAGCCACTATTCAATTTCCGGCCGATATTTTGCAAGCGAAATCCATTGACTCCTCGCCGGGAGCCTCCATTTTTAATTTTTGGCTGACCGGCCCATCATTTTCCAACAGCACGGGGCGGATAACTTTTTTGGGCGGGACGACTGACGGCGTAGTCGGCGCTTCCATCCAAATTTTAAAGATAACTTTTACGGCCAAGTCCGCCGGCCAAGCCGTGATCGCGGTTAGCGACGCGGCCATTACCGCTTCGGACGGCAGCGGCACCAATATTTTAGAGTCGGTGGCCAACGCCAATTTTTCAATCAATCCTGTCTCCTCAACGCCGGAGGCTTCCACGTCCACTATCGCTACCACCGCGCCGCCGGCCAAGATAACCCCGCCGAATTTGATTACCCGCCAGCCAACCGTAGCCAGCCAGACGCCCGCCTTGCCGGAATTAAATATTGCGCTGTATCCGGATTCGGCCAAATGGTCTAACCAAATTTCCGATTTTTTGATCAAATGGAAGCTGCCCGGCGACATTTCCGGCATCAGCGCCGTCATTAATAAAAACGCCAAAGCCAGCCCGCCGGCCGTGTCGGAAGGCCTCTATGACGCCAAAGTTTTTCCGGCTCTAAGCGACGGGATTTGGTACGCGCACGCCAGATTGCAAAATAATATCGGCTGGAGCCCGACGGCTCACTATAAAATAGCCATTGATACCGTGCCGCCCCTGCCTTTTGTCGTGGAGTCACCAGAGGGCGCGGTGACCGGCAATCCGGCGCCGATTTTAAATTTTAAAACCAGCGACGGCCTGTCGGGTCTGTCTCACTATACTGTCCGAGTTGATAACAGCGAAGAACTGACAGTCAGCGACAGCGCCTCGGCTCTGCCTCTGCAGACTCCGGGCAAAAAACACATTATTGTCAGAGCCGTGGATAATGCCGGCAATATTCGGGAGAGTAGTTTGGATTTGGAAATTTTGCCGATAGCCAGCCCCGTTATTTCCGCTATCAATAAGGAGGCCTTGGCCAATGAGAGCGATTTGGCCGTTTCCGGCACGGCTTTGCCCAATGTGGTGGTCTGGCTGGCTCTGAAGAGCGAGATGGGAGCCGTGGCGGCCAAAATTAAAACCAGTTCGGACGCGCAAGGCAATTGGGGAACGCAATTTTCCGGTCCTTTTAAACAAGGCACATATTTTGTGGAGGCCATCGCCCAGGACGAGCGGGGAGCCTTAAGTTTTCCGGTTAAAACCGGGCTGTTTAAAATCAAAGCCAAGCCTCTGCTGATTATCGGCGGGCTGGCCATTACCCAGTTATGGTTTTTTATCGGCTTGATTACGGTTTTGCTTCTGGCTTTTACGGCCGGCTGGTGGGCCTATCATCTGTGGCGGGAACAAATCGTCAGAAAATCCGTAATTGCCCAAAGGGATATTATCAATGTTTTCGCTTTATTGGAAAAAGATTTGAACGGATTGTCTAAAATCTACGCCAAAACTATTTTGTCCAAGGCCGATAAGGCGAAAATAAAATTTATTTTAAAGGCCATGAAAAGCCGCTTGAGCACGGCGCAAAAATATATCGTGGATAATGTTAAAGAAATAGGGGAATAAGAATTTATTCATTGAGCTAAAATAATTCATCGTAGCGATGGTTTATTTTTTTATTTCTCGGCCGGTTATGATATAATGAGTAATATTTTTAATATTTATGTCATTACCCGCTACTCGCCAAATTTCCAAAAAATTATTCGGCTTGATTGTGGTCAGCGTTTTTTCGGTGGAGCTGGTGATCATGCTGGTCTTGAAAAAATTTTTGGATTTAACCAGTTTTTCTGCCGGTTTAGTAGACGCCATTTTGCTGACCGCGGCCATCTTCCCGATTTTGTATTATTTTATTTTTAAATCTTTGGCCCACCGGAACGCTTATTATCAGGCATTAGCCGGCGACTTGGAGAAATTCAAACTGGCCGTGGCCAACGCCTCCGACCATATTACCATCACCGACGCCGACGGCACGGTGCTCTACGTCAACAAGGGGGCGGAAAACATTACCGGTTTTAAAGCCAGAGAAATCGTGGGCAAAAAAGTCGGCTCCAAAGATTTGTGGGGAGGCGGCATGGACAAAGCTTTTTACGCCAAGATGTGGAAAAGAATTAAAACAGACAAGAAAGTTTTTGTCGGCGAGGTTAATAATCATCGCAAGAACGGAGAACCGTATATTGCCAGAGTCAGCATCAACCCGATTTTAAACCAAGCGGGAGCCGTGGTTTTTTTTGTGGCCATTGAGCGCGATATTACCAAAGAAAAAATGATTGACCAGGCCAAAAGCGATTTTATTTCCTTGGCCAGCCATCAATTGCGCACTCCTTTGTCGGCCATGAAATGGACACTGGAAGCTTTTGCCGGCGACCAGGGTTTAACTGCTAAGCACCAAGAACGCCTGCGCGATTTGTATGTTTCCAATGAACGGCTAATCGCTTTGGTCAATGACTTATTAAACGTCTCACATATTACCGACAAAAAAATAGTGGCCAAAAAACAGACGGCGGACTTGGCTAAGACCATTAAAAATTTGCTTGAGACCATTAAGGTTAATGCCGACAAAAAACAGCAGACTTTAAAGATGAAGATAAGCCTGAAAGCGGCCAAGGTGAATATGGATATTGTGTTGTTTGGAGAAACTTTTAATAATTTGGTCAGTAATGCCATTAATTACGCGCCGGCGGGAGCCCGGATTGACATTACTTTAAGTGTTTCCGGCCAAAATTACCTGATAGCCGTGCATAATGACGAGCCGATTATACCTGTGGCCGACCAAGCCAAGCTGTTTACTAAATTTTATCGGAGCCTCAATAGTCAAACCGTTAATACCGCCGGTACCGGATTAGGGTTATTCATCGCTAAGGCGGCGGCTGAGGCCAATGGCGGAAAAATTTGGTTTGCCTCCAAAGCCGGCATCGGCACCACTTTCTACTTTACAGTGCCTAAAAAGTAGGTTATTATTGAAGTTAGAGGGTTAATAAGCAAGCAAATTATATGAAAATATTGATCGTGGAAGACGAAGAAATTTTGCGGAAAGTGCTCCAGGAAAAATTCGCCGAGGAGCATTTTGACGTCAAAACCGCCGTGGACGGAGGAGCCGTGGTGCCGCTGGTTAAAAGCTGGCAGCCCGATTTGGTTTTATTGGATATTATTTTACCCAAGCAGGACGGCCTGAGCGTCTTGCAGGAATTAAAAGCCGACGCCGACTTGCGCTCCATTCCGGTGATTATCACTTCCAATTTGGGCGAAGACGAAAAAATCAAACAAGCCTTGAAGCTGGGCGCGGTGGACTATTTGGTCAAAACCCAGCATCCGGTTCAGGAAATTATTGACAAGGTCAAGCATCATTTGCTGCAAGGCAAATAATTTAATCATATGGCCAACAAAAAACTTTTAATCGTGGAAGACGAAGTTTTGATGTCGAAAAATTTAGAGGAACGTTTTACTCAAGAAGGCTATCAAGTGGCGACGGCCGTTGACGGAGAAGTCGGCCTGGCCACAGCCCTCAAGGAACAGCCGGATATTATTCTGTTGGATATTATTTTGCCCAAACTGGACGGCCTGGCTCTGTTAAAACAATTGCGGGAAGCTAACGCCTGGGGCAAGGCGGTGCCGGTCATTTTGTTAACCAATCTTAATGTGGACGACAATATGCTGGACGCCATTACCCGGGACAAGCCTGCTTATTATTTGGTGAAAACCGATTGGTCCATGGAGCAGATTGTGGCCAAAGTCAAAGAGAGGCTGGAACGCGTGGCCACGGATACCGCCGCGGCCGCCGTTCAGGTTTAATGGTTATTAGCAGACAATAAAAAAATCTCCCCGACATCCAAGCTGGGGAGATTTTTTATTTAGGCTTAATCGTCGTGGTGTTTGGTCAGCCCGTAAGCGTGGCCTTGGCCGTGGCGGTGAATATGGGAGTGTTCGTGTCCGCTGGCGTCTTCGTGTTCATATTCTTCTTCGTACTCGTCCTCGTCCTCGTCTTCCTCTTAATCGTCGTCGTGATGGCCCCGATTTTTATAATTGGCCGGCAGAGTCGTGGCCGAGACGGAGACGGATTCGCCGGAGGCATTGCCGGCGGCATCCAAAGCTTTGACCGTGTAAGAATAGGCCGTGTTAGCGGTCAGGCCGGTGTCGCTGAAAGCGGTGGTGGGAGAAGTGCCAACTTGCAGGCCGTTTCTTAAAATAACATAGCCGGTCACTCCGACATTGTCGGTCGAGGCCGTCCAGCTAAGATTGATTTGGCGGTCGGAAATAACCGAGGCGCTTAAACCGGTCGGAGCGCTGGGCGCTACGGTATCGGTCGTGGTGGTCGTGTTCAGAGTCGTCGCCGCGGCAATATTGGAATAAGCCGAGACATTGCCGGAAGTGTCCAAGGCCTGAACGGTATAGTTATGGGCGGTGGCGGCGGTCAGGCCGGTGTCGCTGAAAGCCGTGGTCAGCGAGGTGCCGATAGGCGAGCCGTCTCTGAAAATCAAGTAAGAAGCAACGGCCACATTGTCGGTTGCGGCTGTCCAGCTCAAATTTATTTGGCTCGCGGAGATGGCCGTGGCGCTTAAAGCGCTCGGGGCGCTTGGCGCAATGGTGTCAGCCGTGGCGGTCAGGGTCGTAGTAGTGGCCACATTGGAATAAGCGGAATAATTGCCGGAAGTATCCAGCGCCTTCACTGTATATGAATAGGCGGTGGCGGGGCTTAAACCGGTATCGCTAAAAGAATTGGTGGTGGCAAAACCGACCGGCGAGCTGTTGCGAAAAATAATATAGGCAGCCACTGCCACGTCATCGGTGGACGCCGTCCAAGCCAAATTGATTTGGCTCGTGGAGGTAGCCGTAGCGCTTAAAGCGCTCGGGGCGCTCGGCGCCGTGGTATCCGTGATGGCCAGAACCGGCGCGAGGGCCAGAGCCAGAGCCAAGCCGGCTCCGGCGAAATAACTTATGATTTTTTTCATATATTGTTTGGGCATATTTAAAGCCAGCTGTTTAAATTATGCCGCGTTAATTATATTATTAATTACAAGCCGTGTAGTCTTTTGTTACAGCCGGGCTTGTTTTATAGGTCAAATCGTATTATAATGGTGTAACTTTTAGCTAATTTCTTTGTATTTACTTAAAACAGCATTATGGCTCAAGCGCCCAGCTTTGTTTTTTACTATGAACAGTTTAAAAACAAGATTTACAATTATTTTTGGTATCGCGTCGGTTTTGACCAAAAGCTGGCCGAAGATTTGACTTCGGAGGCCTTTTTAAAAGCCTTGAAAAAGTTTGCCGATTTTGACGGCGCTCGGCCGTTCGGCCCCTGGATTTTTACCATTGCCCATAACCATCTGGTTAATCATTATAAACTGGCCGGACGGGAAACGTCTTTAACCGAGCAAGAAAATCGGTTTGAGGCCACGGGAGATAATTTGGACGAACGGCTGGAACTGGAACGGATTATTGAAATTATCAATACCATGGACGCGGCCGATAAAGAAGTTCTGCTCTTGCGCTTTACGGAAGGCTTGTCCAACTCCGAAATAGCCGAGGTCTTAGGCAAGGCCGAGGGTACGGTGCGGACGCAAATCAGCCGCAGCTTAGCCAGATTAAGGGAACTTATTAAGGAATAATATGGATAATTTGGAAAAACAATTGGCGAACTTACCCCAAGCCAAGCTTAGCTATTGGGCTGACCGGAAAATAAAGTGCAAACTTTACGCTTTTATTATCGGTAAAAATTGCCGTCAATTTTTGGGTCATTTTGTGTTGGCCAACGTTGTCTTAAGAAGGACTTTGGCTATTGCCATGATAGTGATAATGATTGTCGGCGGCACCTCCTTTTACGCTTATGCCAATGATAGTCTGACCGAGGGCGATGTTCTTTATCCCTTGAAAAGGGCGGTGGAAACCGTGGAAAAACAGGTGGCTTTCAGTCAGCCGGCCAAGATTAAGACTCACGAGAAATTGGCCGAACGGCGTTTGCACGAAGCCGCGCTGTTGAGCCAGGCGGACGCTACCGCCGAGCCGGGGCGCGATTCAGAGCAAATGCATGAACGCATCAAAAAAAGTTTGGACGAAGCGGTGGCCGAGACCGGCTCCGCGGTGGAGCAGGCCAAAGCGACCGGCGATGATAAAACGGGGCCGGAGGCGGCCGAGCGAGCGCGGGATAAAGAGCCGAAGCAGTCCGAGCGCTTGGAAGCCATAGCCAAGAATGCCGACCTGCGCCACGACGAAGACTTGATTAAAAAAGTCAGGGAGACCAAAGAGGCTATGCGCCAATATCGCCGAGAGCTAGGGAAAGATGAAGACCGAGAAGATAAAACCAAACCGAAGGAGGAAGATAAGCCAAGCGACCAGACTAAGGAATCCGCCGGTGATGACGTGCCGGAAGTCAGGGGCTCAAAAATTAAAACTCCGGTAGAAGACCGCCGACAGGAAGAACGGGACCAGCGTCGTCAAGAGGAGGAAGCAGAGTCCAAAGAATCCGATTAACAGTTAAATAAAAAAATGGCCCGCGGGCCATTTTTTAGTTGGAGATTATCTCTTTATGTTTTAGAACTTGACCGGCGGTTTTTGACGAGCATAGTAGCCAGGACGGCAAAACCCAAGAGCGAGCCGATAGCCGAAACATTAAAAGCGGCCCGGACCGACCAGGTGTCCCAAATTCGCCCCAAGCCGTAGCCGCCGGCAATAATAGCCAAGCCGACGATAGTGTGGAAAATGGCATAAGCCTGGCCGCGGTTGGCCGGTTCCACCAAATCGGCAATCAGAGCCCGGCCCGAACCTTCGGTCAGGGCGTAAAATAAGCCGTAGCCGGCAAACAGCGCCAGAGCGAAAACCAGATTGGATTCATAGGCAAAGCCGAATTCCACCAGCGCCAAGAGCAGCCAGCCGGCGGTAATAAAAGGCAGTTTGCCGAAGCGGTCGCTTAAGACGCCGATGGGGTAAGACAAGAGAGCGTAAATTAAGGTAAAGCCGGCAAAGAGCACCGGTATCCAAGCGGCGCTGATGCCGATATCGTGGGCGCGGATTAAAAATAAGGAGTCGTTGATTTTGGTCAGCATGGCGATGGTGGTGCCGACGGTAAACAGCCAGAAAGTCCAGGGCAGGGGCTGTCCCGATTTTACTTGCTGTTTTTCCAGGGCGGCCGGTTCGCGGATGCCGAACCAAATCAGCATCAAGGCAATAGCTCCAGGAATTACAGCTAAGCCGAAAATCAGCCGGTAGGTAGCCAGTGAAGCGGCCAGGGCGAATAACAAGGCCGCGGCCACCAAGGGTCCCAGCACCGAACCGGCCGTATCAATCAGGCGATGAAAACCGAACACTCGGCCGCTGTTATCGGCGGCGGCGGAGTCGGCGATTAAAGCGTCGCGGGGCGCGTCCTTAGTGCCTTTGCCCACGCCGTCGGCCACGCGCAAAGCGGCCACGGCGCCAAAAGAAGAGGCCAGCGCCAAGAGCGGGCGGGCGATGGACGACAAAGCGTAGCCGATAAAGACGAATAATTTTCTCTGCCGGAAGCGGTCGGATAAGATGCCGGAGACAAAGCGAAAAATGCTGGTGGTGCCTTGCAAGAGGCCGTCAATGGCGCCAATACCGGCATGGCTGACGCCAAGCAAGGTTAAAAAAATCGGCACTACCGGCGTGATTAAATCTTGGCCGAAGCCCGAGGCTAAGGCCACGAAGGCCACAATAATAACATTGCGGGGAATCTTTGGTCGCGCGTTGGTCATATTGATGATAGTTTTTATGTTTTTATAATTATAATATAAATTTTTTGATTTGACATCAAGGGCGTCCGCTTAAGGACAGTATTTTATTTGCCCCAAGCTTTATGATACAATAAGTGATATAAAATAATTTAGTTATCTTGATTTTTAAAAAATCAGGATAAATTAAGTAATCGTATGAAAAAAATTATGAGTTTAGGCTTAGCGGTTGTGGCCGTGGTGGTTTTGACTGCCGCCGGCTGTCAATCCGGCTCCAGGCCGGACATTGCCAAAGAGGGCGGTTTGGCGCCTGTGGCGTCGGTAGCCAATAATATTCCGGAAGCGGTTGCTCCGGCCCCCGAGATACCGGCCAGCGTTCCGGCAAAGGTAAAAACAGAAGCGCCGGCGGCTCCGAGTCAGACGGTCGCGGCTCCTCGGACCGTCGACATTAAAAACTTCGCTTTTGCGCCCAGCGCCCTAACTGTTCCCAAGGGGACTAAAATTACTTGGACTAATAATGACTCGGCGCCCCATAAGATTGACTCGGATAGCTTTAATTCCGCCACCTTGTCTCAAGGGCAAAGTTTTTCTTATACTTTTAACCAAGCCGGAACTTTTAGCTATTTCTGCTCCCTGCATCCTTCTATGAAGGGTAGTATCACGGTTCAATAAGACAGCTTTAAAATTTTTTGTATGATTCATACTTTGGCTTACAGCCTGATTTTTGGCCAGCCGCTGATTATGTACGCGGGTTTGGCGACTTTATTGTCATTGGCCACCACCGCGACTATCGGCGCCTTGAATTACCGAGGACTGGCCATTGTGCCTTTTTATTGGCATCCGCGCCTGGCCATTATCACTTTAAGCCTGGCCGGCCTCCATGCCATTTTGGGTTTGTCGGTCTTTTTCGGCTATTGATTGGAGGATATTAAATAAATAGTATATAAAAAAATCCCGATGAATGTCGGGATTTTTTTATTATTCTTCTAGTCATCCCGGCGCAGGCCGGGATCCAGAGTTAGAACAATTAAATAGATTTTGTTATTAAAATATTTTTTTCCACCCTTTGTGACCAAAGGGTGGAGCCCAAAGTCTTGAGCTTACAAAAATTTTGGTTTTGTCCGTAAAATTTCCAACAAAAATTTTAACTCCTCGTCCCCCGACGGCCGTCGGGAGACTCGTCAAACAGAAAATTGTTTGTAAAGAAATTTTACTTCCAAAATAATCCAAAATTTTTAAGGCTCGGGCTTAAATTCCAAATTCTAAATTCCAAATTCTTGTTATTTCGCCTTGAAGAGCCAGCTGATGGCTCGCTTGATTATGAGTTTGAGATGTTTTAGGTTTTTTATCTCGCTGATAAACTGCCACATAATTTTGGGGCGCAGATAAAAACTAAGAATAGCTCGACGCCTTAACTGCTTCATTTGCGCGGTGGTGAAGCCCGGGGGAGCGTAAACGGCGTCAGCTAAAATATATTTGGCCCAGTCGGTATGATTTTTAGGGCTGATTTCCCCCCGAGCGATTAAAGTATTGGTAATCTCGGTGCCGGGGAAGGGCTTGAAGAGAGCAAAGCTGGCTCTTTTCAGGGGCAGTTCGCAGGCGAATTTGATGGTAGCCAAGATGTCGTCTTTCGTTTCAGTCGGATAGCCGATAATAAAAAAGCCGGTCACCTCCAGTCCGCATTGCTTGATTAAATTGATTTTTTCCCTAATGACGGCCGTGGTCAGGCTCTTTTTAATATCGCGCAAAATTTTATCCGAGCCGGATTCAATGCCCACCGACAGGCTGTAGAGGCCGGCGTCTTTCATGGTCAAGAGCAGCTCCTCGTCCAAGGTGTCCAAACGTACGCCATTGGGACAGGTCCAGCTGATGTTTAAATTATTGGCTTTGAGTGCGCGGCAAAAATCCAAGACTAATTGGCGGTTGAAAGTGAAATTATCGTCTTCAATGTGGATTTCCCTGATGCCGTATTGTTCATAAAGCAACTTAACTTCGGTCATGACATCGGCGGCGCTTCTAAACCGGATTTTCTTGCCGCTCGTCAGATGTCCCGAGCAATAAGTGCAGGAAAAGGGACAGCCGCGGGTAATGATAATGGGCGCGACAGGGTAATGCTTGAAAAAAGCGCCGTGCGGGGCGATAGGGTAAGTGTCGGGCGCGAGTAAATCCCAAGCGGGGAGCCCCAAGCCGTCCAAATCGCA
>Ga0172379_10006935_pt1 | contig 14930 bp, 7 predicted proteins | sample GrowelOW334metaG_FD_119756 | JGI IMG/M metagenome (GOLD analysis project Ga0172379, IMG submission 119756) | Groundwater microbial communities from an aquifer near a municipal landfill in Southern Ontario, Canada - Groundwater well OW334 metaG | ecosystem: Environmental > Aquatic > Deep...
CCGGTTCTTTGTGCTAAATTATTCATCATGGCATCGGACAGCATGCAGGCGACAATTGTATTGAAGGCCGGACGCGAGAAATCCGTCACGCGGAGACATCCGTGGATTTTCTCCGGCGCGATCATAAAAACAACGGGCCGGCCCGGGCCGGGCGAAACCGTCGCTGCGTTCAGCGCCGACGGCAAATTCCTCGCGTGGGCGGCGTACAGCCCCGAATCGCAGATTCGAGCGCGCGTCTGGTCGTACGACCCTGGCGACGTTATCGGCCCAGACTTTTTCAAGCGCGAAATCGCTCAAAGCATCGAGCGCAGAAAGCTCGTTGCGCCGGACGAGAGCGTCACAAACGCATACCGGATGATCAATTCCGAATCCGACAATCTGCCGGGTCTTATCGTGGACAAGTACGGCGACACGCTCGTTCTGCAATCGCTCACCGCGGGCAGCGAACTTCACAAGGATTTGTTCGCGGACATTCTCGCTGAGGCGACAGGCTGCCGGACAATTTACGAGCGCTCGGACGCCGAAACGCGTGGGCAGGAAGGCATGGAACCTGTAACCGGCATACTGCGCGGCGGCCCGGCGACGGAAAAGGTCGAAATCGTCGAAAACGGGCTGAAATTCCTTGTGGACATAGCTGGCGGGCACAAGACCGGGTTCTATCTCGACCAGCGCGAGAACCGTCGCATCCTGCGCGAGTTCGCCGCGGGCCGCGACGTCCTGAACTGTTTCTGTTACACCGGCGGGTTCAGCGTGAACGCGCTCGCGGGCGGCGCGAACCGAGTCGTATCTGTGGATTCATCCGAGCCGGCGCTCGAGTTCGCCGCCGAAAATGTCGCGCTGAACGGATACGAGTCCGGCAATTGCGAATGGGCGCGCGAGGACGTTTTTCAGTATTTGCGAGGCTGCGTCTCGCGCGGCGCCAAATTCGATCTGATTGTTCTCGACCCTCCGAAATTCGCCGCTTCCCGCGAACACCTTATAAAGGCAGGCCGCGCCTACAAAGACATCAACATGCTCGCCATGAAGTCGCTTAATCCCGGCGGGCTGCTGTTCACGTTTTCATGTTCCGGAGCTGTCGGGCCCGAGGATTTCCGCAAAGCGGTCGCGTGGGCCGCGCTCGACGCGCCGGCCGAAACGCGCATCATCAAAATCCTCACTCAAGCTCCGGACCACCCGGTAACTCTAAATTTTCCGCAGGCTGAATATCTTAAAGGGCTGGTTGTTCAGATTTTTTAAAAGCTTTGTTGGCGCTGACGGGCCTCCTCGCAGCGGCGAATATGGCAGGCTCGCAACAACTCATTTTAACCCTCTCATTTGACTGCTATCTATTGATTCTGTAAGATATTTCTTAATGTGATTTAATATTTGAATAGGAAAGTGTAACGTTTTGAGCTCTCATATTTATCTCGCTTTATTCTGTCTGCTGCTGTTGTTCATCAGCGGCGCGTTTTTTTCCGGTGTCGAGACCGCGCTGGTCGCGATCAGCAGGCATAAGCTTAAGGCGCTGCAGGACGAGCATCCGGACAAGGCGGCCTCGATCGAGACTTGGCTTAAGAACCCCAACCGCGTACTCACTACCATGCTGATCGGCATCAATGTCGTAGGCATTCTCTCCGCCATCATCACTGAAAACATTGTTGACGTCGTGATTCACCACTATGGCTGGCCGAAGTTCGTCGGTCCGTTCATCACTTTCGGATTCGTCTCGCTCGTTGTGATCGAGTTCTGCGAAATCATACCGAAAATTCTTGCCTACCACCATTCCGAGCGGTACACGCTGATGCTGATCAAGCCGCTCAATTTCGTTGACTGGCTGTTCTCGCCGGTCGGCAGGGCCATGGTGGGTCTGGGCAATTTTATTATCAAGTTGTTCGGCGGCAAGCCCGGCTCCCCGCAGGGCGCCTATGTCACAGAGGCGGAAATCCTCGGCGTGGTCGACTCCGGCGAGGAACAGGGCGTCATCGACAAGGAAGAGGGCGAGATGATCCGCAGCATCATCGAGTTCGGCGAAACTCAGGTGCGCGAGATCATGACCCCGCGGCCCGACATGCACTGCGCGCCCGCCGACATCTCAGTCTCGCGAATGGCGCAGCTCATCGAGGAAGTCAAACACTCCCGCATTCCGGTTTACGAGGGCACGGAGGACAACATCGTCGGCATCATCAACTCCAAGGCGCTTCTCAAGGCGCTCAAGGAAGGCCGCGACAACGAGCCGATCCGCAACTTCATACATTCCGCCGACTTCGTGCCGGAAACGAAGATGGTCGACTCCATGCTGCACGCGTTCCAGAAGCATCACCGGCATGTCGCAATCGTGGTAGACGAGTACGGCTCCACCGCCGGGCTTGTTACGCTCGAAGACGTGCTCGAGGAAATCGTCGGCGAAATCCGCGACGAATACGACACCGAGGAACCGCTGTACCGCTGGCTGGACGGCGAGACTCTCCGCGCGGACGCGCGAATCGACATAGCCGAACTCAACGAAACGCTCGAATATGAATTCCCGGATACCGGAGGCTACGACACGCTCGCAGGTCTGATTCTGTGCGAACTCGGCAAGGTTCCCAAGACGGGCGACAAGGTCACCATCGCAAAACACGACATGACGGTCGAGAAGATGGTCGGCCGCCGTATCGCCAGCGTCCTCATCAGGAAACCTGCGCCGCCGGATGCCGAGAAAAGCAAAGAGGAGAAAGAATGAACCCTATGATCGTTGGTTTAATCCTTTTTGGAATATTTTTTGTTTTCGCGGCGCTGATGTACACCGGCAAACTCTCGGCCCTCATCGCGTTGCCGCTCATGGCGGCGGCGCTTTTTCTCACCGGCGGACTCTTCTACTATAAAGTCGCGTTCGTCTATCCCAATTCGCATTTTCTGCTTCTCGCCAAGGAATTCATGCGCGTCGTGATCGAGGAAGGCATGCCGCGCCTCTGGAGCTACATCATTACCGTCATTCTCGGCGCGACTCTCGCCGAAATTCTTAAGGAAAGCGGCGTTTCAAAAACAATTATCCGCTGGGCTTCAGAACTCGGCGGCGACAACAAGATCGTGATGTGCATTCTCCTCACGCTCGCCACCGCTCTGCTCTTCACCTCGCTGGTCGGGCTCGGCTCCGTCATCATGGTCGCCTCCATCGTGCTTCCCATCCTTATCAGCATAGGCGTAACGCCGGCAGTCGCGGGCAGCCTGTTCCTTCTCGCCATGAGCCTTGGCGGCGCCTTCAATCCGGTTAACTGGCAGTTCTATATCGACATCATGTCAAAGACGGGCAATGTCGCCCCGGTCGTCGCTCAGAACCAACTGATCCGCTTCGTCTTCCCGTTCGCTTTCATTTTCCTGTTTGTCATTATCGGTTTTATTCTTTTGAACGCCCGGCGCGGATTTTCCTCATTCTGGGCCGTCGGGAAAAAAGAGCCTGTGAAGAAAAAGGGCGCGGACACAAACGCCGGCTTTCTCGCGATACTGACGCCGCTCGTGCCGATCGTTCTCATCCTCGGATTCAACCTCGGCAGCAGAATACTGATCAGTTCCGGACCCGGGCGGGCGCCGGACACATCTTTTATAAAAAGCCTTTTTTACAGCAGCGGATATATGTTTCCCATCAATACCGCGTTGCTCATCGGCATATTGTATGGAATCGCCGCTTCCGGCCGCGGAAAGAGCGGCAGAATCCAGCGGCTCACGAAATCGCTCTTCGACGGCGTCTCCAGTTCGGCGCCCGTGATCGGTCTGATTATAGGCATAGGAATGATAATCCGCGTCGTGTGGGACCCGGTCGTCGGCTCTTATATGGAACCTGTGCTTAAAAACATTATTCCCAGTTCCCCGATCCTCTATGTTGTCGTGTTCACCGTTTGCGCGCCTCTCGCGCTCTATCGCGGGCCGCTCAACGTCTGGGGCATGGGCATCGCGCTTGGCGGCATCATCATCGGCACGCACGTGCTGCCTCCCGTCGCCGTCATGTGCGCTCTTTTTTCCGTCGGCATGATTCAGGGCGTCAGCGACCCGACGAACACCCACAACGTCTGGATAGCCGGCTTCCTCAACGAAGACGTCCAGACATTCACCAAGAAAACAATTGTCTACACATGGATACTTGCCCTCTTCGGGCTGATTCTCTCCGCAGTTATGTTCCTAATGAAATAAGCGGCGCAATAATACGGCGTTAGGCCTGCAACGAATGCGGAACCGACAGCAACCCTGTTGTTGCCGCTATTTGAATTCCGCGCGAAACGTAACTTGTTGTTCGCTGAAGATTTTTCTTCAACCAGTATTCAATCGCTCTTTATCAGAAATTCCCCGTGGAGGCGGACGTCCGTCGAGGAGCTTCCGACGTAGACTTTGAACACGCCGGGCTCAACGACTTCCTTCATGTCCATGTTAAAGAGCGTGAGATTTTCCGGCAAAATAGTCATTTCGATTTTTTTCGTTTCGCCCGGTTCGAGCGTTACGCGTTCGAAGCCGACGAGCCGTTCCTCATAGGTCACTACGCTGCTCGTGACATCTGAAATATAGAGTTGCGCCACCTCGTCGCCTTTATATTTGCCGATGTTCTTCAACGTGAATGTCACTTTGATGTTCGATGCCGGATCAGCAACAGATGGGGTGACCGCCAAATCGCCGTACTCGAATTTTGTGTAGCTCAGGCCGAACCCGAACGGGTAAAGCGCGCCGTTGACGAGCGTATCGATGCCAACCAGCCACTTCGTCGGCTGGTCCAACTGGGAACTGCGTTTTGCTGGGAAATTGAACGGTATCTGGCCGACGGTTTTCGGAAACGTCACGGGCAGTTTGCCGCCCGGATTGTAAAGTCCGAAGAGGGCCTCTGCGATTGCCTGACCGCCGAACTCGCTGGGGAACCAAGCTTCGAGGATCGCCGGCGCGTACTTCTGAAGCCAGTTGATGGTAAGCGGGCGGCCGTTGATCAGCACGACCGCCATCGGCTTGCCGGTTTTGTATAGTTGCTGAACGAGGTCATTCTGATTGCCGGGCAGGTCGAGCGAGGTTCGCGACTTTTCCTCGCCCACGCTGTTCTCGTCGTCGCCGACAGCGACAATGATAAGGTCCGCGCCCTTTGCGGCGGCCACCGCATTCTCGATCATTTTCATCTGATTCGGCGCCGGCTGCATGCGGTACAGCTCGTTTTCCGGCCAGTTATCGTCGTAGTGGTCACAGCCGGGCGAGTAAATGATTTCCGCTTTGTCGCCGACGAGTTTTTTGATCCCGTCGTAAACGGTGATGACGTTGATTTTGGACGGCCCGTACCTGCTGATCATCGGATTGACGGCCTTCGCGTTCGGCCCGGCGACGAGTATTTTTTTATAAGAATCTACGTTCAGCGGCAGCAGGCCGTTGTTTTTCAGCAACACAAGCGACTCCCTCGAACTCTGGAGCGAAACCTCCGCGCTATCCTTGGAGCCGACAATTTTGTCGGCGGCTGCCGGGTCGGCCACGTATGGAGAATCGAACAGGCCGAGCATGAACTTCACGCGAAGAACGTCGCTCACGCGCGAGTCGATCACGCTCATCGGAATGCGGCCCTCTTTTACGAGCTCCCGGAGCGGCGTCACAAAAACATCGGGCGGGTTGAAGTTTGTCCTTACGTTAAGGCCAGCCATAACGGAGAGGTAAACGGTTTCCTTATAGTTGTCGGCGATGTGGTGGCGTCCCTCAAGACCGCCGACGGCCCAACTGTCAGATACGACGTAGCCTTTGAAGCCCCACTGGTCTCTGAGCAGTTCAGTTAGGAAGTAGTGACTCGCTGTGATGGGCACGCCGTCGTAATCGTTATAGGAACTCATTAATCCCATAATGCCGGCTTCAGTGACTGCCGTCTTAAAAGGTTTCAAATGCAGTTCGTTGACCTCGCGCGGCGTGACCTCCGGGTCGGTTCTGACGACGCCGTCGCGGCCGCCTTTCGGAACGCCGTGAACGGCAAAATGTTTCGCTGTTGAAGCGACACGCTCGGATTGAATGCCGGTAATCATCTCTTTGCCGAGGACGGAAGTCAGATACGGGTCTTCGCTGTAGCATTCGACGACGCGCCCCCAGCGCGGGTCGCGGGCGAGATCGAGCACGGGCGAGTAAACATTAGTGTAGCCTAAAATCCGGGCTTCCCTGCCTGTGATTCGCCCGATCCGGTTGACGAGGCGCCGGTCCCACGCGCTTGCCTGTCCGATCTGCGCGGGAAACGATGTCGCTCCCTGATGGCACAGGCCGCGGATTCCCTCATTTGTGAAATCGACAGGGATTCCCAATCGCGTATCCTCGACGAAAAAGCGCTGCGCCTCGTTTATCGCCCGCGCGTGCTTCGATGGCGGCCACGAATATTGGGTTACAGCCCTTGGATTGAAAGCGACTGAGTTCAGATGCTCGTCTATGTTGCCCAAGCCGTCTTTCCACACCGCGTTTTTCCAATCAGCGGTGGGAAGCTCGTCCTTCGCCACTCTGCCGTAACCGTACAGCGTAACCATCTGAACTGTTTTTTCCTCGACCGTCATCTGTTTAAGGAGATCGTTTATTCTGTCGTTCAGGCTCGCTTTCGGGTCCTCGTAAACGTCTTTCACGCCGTTTTTGTTCAGGTCGATCCATGAGCCGTGATAGATTTCCTTGTTCCTTTCCGGCGTGATGAAAATGTCCTGCGCTAAAACAGGAGCTGAAAAAACAAACAGCGCGAACAGGATCGTAAATAGAATGCTCGTTTTTCGTGTCGGCATAACTTACTCCTTATCTAATTTCTGGTTAAATACTAACAGCTAAAAGGGGCGCCGGTCGAGTTTAGATATTTTTTTCTCGCACGCATTCAAAGCGATTCGCGGCGAAATGTGTATTGTTTATATGCGCACAAAACGTCCGGATTGCGTTTCAGCGCTGTGAAGCGTGGGACTGAGGAAATAAAAAAGCCCTCTTTAATTATCATCAAAGGGGGCTCGAAGTGTTATTGTTGAAAAATTTATTTCACTTAATATTTTCTTTGCGCCTCCGTCAGGTTAATTCACAAATACCGTTTCTCTGCAACTTTTCCCTATCATGTTAAGCCGCTTTGCAAGATTCAAGGCCTGCATGCTGATAACATTCCCTTCCGGTCGCTCCGGATTTCCCGCCAACCGCCAAGCCCGCGTCTTCAAGTCTCCACCCTTCAAGCGCCAACTCCGGCCCATATCTGAAATTCCATGTAAGCGGCAAGAAAACCAGCGAAGCCAACATCCATAGTGGGTGTACCAGTATTCCCATCGCCACTGAGCCGAAAAACAAAGCGCCTGTCACAAGCTTTAAAACTCTTCCTGTCTTAGTGTTTTTCATTGTGACACCGCCTTTCTATTACCTTACATTAGTTATAACAACGCCGAAACAAGACCAGTTCCCGGCCGCCGGATTAACATGAGATTTTTTACAGTCGAAATCCTCGCGCCATGAATAGCGCAGGGAATATTGCAGTTGTTTGCTTGACGTTGCCGGTGTGATATAATTGGCGCGGGAAAGAGAAAACGATTGTCGCCGGACGGAAAACGGCGAGGCGAAGCGAAGTAAAATTTATCTGCGAGAAAAACTCACAGGAAAAGGCGGGCCGAAAAACATGGAAACCGAACTAAAGAGAAGGCACGTAGTGAGCGTCAGCATCGGGTCGTCCACGAGGAACCACAGCATAGAGGCGGACGTCATGGGCGTTCCGTTCCTTATCGAACGGATAGGCACGGACGGCGACAAGAAGAAGGCGATTCAGATGATCCGCGACTTCGACGGCAAGATAGACGCCATCGGGCTGGGCGGCATCGATCTATATGTGCATGTCGGGCAGAAAAAGTACATGATCAAGGATGCGAAAACGCTGTACGACGCGGCGAAGATCACGCCTGTGTACGACGGCAGCATCCTGAAGAACTCGATAGAAAAGGAATTCATCGCGCAGCTCGGGCGCGAGGGCCGCTATCTGAAAAACGGGACGAAGGTGTTGCTCGTCAGCTCGGCTGACCGCTTCGGAATGGCGGAGGCGTTCGCGAACGCCGGCTGCGACATGATTTACGGCGATTTCATTTTCAGCCTCAATTTAAAGATACCGATCAAGAATCTCTCCGTTCTGCGTATGGTGGCAAAGACCCTTTTGCCCATTTTCTCGCAGTTGCCGTTCGAGATGATCTATCCGACGGGCAAGGAGCAACTCACCCGCAAGCCGCGGCACAAGGAATTTTTCGAGTGGGCGGACGTCATCGCCGGCGATTTCAACTACATAAACAAATACATGCCCGAAGATTTGCGCGGGAAGGTTATCATTACCAACACGGTGACGTCGAAGGATGTCGAGGATATGAGGAAACGTAAGGCGGCCACGCTGATCACGACGACTCCCGATTTCGGCGGCCGGTCGTTCGGCACTAATGTCATGGAAGGCGTTTACGCAACTCTTCTCGGAAAGACGCGCCAGGACCCGCCGACTGAAAAGGATTTCCGCGAGTTCGTAAAGAAAGAGAACCTCAAACCGCGCGTGCTTCAAATCACTGAATGAATAGCAGCGTGAAGCTGTAATGCCTCACCGCATTGTCATTCCGAGCGAAGCTAGGAATCTTCAATAAAACTTCAACATGGAAAGCTTTATCTGGATTTCTCGCTTCGCTCGAAATGACAAATTTGGTTGAAATGACATAATTGGGGTCATAACAAATGTTTGTCAATGCCATGAGGCATTACATCAGCGAGTAGCGAGAACATAGGGAAAAGATAAAAGATTAAATACGTGGATTGGCAGTTGGCAATTTCCGCTTTTCAGTATTCTGAGTTCTATATTCTGCTTTTAATTTTTTCCTGAGTTCTCGTTACTGGCTGTTCGCTACTGTTTTATTCCTTTCCCAAAAGGTGTTAGAATTTATAGGTTATGCTTCGAACGAGGTTCCGACACGCGCGCGCGCTTGCAAAATCAAACAATCGCATTTGTTTTGTCGCGCTTATTCTCTGCTTAGTCTCGCTCATTTTTGTCTGCCTCCCATGTTTTTCCCAATATGAAGAGTTTGAGGAGTTGAAGCCGGTGTCTGGAGCGGCGGCCGACATGGGCGGGACGCCTGAGGATATAAAGACATATAAAAAGTATGACTGGCGCAATGACAACAGCCAGCCGGAAGACATCACGCCGCTAAAATCGAAACGCAAATTATTAACAGTCGAGGCGCCGCCGGAAAAACCGAAACCGAAACCGGCGACGACTGTAGCGCCGAAGGCCGCCACGGCGACTGTCGTCGCGCCGATTGCCGGCGATTCCCCGGGCGATGCGGCGTTCGACGCGTTCGAAAAAGCGATGGGCGGAGACACGGAGAACAAAGAGCAGGCGAAAACCGGAACGGCCGGGTCCGGCAAAAATGCCGGAAAAGAAACGGCGTCCGCTCAGAAAAGCGGAGCCGCGTCGTCAACGGTTCCGGACGTGGCGACTTCAACCGCCGCTATTCCCGCGGAGCAGTTTCCGCCTGAACCGCTTCCGCCGCCGTTCCCGCCGACATCTAAGGAGAACAGAGCCGAACGCGGAGTCGAAGGGCCCGGCAAAATTAAAATCTCGGGCGACGTTGAACTCAAGGTTCAGAACGCGAGCGCGTCGGGCGACAAGATCGGATTCCTGTCGCAGAACGGGTTGCTGTATTTCAACAATGCGTTCCAGCAGCGGACGCGGCTCAATGTCGACGGGGTGTTGAAAAACGGGCTGCGCGTCGACGGCTCTTTCCTCGAAATGCCCTATCAGGACCGCGTGTTCAATATAAATGTGCGCGGCGATCACGGCGTTGCGAAGCTCGGCGACACGACGACGGATTTTCGCGCGGGACCGATGGCGCAGTTTTCGAAGAGCATTCGCGGGCTCGATGTGGTTTACGATTTTGGGAAGTATTCCGTCGCGGCGGTCGTCTCGCGCCAGAAGAGCAAGACCGAGCGGGAGACGTTCCGGGGGCAGAACATCCGGGGGCCGTACATTCTGCAATCTAACTCGATTCTTGAGGAAAGCGAAACCGTTTACATCAACGGGCGGCCGCTGTCGAATTCGGAATATGCGGTCGATTACTTTCTCGGACAGATCTCTTTCAGCCGCAACATAGACCCGACGGACCTCGTCGAGATCACGTATGAATCCGAGCTGCTCGTGTCGATGAAGACGGGCGCGATGAACGGGTTTTCGCTTAAAAGCGACGCCAACAACAAGCGATACGACGTCGGAGCCGCATATATGGAAGAAGGCGCCAGCCGCGCGTCGCGCGAGACGGTCAACGAATCAATGAAGTTATATTCGGGCGCTGAAATCGCTCCGAACACGCCATACCCGCTCGACAGGATAAAGCTGAAGAAACAGAGCGAGATCGTCTCCGTCGCGAACGCGTCCGGCACGGTCACGCTGTCGCGCGACTTCGATTACAGCATGGATTATCCCGAAGGCGCCGTTTCGTTCCTTCATTCTTTCAACGCGTCAGACACCGTCAGAGTGTCATTCAGCTACTACAACCAGAAATATCTCCAGTTCATAGAGAATGAGGAGCTGCGCGGGAGCGGCAAGGATTCCTACGTTCTACAGAAGGACCGGATATACGGCGGCACGGAATATGTTTTCCTGTACGTAAACGAGGTTTACAGCCGCAAGCTGGTTCGCGACTTGGATTACGAGGTGAACGAGGCTAACAATTCGATAGATTTTCTGAATCAGAATGTGAGGCCGGAAAAGCTGGAGGGACGCCACTGCGAGGTGAGTTACGAGATCGTTCCGCCGAACGTTGACAGCGGCGGTTCGACGAAACGGACTCTCACGGACCTGACGGGCCGCGTGACGATCGGGCCGGCGGTCCTGCGCGCTGAACTGTCCGAAACGAGTTCGGACATGTCGCTCAAAACGATTCAGGTTCTTGAAGAGCGCGTGGCGACAGTCGGCGCGGTTACGGACGGCATCTTCCCGCTCCAGTTCAATGCGATTCGCAACACGGAGGAAATTTATTTCAACGACACAGTTTCGCCGAACTCGCGCCAGATTCAGAGCACGGACTATCTGCTCGAATACGATGCCGCGATGGACCGCACTTCGGTACGATTTAAAAAACCGATCCCGCAAGGCACTACCATTCTCGCGAATTACAAATATACGTCGAACCCTTCGAGCATGACCGGCGGCTCGAACAGGACCGGAAAGGCGGGGCGGCTTACCGCTGATGTGAAGATTCCGCTCGGAAACTTGAAGGCGGAGTTCATGCGAAAGAGTTATTTCTATTCGCCGCCGACGCAGTACAACGATTTGGAAACAGACCGGACAAACCTGCAGGTCAGTTTCGCGCCTGTGAAGGGGCTTATGGTCGGGGCGAGTTATCTCGACCAGAAACACGGCGCCGATTTTATCAGCGGAATAACATACGGCACGAACGAATTGAAGGGACAGATGGAGTACAACTTCGGCGGCGGGCGGCGGGCGGGCTACTCGTTCACGCGGCGAACGCGCTCGGACAATCTCGCGCCGCATACAAACGACCAGACTCAGAACGAGAGCCGGCTCGAGGGCCGCTACCCTGTCGGCGCCGGCGACAAGCTTGCGTTCGACTTCCACGCGGAAACGCGGGGCTTCACGGACGCTACGTTGCGTACAAGCAACTACGACGTCATGAAGGGCGGCTTCGGCGTCAGCTATAATCCTGCGGAGAATCTGAGCCTGAAACTGTCGGCGGACAACAACCGCATCAAGTCGAAAGCGCCGGACTGGGTCGGCGCGATGGGCGATTTCACAACGAAAACGCTCTCGAATGTGCTGGACGTGGCTTACAGGCCCGACAAGGTGTGGACGCTGAGCGCGAAGCTGGACTCGCAGGCGATTGGCGACTCCCGGGAATCGGTCGGCGGCTCGCGGCTGGACAACATGACGGCGTCAGTGATCGCGAGGCCCGGCGGCCGCATCAAGATGTTCTCGACAGACTTCATAAAGCAGAACACGCCGAATCCGTACTATGGAAATTCGCTGGCTGAGGCGCTCACCGCGCGGCTCGATTACCAGCTCGCTCGCGACTGGCTGATAACGCCGAGTTTCGCTTATTCCGATTCGAGCGTCGCGGAGCGCAACCGGAGCCTAAGCCGGAACGCGGGCCTGCGCGCGCAGTACCGGGCGCAGGCGCTTAAAGGCTGGATCGCATCGCTCCAGTTCAACCAGAACAAGCGCTCGAACGCGCAGCCGGCTTCCTTGGACGGATCGCCCTGGTATTCCACTAAGTACAATCAGAATAAGATCGCGCTCTCCACCCGCTATATTCCGAGCGGCCGGATGGAGTGGAAGAATAATTACATCATCACCAAGGACCGCTACACGGGACGGCTCGAACAGCGCAACAGCATAACTTCGAGTGTCAGCTATATCTACTCGCCTTCCACGACGCTCGCGTTCACGATCAATCGGGAAACTGCGCCCGCCGGCACGCCCGGCAGGATTATGTATCAGATAGATTCCTCGACGCGCCTCGACCAGTACTTCTCGCTCGGCGCCAGCCTCAAGAAGGAAAAACAGTCAGGCGGCTCAAGCCAGAACTACGACGGTACGCTGTTCAATATGTCGTTGAATGCGGAATTCTAAAAACAGTAGACGGCAGATAGTAGACAGTAGACAGCGGAAAGCAAAAACGCAAGACAACAGCATAAAGGCCAGAAGAAGAAAAGCCCTCGCAAACAACTTAATAAGGCAGAATACAGCGAAAAGCAAAAAACAAGGATTGGAGATTGGCGACAGGTGGTCGGGAAAAGATAAAGACAATAGACAGGAACGATTCCCTATCTGATGCTTACATTTTTATCATTTGTCTTTCCCTATATGCCGTCTACTGTATTCCGTCTACTGCTTTTCAGGCTTTCACTTTCAGATCTTTCGTTTTCTCATCGAGCGGGAAGTAAAGGAAAACGATGTAGCCGATGAAGCCGAAGAAGCCGGCGACGGGGCCGAGCAGGTTTATGCCGAGATGTCTCGCGGCGGTGTATCCGAAAACGCCGAAGAGAACAGCCTGCATTCCCTGCGACATTGCGTTTGCCATTTTCTGAAGAAGGCCCTGCATGCCGAAATAAATAGCTTCGCGTCGCATGCCGGTAAGTTTCTCATCGTAGTCAATGATGTCGGCGAGTATGGCGGTTGGAAGAATCATATTTCCCGAAATCGGGAATCCGAGAAGCACCATGAGGCCTATCCCTGCGGTTGCGGGATCTATCGGTAAATGCGGGTTGCCTACGAAGAACAGAAGCGGCAAAAGAAGCGCCAGGATCAGAAGGCAGAATTTATAGAGCCGAACCTTGCCGACTTTTTTTGCCAATATGTTTATCAGGACAAACGAGATGACGAAGCTCGGGATGTTGTACATGTAAACCGTGCCGACGAAACCTATTGGTTTTTTCATCAATGCGGTTACGATGAACGGAATGCCGGCTGTAAGAGAGGAAAACCCGAGATACTGAAAGACCGAAGCGATGATGTAAATAACGAATGGTTTATTTTTGAAAGTCCACGAGAATGCTTCTCTGACTGAATACTTCTCATGAGCATGATGCGCTTTTTCCTTTATGAAAATTGCTGTAATGAAAATTGTCACAAAAGCGAGGATTCCAGTAATAATACACGCGGGAGCATAGCCGTATCTCGTCGCTTCGTCGATAACTGATTTGCTAACATGGTCTAAATTCGGAAGAGCAAGACCCGCTAAATATTTTGCCTTGTAAAATTCAATAAGCTTTGGAACGGCTATGCCTTGATATCCAGTCGCCAAAAGCATCATTACTGCGAGAAGAGTCGAAATTTTGACTCTTTCATCTGAAGTCAGCGCTATCTCAGGCATGAGCGCGTTGTATGGGCCCATGACAGTTGTGAAAGCGAGCCAGAAAACAGATATGAGGAAAACGGTGAAGATGGCCAATCCGGCGCTGCCTGCGGGAAGAAGCGGATTGAAAAGCAGAATAAACGAAAGCACGTAGATCGGAGTGCCAAATATGATGAAAGGCCGCCGCCGGCCCCAACGCGTTTTGGTGTTGTCGCTCCAGTATCCAATCGTCGGATCGTAGAATGCGTCGACAACGCGGCCGACTGTCAGCGCCGCGCCCATTATCGCCATCGAAACTAATACTTTTCCGCCTTTTCCGGGCGACGTATAGAAGAACAGAATCCATGAGGTGAAAACCATGCTCAGCAGATTGCCGCCGAATTGCGCGCTGCTGTATACCAAACTTCCGCCTACCCCGAGTTTTTTCCCTTCGGCGCTTTCGTTGTTGGCCATTTACACACTCCTCGAAAATGATGAACCGACTGTATTATATATATCATAAACAGGCAAAGGAATGCGACGATTTTGTTGAAAAGAATTTATAAACATGGCGTCGCGTCAGCGCAAGGCGTTTTTTACAGAAGCAATCCCGAGTTTAATTCAATCTCCATGTCCGGGATTGCTTCGTCACTGCGTTTCTCGCAATGACGGAAACCTGCCGGATTGTTTCGGCGCGGCTCTCTCGCAATGAAGGCCTGTTCGGAATTGGCTTAGCCTGCCCGTTCCATAGGGCATGACACATGCGTCTACGCTGCGCTTTATATCATCCACTTGTCGCCGAAGGTTCCTTCCATGTATTCGGGGGAGTACTTCTCGACGATTTCGCGGTTGATGCCGTTCTGTTTCGCGATATCCGAGTACATGTAAGCGCTTATGCGTGGAATGCGTTTCAGTTCAGGGTCGGCGTAGTCGCAGGCGATGAGGCCGAGCTTCTTGCAGAAGCCTTCGCGCCACTCGAAGTTGTCGGTGAACGACCACTGGAAGTAGCCGCGGATGTCGATGCCGGTGTCCATCGCGCGGCTCACCTGCGCGAGATGTTCGAGCAGATATCCGCGCCGGATTCTGTCGTCGTGGTTGGGGTCGCCGCATCCGTTCTCGGTGATGACGATCGGTTTCTTGAACGTGTCCCACACGCACTTC
>Ga0172379_10006936_pt1 | contig 14930 bp, 12 predicted proteins | sample GrowelOW334metaG_FD_119756 | JGI IMG/M metagenome (GOLD analysis project Ga0172379, IMG submission 119756) | Groundwater microbial communities from an aquifer near a municipal landfill in Southern Ontario, Canada - Groundwater well OW334 metaG | ecosystem: Environmental > Aquatic > Deep...
TTCGTGGTGCTGATCTCGGTCAAGGGCTTCAGTTTCTTTCACAAGTTCGAGCGTGCCGAACGCGATGTTGAATACGTCGACGGGCCCGACATCACTCACGACGGAACCACCGTGGTTTCCGCTGTATAGTCACCGAAGGGGTGATTTAAATGAAGTACAGTCTCAAGCAGTACCTCGGCCTCCTTCTGGTGGTCGTGTTCATGAGCGGTGCTCTTGTCGCTTGCGGCAACAGCAACAAGTCCGTGACGTCCAAGGTGGACTGCTCCAAGCAGGCCATCCAGCTCAAGGAAGCCAACTCCGACCTGGAGGAGGCCACCGCGAAGCTCAAGGACGCCAAGGGAACTCCCAACGAGAAGCAGTTCAAGCAGGCTGTCGACACGGCTCAGGCCACCATCGATGCCCTCGGCGACTGTGACTCCAAGGAGGACTCGACTTCCAAGTGTCCCACTACCTGGGAGATGACGGAGTCGACGCCCAAGAACGGTGACGTTGTCGAGGATGTTCCCGCCATTCGGAAGGCCAAGACCAAGGCTGAGGCTCGCGCCGCTGCCAACATCTGGGTCAACGAGGTGAAGAACAACCCCGGAACGCTCAAGGGCGCTTTCGCTTTCATGCTCGACAAGAGCGTGCCTGCGAAGTCCCTGGTGGACGACAAGGGCTGTGCCACTTCCAAGGCAAAGAACTTCCTGGTGGAGCTGAAGATCGCTGTTGCGGCTTCGAGCATCTCCAAGGAGGACGCGCCTTCGGACGGTTACAACACGGTCATGAACACCGATTCTGGTCAGATGACTACGCTCGCCAACGCGGGTGTGGGAGGAGACCGGACGGCGATCAAGGTCGTGAAGCCGAACGGTGACACGGTGTGGATCATGGCTCGGTGCGGCAACCCCGTCACCAAGAAGCCCAACCCGCATCTGCCGCAGCCACAGTGTCCTCCGGGCAGCGTCATGCTCCCGCAGGGTGTATGCTCTGAAGGAAAGGATGCCAACCAGGCACCCGTTCCGACCGGCGGCCCTGTGATCCACTGCCCCAACGGGTACCTGGGTCGCGACGGCGTCTGCCACACGGGCACCTACACCCCCAAGCCGCAGCCTGGCGATCCTACGCCAAAGTCCGGTGAGGAAGGCAAGGGTGACTCCGGTCCCGGTGCGACGAACACGACGGCTCCGCCGCCCACGTCCGCTCCGGAAGACCCACTGCCGATTACCACTGCGCCGACGGAGGCTCCGCCCCCGAAGCCGTAGACATGTAGGTCCCGGACTAGTGCTCATGCACGAAAAGTTGCCCTCATTACGGCAACCTGTCCGGACCTATGGTCCTCGTTCATGTAGTGACTTCCTTCGGGATACGTCACGAGTTATAGCAAAAAGGTAGCCTCCAACAGGAGTTGCAAGCGTTACGCAATTTGCGTAGGTATGGTCGATGTTGACTGGAATTTTTTGAGAGCTCACGCCCTCACAAAAATCCAGACATTCATCACCATACCTACGCACTACCCTAAGACACAGTGTTTTGTAATGATCTGATTTGGGCAATTCTTACAGAGTGTAGCCAGCACGTAACTTAACAACATGTACATAAGCTTTAGCATAATATTGACAATTTAACGTAGTTGTGCTAAAATAACTTCAAACTGTGAGGACAGTTATATCCGTACGCGCTGTGCGGTTTGGCAGTTAAGGTCTTTAACAATTCGAAGATATCTATGCATAATGCAAATTATTGAATTTACACTTAATTTAGGAGGTGTGAAATGAAAAAGTTTCTTTCACGATTCTCGAAGCGAGCTAAGCTTGTCGTTGTTGGTGCTGTAGTAGCACTAACCGGTGCGGTTGTCATTCCGGCAGCTGTGAAGGCAGGTTTTGGTCCAGATCGAGAAACAAAGGTTTACTCACAAGGCGTTCCTGGTTTCGACCATGTAACGTTTAACTCATTTACTAATGTTCCAAACATTGGTGATGAACGACAGTTCTTTAACGGTAAGTACCCAAATGCGGCTGCTTACTCAGACCCAATGCCAGAAGTTAAGGACGGTGACGTTCTAACACTCGAGGTATACGTACACAACGGTGCAGATTCTGCACTAAACGACATTGCTGGCCAGCCAGGTGTTGCAAAGAACACGAAAGTTCGTGTTGCATTACCAACTACCATCGCAAAGTCACAACAGGCAACTGCCTACATTTCTGCTGATAACGCAGTTCCAACCGAAGTGTATGACACACTTGACCTTGGTGCTGCAAACGGTGGTATGTTCCAGGTAGAATATGTTCCTGGTAGTGCTCACATTCAGGGCAACCACATCAACTCTGCAATTTCTGACTCAGTTGTCACCACTGGTGCAACAATTGGTTCAGAATCGCTTAACGGTGATGTAAGAGGTTGTTTCGACGAGGTTACCTACGTAACTATCCAAGTTAAGGTTAAGATGCCTCGTTACTCTCTTGAAAAAGAAGTTCGCGCAGCCGGTACCTCACAGTGGGGTGAAACCCTCAATGTGAAAGCTGGTGATACTACAGAATGGATCTCAACCTTTTCTAACACTGGTGATACAGTTCTGAAGTCAGTTAACTTCATTGATCAAGTTCCTGCTGGTATGACTGTTGTCCCTGGTAGTGTTAAGTTGATTAACGGTAACTATCCAAATGGTTACGTTTACACAGCTAACGCAGTACAAGACAATGGCCGAACAATTAACGTTGATATCGGTGATTACAATCCTGGTGCTCCGGGCGTTGCTTATGTGATGTACCAGACAAAGATTGATCCTATTGCCGCTGACCAATGTTCTAACAAGACGCTTGTTAACAAAGCATTTGCAACTCCAGAAGGCTTTGGTGCTATCTGGGACGATGCAAACGTAGTTGTTGCAGGTAATGTCTGTCAGCCAAATCAGCCTGTATATACTTGTGATTTGTTTGACCTAACTACTGGTGGTAACCGTACAGTTACTGCAAGCAACTTCAAGTACACAGCAACTAACGGTGCAACTTTCAAACACGCTGTTATTAACTGGGGTGATAACTCAGCTCAGTTGACTACTAACAACGTTGTTGGTCAGACTCACCAATTTGCTAAGGACGGTACTTACACTGTTCGTACGACCGCTTTCTTCACAGTAAATGGTCAAGAAGTATCTGCAAATGGCGCTAACTGTGCCAAGACAGTAACTTTCACAAACGGTGTTCCAGTAACCCCTCCAACCACTTTGGTTAACACTGGTGCTGGCGATGTACTTGGTATCTTTGCTGCTGTTACAGTAGCTGGTGCTATGGCTCACCGCCTTGTACTTGCCCGTCGTATTGGCTAAGCCAAACGAGTAGTTTGACTGACCGCTCCGTACGGCCCTAGGCAGAAAACCCCTCTTTATTACTAAGGAGGGGTTTTCAATTGGCCTCTGTTATGTTATGATTTTTTGGTCTAGTTTTTCCCAATTGATCAAACCAAGCTTTAGCTGTTTGAGCAATTGAGAGGAGGAACGTAGCATTAAGCCGAAGCTTTTGCCTAAATTAGCAAAACGAGGCAGATGTATACATAGCGACATGGTCCCGTCGTCTAACGTGAGAATTGCCTGTGGCAGTTCGCAAGGAAACCTTCTGATGAAAACTTGCTTTCAATCACGAAGTTTCGGGGCCGCGGAACGTGGCTAGGACACCAGGCTGTCCGAGGAATACTGTTTAGGCACATTTGCTCGGATAATGTACATTTATAACAACATGGTCCCGTCGTCTAACGGTTAGGACACCAGGTTTTCATCCTGGCAACAGGGGTTCGATTCCCCTCGGGATCACCATAATAAAAAGCTCTACTGTAAAGTAGGGCTTTTTATTATGCGCTTGGGGAATCGAACGGATATGCCGGCGACATATCCCGCACCTTGCCCCAGAACGACCAAAGGGAGTTGGGGTCATCTAAGTAAAGCATTTTGCTTTACGGATGAGGCGATTCCCCTCGGGACTGTAATATATTGACAAAAGATAGTTCTTATGCTAATGTATACCAATGATTATTCGACTCGAAAACTTAGCAGACGTTCGCAGTCAACACCAAAATGAAAAGATAGTATTAACAAGTGGCTCATTCGACCTTCTACATGTTGGCCACTTGCGCTACCTTAAAGCGGTTAAAGACTTGGGTAACATCGTCGTTGTCATGCTAAGCGGTGATGACAGGATTAGAGCCAGAAAAGGTCGAGAGCGCCCAATTATCCCGGAAAATGATCGGGCACAAATGTTGAACGCTTTAAAGGCTGTGGACTACGTGTTTATTGATCCAGCTACCAGCGCGCCTGATCAGGTTGATCCTGTTCACTCCGAAATTGTGTCGGAATTACAACCTGATCTATATGCAACTGACGGCCCCGACCCAAGGTTCTGGAATATTATGGACAAATCAAAGCTGGTTATTCTCCCGCGCTCAGAGGGCGATGGAGATTACGAATCAACTTCTGCAATCATCGATCACATCACAAACTTGTAGTTTGACCCTTTTCAAAAGTAACCATAACCAGTTACACTAGAGTTAAGTATGGAAAAGTCAACATCGAAGGCACCCAACGTGCCTATTACACAATTCAAGCGGACCAAGATTATTGCTACAGTTGGTCCGTCTACAAACACCTATACCAAAGTTTTGGCGCTGATTAAGGCTGGTGCAAATGGCATTCGTCTGAACTTTAGCCACGGCAGTCACGAGGAACGCGAGCAGCAGATTACCTGGATACGAGAAGCAAGTGCTGCATACGGCAAACCAGTTGCAATCATTCAGGATTTGCAGGGTCCCAAAATCCGCCTTGGCGATTTTGAGGGTATTGTAAATGTCAGAAAAGGGCAGAGTCTCAGTTTCCAGTTCAATGCTGATATGGAACGCTCAGGAAACATCCCAACCCAGTATGATCTTAGCAAAAAGGTAAAACGTGGCGAGCGATTATACCTGTTTGATGGCAAAGTCCGCACCACAGTTAGTAGCGTCAAGGACGGAGTCGTACACGTACATGCCGAAAACGACGGCATTCTCATCAAGCGAAAAGGAATCAACCTGCCCGACACGGACTTTGGTGGTGATATCATCACAGCCAAAGATCGCAAAGACATCACTTTTGGCTCAACCCACGATATTGATTACGTGGCACTCAGTTTTGTGCAGACCGAACAAGACATCCGCAATCTACGGACTATCCTGAAAAACCTTGGTAGCACGGCCAGAATCATCGCCAAGATTGAGACTAAAGCTGCTGTAGAGAACCTGGAACGCATCATGCTAGAAACGGATGCTGTCATGGTTGCGCGTGGTGATTTGGCCATAGAAACACTGCCAGAATCCGTGCCAATTGTGCAGCGCAAAATTGTCGGTCTTGGTACTAAGTACGCCAAACCAACCATTGTTGCTACCCAAATGCTTGCCAGTATGACAGAGGTGCCCGAGCCTACTCGTGCCGAGGTATCTGACGTGGCTACCGCAGTAATAATCGGCGCAGATTGTGTTATGTTGAGCGACGAAACTGCCAACGGGAGTTATCCAATAGAATCAGTAGACGTCATGAAAAGAGTCATTCTATATACCCAGGAAAACAACCCTATTAAAAAGGTAAGTTTCACTGGCCCTGATGATCACAGCAAGCAAGGCGCAATTAGTTCTGCAATCATCACGTTGGCAGAGAATTTGCAGGCAAAGGCCATAGTCGCCGAAACGTTTTCTGGTGCCACTGCGCTACAGATTTCTTCGCATCGTTCCGATATCCCAATTATCGCCGTTACTTCCACCGCTGCGACTGCGCAACAGCTAGCTTTGGTATACGGTACTAAAAGCTATGTTCGCCCAGTGGATAAATATGCGGCCAGTAAATTAACTGATTGGCTACGCCAAACACGGTTACTCGGTAAGGGCGATATGGTAGTTACGGCATCTGGTAAATATCCGGGAGTTGTAGGTACGACAGATACTATTAAGGTACGGGTGTTGGAATAACCGATGAAGGGGTGGGACCTTGAGCTTTTATAAAAAAACAATTCGCGAGATAGATCTACGTGACAAGCGAGTTCTAGTTCGCGTTGATTACAACGTGCCTTTGGATGAAAAAGGTACCATCACAGACGATTACCGGATCAAGAAATCACTCCCTACAATCCAGTACTTGCTGGAACAAAACTGCAAAATTATCCTATGTTCGCATCTGGGCCGTCCAGAAGGTAAGCGTGACGCGCGTTATAGTCTAAAACCCTGTGCCGAACGGCTTTCAGAATTACTTGATAAGCCAGTTGATTTTGCTGATGATTCTACGGGTGATGCGGTCCAGAACAAGGTAAATGGCCTTGAATCTGGCCATATACTGATGCTTGAAAACGTCCGTTTTAACTCTGGTGAGGAGTCAAACGACGAAGCATTTGCAAAACAACTAGCCTCGTATGCAGATGTCTTTGTGCAAGACGCTTTTGGTGTTGTACATCACGGTGCAGTGTCAGTATCGGAAATACCTAAATATATTCCGGGTGTAGCTGGACTGCTGTTGGAAAAAGAAGTAGATACCATAACTCAAGTCATGGAAAACCCTGCTCGACCGCTGATGGCTATTATAGGTGGCAGCAAAATATCCGATAAAATAGATGTTCTTAATCGATTTATAGATATTGCAGATATAGTGGTCGTCGGTGGAGCTATGGCCAACACGTTCTTGTTGGCGGAGGGAATAAAGATTGGCAAAAGTAAGGCAGAACCAGATGATGTACCGTTAGCCAAGGAAATTATAGAAAAGGCCAAAGCCAAAGCCGCTCAGCAAAAGTTCATCTTTTACTTGCCACAGGACGGCGTAGTAGCAAAAAACGTTGATAAGACCGCTCAGACACGTATCGTGGACTACAGCGCCCACGTTATTGCCAGCATAGAAGCCTACCCTAAAAACCCTGCCCGCGAAGCCGGAATTGTTGCTGAAGACGAACTTATTCTAGATATTGGTCCATTCTCTGGCGCGTTTATTGCAGGTGCCATGCAGTTGGCTGACACGGTAATCTGGAACGGCGCTATGGGTGTCACGGAAACGGTTGGATTACAGGGTCCAGTCGGGCCTTTTGCACATGGCACTGATCTGATTGTAGAGGCCATGTTGGGCCAGTTTGGCCACCGGCCATTTACTGTTTTGGGCGGCGGCGATACTGTTGGTTATATAGAGGACCGCAAACTAACAGACAGTTTCAATCATGTTTCAACAGGCGGTGGCGCCAGCATGGAACTTATGAGCGGTAAACAGTTGCCAGGTGTAGAGGCATTACTTAACAAGGATTAATGATACAATTCTAAACATAAGCGGTAAAAATATGCGTAAAAAACTCATCGTAGCTAATTGGAAAATGCACCTGAACACATCTCAGGCTAGCTTGTTATTGCATCGTCTGCACGAGCGTATCAAGATTCATCGTGACATCGAGGTAGTACTGGCACCTAGTATGTTAGTGCTCCAGCCACTCAGTATGCAGATTGACCGTCGCAAGTTCCGCCTAGCCGCCCAGAATGCATTTCACAAAGACGAGGGTGCTTATACCGGTGAAGTCAGCTTTACGATGCTGCAAGATTTGGTGCACTACGTAATTGTCGGCCACTCAGAACGACGACTGTATTTCAACGAGTCACTTGAAACCGTGCGCGATAAAGTAACCGCCGCTGTTCGCAATGGGATAGCACCTATTTTGTGCGTGGGTGAAACTCACGACGAACGCCATAACGGTGAAACCAAACAAGTATTACACGACCAGTTAACTACCGCTCTCAGCGACCTGACGGCCAGTGATATAGAGGATGTCGTTATTGCGTATGAACCCATATGGGCAATCAGTACATTTGGTGGTGAACTAGCCAAACCAAGTGATATTCAGAAGTCTTTTGATTTTATTCGGCACCAAGTTCGCGAACTGTACGGCGCCAAAGCCGCAGAAAATGTCAGGGTCCTATATGGCGGTAGCGTTGACGACCACCTAGTCCGTGGTTACCTAGAAATGGACGGCTGTGATGGCGTATTAGTCGGTGGTGCAAGTCTTAATTACCACAAATTCTCTGGCATAGTCGAAGCAACTCATCGTTTGCAAACAGAACAAAAGGAACGTGAGTAATGGCTGCAGCTGGTAAAAAACCGGTCATGGATGTATCAAAGCCTGGCACTACGCCAGCCGACGCAACAACACGGCCGATCATTAGTGGTCACGCGGTTATGAAAGACCCTATGGTTAACCCAGAATCAGACAAAGAGGATGCGACAGACGCGCTCGCAGGGGACACGCCCAAGGAGGCACTTGCCCCATCTGCCAGCCACAAAGTCATACAACCTATGTCAGCTAGTGAAACCAAACCAGAAAAAGATGCCGAAACTCCTGCAGCCCCCAGTACTGTAGAAAAAGATACTCCAGATACCGAAATTACAGAAGACGCTGTAGTAGATGCTGTACTAGACCAGGTTAACGACAAGAAAAAAGAAGATGCAGTAAGTGCAGAAGAGGAAAAGCGTCAAGAATTGGTAGACAAACTGGTAGAGGAAAAGAAGTACTTCCTACCAATCAACCAGGCCAAAGCCAGGCGCAAAAGCAAATTTATACTCATTGTAGTGGCCGCTTTATTACCGGTTGTTGTTGGTCTTGGTCTTGCTGCGGACGCCGGCGCAATTAACCTCGGCTTCAAAGTCCCCTTTGACTTCATAAAAGACCAACCGAGCCAGACATCAACCGATAATAATCAGGCCGCAGTTCAGCCAGTACCGACAACCAAGACGTACTCAGACACAACAAAGGGCTTCTCGTTTGAATACCCAATAGAATGGGGCGATGTGGCTATAAACAAGGGTGTGTACCCAAAAACGCTTCAAGGTACGTATTATCGAATAACGTTCTCTAAAAACGCGACGCTATTTGGTGCTCTTCAGACAAAAGACTTCATTAGTAACACCAAAGCCACCGATCCAATAAGTTTTTACCCTACTGGTAGCTACGACTATGACACAACGGTCGCCAGCCTGAAATCAATTGACGCCATGCGCGGCAAACCACGTGCTGCAACAGCTGCAATACCCGGTGTGGCGGTCTTAAAGAGCAACGGCGAGTGGATGACCCTGGTGCAATTATGTAGCTCTGACTGTACTTACCCAAAGACGCAATACATTGTAGGATCGCTTCACAAACTAGATACCAAGGATTTCTCGGCAATATCATTCGGATATACAGATGAACCATCACTGCCGAATGGGATTACGTACTTGGGGCTAATGGACCAAAATGCTGATTCAATCACAAAACTAATTGATCAGAAAAAACTAGATCAATTAGAAAAATTCACAGCCAGTATCAAGAGTATTAAGCAGTAACTCTGCTAAAATAGACGGGTGTTAGTTAGAACTCATTTCACAATCCTTTTTCAACTGCAAAACATGCCTGGCGCGCCATTTTGCTGTTTTGCTTCGCAGCGTGGCAGCAGCCACACTTTGTCACGAGAACAACAAAATGACATCACCAGAACATATTTTTCGTTCAAAAAAAGGATCGTGAAATGAGCTCTGAACTTACTAAAGGGTTAAATCCAGAGCAGGCGCGGGCCGTAGAAACTACAGACGGGCCTTTACTTATATTGGCCGGCGCTGGTTCGGGCAAGACCAAGACGCTGACGCACCGTATTGCCCACCTTATTGCGTCGCACAAAGCTACGCCGTATAACATTCTGGCGGTGACATTTACCAACAAGGCCGCCCGCGAAATGCGCGAGCGTGTAGCTACGTTGTTGGGACAAAGTGCCGACAACCGTAGTTTTATGCCCTACATGGGTACTTTTCATGGTATCTGCGTGCGTTTGCTTCGCCAGGATGGCGAGTCCGTTGGCGTGCCCCGTAACTTTGTAATATTTGATGAGTCCGATAGGCAGAGTGCCGTAAAGCAAGCTAGTAAGCAATTAATGTTGGACGAAAAGAGCTTCCCGGCCCGCACGCTATCTTCCATGATAAGTAATGCCAAAAACGAACTAACCAGCCCTGGTGGTAATAGCCCCGTAGAACGTGCCGCCGCCCAAGTCTACCCCATTTACCAACGGATCCTCAAAGACGTCGGGGCGCTTGATTTTGATGACCTGATCGGGCGTACGGTCCACATGCTTCAAACGCAGTCAGAACTACGTGCAAAGTGGCAGCAGCAGTTCAAATACATCATGATTGACGAGTACCAGGACACAAATGCCGCGCAATATCGCCTGGTAAAGCTACTAACAAATGACCAGAAAAACATCGCTGTTGTGGGTGATGACTGGCAGAGTATTTATAGCTGGCGTGGGGCTGATTTCCGCAATATCTTGAATTTTGAAAAAGACTATCCAAACGTCACCATCGTGAAACTAGAGCAAAATTACCGCAGCACCAAGGCTATTTTGGACGCTGCCCACGCGGTAATTAGCAAAAACAAACAGCGTTCTGAAAAGGAGCTATGGACCAAAGCTGGCGCCGGCCAGCCGGTAGGCATTCTGCAAGTTGCTAACGAACGGGCAGAGGCAGAGGGCATAGTGCGCCGCGTAAAAAACGCATACGATGCTAGGTTTAGGAACTACTTAGATTTTGCCGTACTATACCGTACTAACGCCCAGAGTCGCTCAGTGGAAGAAGCCTTTGTGCGCTACGGAGTACCGTACCGAATTGTTGGCGGCCAGCGGTTTTATGACCGCAAAGAAATCAAGGATCTGATGGCTTACCTTCGTTTGTTGTACCAGCCAGAGGACCGTGTTAGTTTTGAACGCATTGTTAACGTGCCAACCCGTGGAATTGGAACCAAGTCACTCGAAAACTTCTATGCCTGGCAAAATGAAAACAACTTTGGTTTGTTACAAGCGCTCACTACCATTGGCGATGCTCAGAACATCACCGGCAAAGCAAAAGCAAGCCTACTAGAACTGGGCGATATTTTGGCTAGCGCTCGTGAAGTTTTGGATGAAACACCGCTGCCAGCAGTTATTGAAAGCCTGCTCCGCCGGATAGACTACTACACCTACCTGGATGACAAGACGCCGCAGGGCGAATCACGCAAAGAAAATGTTCACGAACTTATTAGTGTTGCCAAAAACTACCAGGATTTGGGCCTAGACGGCTTCTTGGAGGAAGTGGCGCTGGTGAGTGATGTAGATAGTATGGAAAACGGCAACAACGTCGTGACACTCATGACACTGCACGCAGCAAAAGGACTAGAGTTCCCAGTGGTGTTTATGACGGGTCTAGAAGAAAATATGTTCCCACATTCCCGTGCATTGTATGATCAGTCAGAAATGGAAGAAGAGCGCCGCCTCTGTTATGTTGGCATGACTCGGGCAAAAGAAGAGTTGTATCTCAGCTACGCAACAAGTCGACTGCTGTATGGCGGTGTGCAGCACAATCCCCCATCCCGCTTCTTGAGTGAAATTGACGCTTCGTTCCAAGTAGATAGTATTTCACTAGGTGGCTCTGCCTGGCAAAGCACTCAGGACCAGTTGCCAGAAGACGGCTATGGACAGGCACCAAGTTACGACGAACCACAATATATTCCAGAATTATACGAGGGTGACACAGTCAGGCATGACGTGTTTGGCACGGGAACCATTGTAGAAATGCAGGGCGAGACAGCAGTAATTTACTTTAAGGGCAAAGGAACCAAACGTCTTAACACTGCGTTTGCTCCATTGAAGAAGGTATGATGACTCTCTGGAAATATTTAGGGATGGTTACGTACTGGCTGACATTCCCACTCATATGGATATATGTACGTATTTCGCCGCCACGTTCCCGTGTTTTGGTGGTGCGTAATGGATCGATTTTGTTAGTTGGGAGCTGGCTTGGGTCAGGCAAAATGACAATTCCAGGTGGTGGCATAAACAAGGGCGAAGCACCAATCGATGCCGCAGTCAGGGAACTACACGAAGAGTTGGGCTTACTCGTAACGACATCTCAGCTACGGCCTCTGGGTCTTCGCGAAGTCACCGGGAGACTAAATTTACTATCCAGACACTACCTATTTGTAGTTGAACTAGAATCTATGCCAGTAATACAGCCAGCACGTTTAGAGGTCATACATTATAACTGGACCAGGATAGACGAGTTAGGCAATGTGAATTATCTCACAACCCCTGTTATTGATGCCGTAGCGACTTGGAGTAAACCCTAAAATTTGCTATCATAGAAGCTGGTTTGAAGGTGGGGCAGGACCGTTTATGGAAATGTTTGCAAACCGCTTCATATGACGAAATTTATACTACAACAAGGGTGGCGCAAGCCATTCGCATGGTTTATGCGCCATAATTGGCACAAACATCCATTTGTTATCCCTGTGGTAATGATATTGGTGCTTTTTTTTGCATCCTTGGCTCTTTTTGTTTCTGCACGGGCAGAAAAAGTTGTTGCGAGTGATTCGCACCTAGTTGTGTTTAGTCACGACAAAAAACAAGAAACACTGCCGACTCGTGCCAAAACAGTTGGTGAATTTTTGCAACGTGTAAACATCCCGCTGAATGAAGGCGACATTGTAGAACCAAGCGCCGACACGCAGATTTTGGACGAAAAATTCCGCATCAACATATACCGGGCACGCCCAGTGACTGTTATTGACGATGGCCGCAAAACATTTGCCTTCAGTGCCGCTACAACCCCACGCAGTGTCGCCAGCCAGGCCGGAGTAGAAGTCTACCCAGAGGACAAGATCGTAAGCCAGATGGAAACTGAGTTCCTCCGTGATGGAGCCATTGGCGAGAAGGTAGTCATTGATCGTGCCACACCGACTAACCTCAACTTGTATGGTACACAGGTGCCTGTTCGTACGCACGCCAAGACGGTAGAGGAATTGCTAAAGGAAAAGAAGGTAGAGCTTGCCAAGGATGACACAGTACAGCCTGCGCTTGCTACACCAATCACTGCGCAGACCCAGGTGTTTGTAATCCGTAATGGTAGCAAAGTTGTCACAGAGGAGCAGGCAATCCCTAACGAAGTACAGACTATAGAGGACCCAAGCTTGTCATTTGGATCTGTAGCTATTAGGCAAAAAGGTTCAGCCGGTAAGCGACTTGTAACCTACCAGGTAGACACCCAAAACGGCAAGGAAGTCGGCCGTAAAGAAATTCAGGCTGTTGTCGCTGTAGAACCTGTGAAGCAGATCGTGGCTCGTGGCCGTGCCGTGTTTATCCCAGCAGACAAAGAAGCCGTGATGGCCGCAGCTGGAATTGCTCGTTCTGACTTTGCGTACGTTAACTACATCGTCAGCCGCGAATCGGGCTGGAACGCCGCCGCCCGGAACCCAAGTGGTGCCTTTGGCCTGTGTCAGGCACTGCCAGGCAGCAAAATGGCGACTGCAGGTAGTGACTGGGGTACTAACCCCGTGACGCAGCTTAAGTGGTGTGACGGTTATGCCAAGGGCCGCTACGGCAGCTGGGCTGCAGCTTACAATTTCTGGCTAGCAAAACATTACTGGTAGCAATGAGGGAACCGGAATAGGTTCCCTCATCGCGCCGGCAAAATGAGACATTTTGTCGGGCTGCTCCTTCCTGGAAGCTGATAATAATTTCTGGAAATAAATTCCAAAAATTATTTGATTAAATATCTACTCAAGCTGCGCTCAGTCAAAAGTGTTGCTATCTGAGGTGAACTGGTACAATAACTGAGATGAAGGAATTACCGTACGCTAAGAAAAGCCTTGGACAGCATTGGCTGACTGATTTTATGTCTTTGTCTGCTATGTGTGATGCAGTGGATGTTAAGGATGGTGATACAGTTCTTGAAATTGGTCCAGGGCTGGGTACGCTGACAGAACTTTTGGTAGAACGGGCAGACAAAGTTATTGCTGTGGAGTTTGATGAAGTGTTGGCAAGGGAATTACCGCGCCGTGTTCCAGAGAGCAATCTAACAGTGGTTCAGCAAGACATTTTGAGTTTTGATTTCCGTACTTTGCCAGCAGATTACAAATTAGTTGCCAACATTCCGTATTACTTAACCAGCAACCTTATCCGTGTATTGTCAGAAAACACTAACCGTCCCACACACGCGGCGCTTCTGGTCCAGAAAGAAGTGGCTCAACGGGTGACAGCGGGGCCAGGGGACATGTCGTTATTATCAGTTACGGCGCAGTTTTACTGGGAAACAAGCAAGGGAATGATTGTCCCAGCCAAACTCTTTACGCCACCACCCAGGGTAGACTCACAGATATTGGTACTGTCGCGCCGCGATGCGCCATTGTTTGATGTAGATGCAAAGGCCTTTTTCCGTCTAGTCAAAGCAGGGTTTAGTAACCGCCGTAAGACTCTTCTCAACTCCTTGAGTGCCGGGCTTCAGCTAGATAAGCCAGCTGTCAGTCAGCTGCTTGAATCTGCCCAAATTAAACCAACAGCACGCCCCCAGGAACTTTCTCTGGACCAGTGGCACGATTTGTTCAAGGTTGTTCCGGCATAATCTCTCGACTCATCTGTTATGATAAGTTCTATGAAACACCAGGTGTTACCGGCAGTAAACGTATTTATAGTAAATGACGACAAAGTTTTACTCGGAAGACGTTCAAATACAGGGTGGATGGACGGTAAACTTGGGGCACCAGGTGGACATATTGAGCAAGGGGAGTCGCCAACCACAGCTATCATTCGGGAAATAGAGGAAGAGCTGGGAGTTACCGTACAGGAACAAGACCTGGAGTTCTTGTGTGTTGCTGCGCGGAACACCACCCCTATGGAATACGCTTCTTACGAGTTCATAATCCGCGATAAAGAATATGAATTTATAAATAACGAACCAGAAAAATGCAGTGAACTCGTCTGGGCGGATATGCATAATCTTCCATCTGATGTCATTAGTGACTTTATATCAATAATTGAACAAAGTCTTATTCAGGGAAAAGTTTACCTAGAACTAGGCTACTAAATTCTGAATAGTCCCCTACCAACAGGGAAGAAAACATACTTTTACAGATCAAGAA
>Ga0172379_10006937_pt1 | contig 14929 bp, 15 predicted proteins | sample GrowelOW334metaG_FD_119756 | JGI IMG/M metagenome (GOLD analysis project Ga0172379, IMG submission 119756) | Groundwater microbial communities from an aquifer near a municipal landfill in Southern Ontario, Canada - Groundwater well OW334 metaG | ecosystem: Environmental > Aquatic > Deep...
AAATATAAATATAGTATAAGCTAAAGTATATGAATAAAAACCGTAAAATGTGGAAAACTCAATCCTGTATCGCAATTTACTGACCCTTTTAAACGGCTTTTAGAGCGAGTTTTAGGGTTTGGAATACATTTGCCCTGCCTTTATTATAAAATTCCAAAATCATATTTTAAATGTCCAAATAGAACTAAACACAGAATGGGAATATATAATATTACCCTTTGTACCATTTATACTTTTCTTTTATCCGAAAACCGATAGCAGACACTCCATTTTCCAAAGAAGTAAATTTTACTCCAAGGTCGGTGGAAGATTTTAATGTAATAAGTCCGAATTTATTCATTATCCGAACATTGAATGCAGTTTTTTCTGCAGGAATAAGTTGAATTCTGTCTGTATCAATTCCGAGAATAGAAGCAGTTTTTCGAAAAACTTCTATTTCACTTAACCAGTCTTTACCTCCAAGATGATAAACTCCGGTTCTGTGTTTTTCGATTGCTCCCATAACTGCAAGACCTATATCATCTGCAAACACAGGGTTGCTGAACCTGCCTTCCTGCATTTTTATTATATCCTCATTCTCAGAAAAGTGGAAAATATCGTGAACAAAATCGTCTTTATTGTAAGATGATAAACCATATAATTTTGTAATCCTGAAAATAGTACAGTTGTTTAAATTATATAGGCATTCATTTTCCATAGCATGTTTTGTTTTGCCGAAGTATGTCTGCGGATTCGGCTTTTCATCTTCTGTATAGGGACCTTTGCCGCCGTCGAATACAAGGTCGCTCGAAAAACAAATCAGATGAGAATCAATAACCCTGCAGATACTGGATAAATTCATCGGTGCAGTTACGTTCAAATCCCAGGCGAGTTTTTTATCTTTTTCACAAAGCGAAAAGTCTGAAATACCAGACGTGTTAATAATAAAATCAGGTCGGATATTATAGCAAAGATCTTTAAATTTCTTCGAATCTAGAATACTGACATTATAAATATCCGAAATTCGCTTTGTCTCTTTGATTTTTTGTGCATTACATGAAGCAAGATAAATAGAATATCTTGTTTCATTCGACAAAATTGTGCTTATTGATTCAGCAAGTTTGCCGGTTGCTCCGGTAATTAAAATTTTAATATTATTCATTATTTTCGTAATTAAGTTATTTAAAAATTGTTCCACGTGGAACAATTTATTTTAACATTAAAGCTAAAATTGAAATATCAGATGCTGCAACACCCTGTATTCTTTCAGCTTGTCCTAAAGAAGCCGGTTTCACTTTTTCCAATTTATCTCTTGCTTCCTTAGATATTGAATTTAATCGTGAATAATCGAAGTTTGCAGGGATTCTCTTTTTTTCATTTTCCAGAAAATAGTTTACTTCCTTCAATTGACGTTTAATATATCCCTCGTATTTAATTTCTATATGTACCTGATTGACAATGTCAATTTGCTTAATAATATTATTAATGTTGTCAGGAATATCATTTACAAGAGTAAATATTTCATTTAAAAAACAATTAGCTCTCTTTGCAATAGAGTAAATATCAGTTGATTCAGTAATTGGATTTTCCAGCTTCTTTTCTAAATAAATGTTCAAGATTTCAGGCTTTATTTTATATAACTTACTGAACTCAATCAAAGATTTAATATCTTCAGTTTTTTGTATATTATTATTATTAATCTTTTTAGAAATTAAACCCAAATCAAACCCATATTGTGAAAGCCTTTCTGGGGCATTATCCTGACGAAGTAACAGCCGGTACTCTGCAGATGAAGTAAATATTCGATAAGGCTCATCGGTACTTTTATTAACAAGGTCATCAATTAAAACACCTATGTATGCATCTGAACGTTTTAAATAGAATTCAGGAAGACCTAGAATTTTATGAGCAGCATTAATTCCTGCAATTAAGCCTTGAGAAGCCGCTTCTTCATAGCCGGAAGTTCCGTTGATTTGCCCTGCTAAGAAAAGATTCTCTACAAGCTTGCTCTCGAGTGTAAATTTCAATTGATAGGGATAGAAGAAATCATATTCGATAGCATATGCATACCGTACAATCTCTGCATTTTCAAGTCCGCGTATTGTGCGAATACCTTTTTCCTGAATATCTGCAGGCAAAGAAGAAGAAAAGCCGTTCATGTAAACAGAATCAGTATTCAGACCTTCCGGCTCGAGTACGATTTTATGGCTGTCTCTATCAGAAAATCTTACAATTTTATCTTCTATAGAAGGACAATAACGGGGTCCCGTTCCTAAGATTAATCCCGAGAACATTGGGGAGCGGTCGAATCCTGTACGTAAAATATCATGAGTTTGTCTGTTCGTTTCAGTTGCATAACACATTATTTTATTCTCTACCTTATGGGAGCGGAATGAGAAAGGTTTAGGGTGTAAATCTCCGGGATGCGTATCTAATTTTGAATAATCAATAGAAGTACTTAGAATTCGTGGTGGTGTTCCCGTTTTTAATCTGCCTTTTTCAAAGCCGTTTTGTGCAAGCTTATCCGATACAATTTCAGAAGGTTTTTCCCCGAATCTTCCACCATGACTTGTTTCATTTCCGGTATAAAGCACACCGTTCAAAAAAGTTCCGGGACAAAACACAACAGCAGTAGAATATAAAATTTCATTTGATAGAAGTTTTACACCATAAACCTTTGAATTTTTAATTAGAACTTCTAAAACAGTTCCTTCAATCATAGTCAAATTTTTTGTGCTTTTAAGTAAATTATATGCACAGACAGGGTAGAGGTCTTTGTCAATTTGTGCACGAGGCGACCAGATAGCGGGACCTTTAGACTTATTCAGCATTTTGAATTGAATTCCTGCTTTATCGGCAAGGTAACCCATCACACCACCCAAGGCATCAATTTCTTTAACTAAATGTCCTTTTGCCGTTCCACCGATAGATGGGTTGCATGAAGGCATACCTATTGTTGATAGATTCATTGTTATCAAAGCGGTTTTGCATCCCATTACGGAAGAAACGAAAGATGATTCAATGCCTGCATGACCTGCCCCTATTACAATTATATCGTATTTATTAATACTCATTTATTATCTGATTAATTAATATCAAATTGATTAATTCAAAATTATAAACATTTTAAATAATTACCAAGTTTTGAGAAAAGAAAGTAGAATAGACGCCCTCGTCTGTTCACGAATGATTTATTATCGGAAAGAAAAAAGCATATTACGCATCAAGTCTGGAATGACAGCGTTTCTTAATAACACAAATGATGTACTACTAAACTAATTTTAAACAAAAATTGTTCCACGTGGAACATCAGACTATAAAATAAATGCCTTAATTATTGATATAAAGGGGAATAGCTAATATTTTATAAATTTACAGGTTTTCAATATTTTACCGTTTCGCAGTATGAGAAAATATACTCCATTCTCTAACCTTTTTATATATGAGTTACTTAAAGTTATTTGATTTTCCGCCCTTAAAAACGTTTCATTTTCTAAAACTGAAATTTTGTTCCCTTGCAAATCTACAAGTTCAATAGTTGCATTACTATTTTCTGCAAAAAATAATTTTACAATCAACTCAGAAGTTTGAGCATTAAATATAGCAGAAATATTTGTTTCAATTATATTTATATCATTAACAGTAGTATTTTCCTGCTTTGCTTCTCCTGAATTTGCATTTATCATAAGAGAAGAACAGTCCACTGCTTCGAAATCGTTTCCTTTGATTTGTTTCAGTTGGTTCAAACTGTCATCATTCCAGTTAGCATCGGGTGCCCCCGATATAAACCAGGCGGAACCGTTATCAGCAAGAATCATCCCGTATTTTTTCATAGCTTTTAGAATTACCTGTCCATGTTGAGAAAATTTGCTTATATCAACGCTTGACTTCAATCTGAAACGTTGTCCCAATGGAGGATATTCAATACTGGTTTTAGAAGAAGCATAATGTCGGGCGGGCCAAACATAAGCTCTTCTCGAGTTCGGAACCGTTAAACGGATTGCATGATTTATTTCACCTTCAGCAACTTCATCGTAGCGGACAAGTCCTGGCAAGATTGGCAATCCTGCGGCATCCGATGATGTCCATCCGTCAGGCCTCAAATTGTTAGAATTCATATCAAAAATTGCTCCTGAGCCCGCATGCCAGGTTCCGTCTCCGTTCGGATAAGTTGACCATGTTTCGTATAGAATACAATTATCTTTATCGAGTACTAAAATGTGTCTGTCTCCTGAACTTGCCGAACCACCCTCAATAGGGGCATTCGGAGGAATAGGATAGGGTCCGGGGTCGCTTTCGTCAGAATATTCAAATGTGATATTGACTTTAGGTTGATTACCGTTTACTACAATATATGGAATTCCGATTGGACCGCCGTTCCAGGTTCCTGAGCCGAAATCCGGATGCAGGCTTACTGCTTTTCCGATTGTTGTTACCCAAAGGTCGGAATGAGTATCAATTGGTAATTTATCTATAGGAGTGTTCCAAATGTTATTTACAGGAAACATTTTGCAGGGTAATACCTGTATTTGTTTGTTTGATGAATTATCATCAGCTTTCGACTGAAAATAAATTAATAAACTTAAACCTAAAAGAATGCAGAAAAATTTCATATTATTTATTTCGTTTGTTGTATAGATAATTACAAATATATTATAAAATATTTGGATATAAACGGGATTATTCAATAGAATATATTATAGAAAGAAATATTTTTTGTGATTTTGTTGCTAAGGCTTAAATGGAATTCTTCTTTAAAAAGAGTATCCGAAAAACAGGATTAATTTCTTACAAATTAAATAAGAGAAGCCCTAACTCAAAAGTTTGTGCAAAATAATAGCGGAAAAATGAATTATTTTTAATCTATACTAAAAAAAATATACTATAATATATTTTTATTTTACGTAAGTTAGCAAATTATGTGTACACTTTGATTACAAATATTAATAGTATGTTTTAGAATTCTTAAAAATTTGTATATTTGGCTATTATTACATTTGCAAAAATTCATTTCTTATTTTCTGAAGAGTGTCTTAGTGTTTTAAATAACTAATTACGCAATTAATTAGTAAATAGTTAAGAAAGTCGGGTTTAGGAAGCGGTAAAAGGCATTTTGGCAAGGATAAGAATTTAAGAAAGTAAATTTACAAGACTGAATAAATATATTACAGTACATTTAATGTGTTTTACTTAATTGAAAGGTTTTATTATGTCAATGTTAAAAGAAAAACTTGCAGATTTATTTCCCCGACAAAAAGCTGAAGTTGCAGCATTCCTTAAGGAATACGGTGATAAAGAGGTTTCAAAAGTAACTCTGGCTCAGGCTTACGGCGGAATGCGCGGCGTAAAGGGTCTGGTTTGCGATACTTCGGAAGTTCCGCCGGACAAAGGTTTAATTATTCGTGGAATAGAATTAAAGCACCTTACAGAAAAAATCCCTGAAGAAATTTTATGGCTATTATTAACAGGTGAACTTCCGAATGATGTTCAGTTGAAAGATTTGCAGGCTGAAATCAAGTCTCGCGAAGACGTTCCGCAATATGTTTGGAATGTTATCGATTCAATGCCTCCTGATTCCCATCCGATGACTATGTTCAACACAGCCATTCTTGTTATGCAAAGGGAATCACAGTTTGCAAAAAGATATGCAGAAGGTATGAAAAAAGATGAGTATTGGGACCCGTCTTATGAAGATATGATTAATATAGTTGCCAAACTGCCCGCAATCGGTGCTTATGTCTATCGCAAAAGATTTAATAAGGGACCGAGAATTGAATCTGATAAAACAGCAGATTGGGCAAAGAATTATGCTCACATGCTCGGTTTACCAGACCCCAACGGAGAATTTACAAATTTGATGAGATTGTATCTGAATTTACATAGTGACCATGAGGGCGGAAATGTCAGTGCTTATTCAGCCGCAACTATTAATTCGGCACTTTCCGATTTATATTACTCATTATCCGGTGGTTTGAACGGATTAGCAGGTCCATTGCATGGTCTTGCAAATCAGGAATGTTTAGGCTGGGTTCTGGAAACCATGAAAAAATTCAACGGTGCTCCGAGCGAAGAAGAATTAGAAAAATATGCACAGGAAACTCTCGATTCCGGCAAAGTGGTTCCCGGCTACGGTCACGCCGTACTTAGAATTACAGACCCGCGTTTCGATGCTTTCCTTGCTTTCGGTAAAAAACACATGGCAGATGACCCTGTATTTCAGATTGTTGAAAGAGTATTCAACGTTGTTCCGAGAGTTCTTTCTCAGGTTCAAAAGATTAAAGATCCCTGGCCCAATGTTGATGCGGGTTCCGGTGGTTTATTGTATCACTACGGTTTGAAAGAATTCAGCTACTACACTGTACTATTCAGTATTTCGAGAGCTTTGGGTATTTGTGCGCAGGGTGTAGTTGCACGTGCAATGGGATATCCGATAACCAGACCTAAATCATTACCTATTAATAAATACAAAGAAATTGTCGGAGCCAAGTAATTATTAATGCATTATTCATCGGATGACTCCAAGTCATCCGATGAATTCTTTATTTTTGATTTTATAATTTTTTAAGGATAAAAATAATGAAAATTACAGTTATAGGTGCGGGAAACGTGGGAGCCACAACCGCACAATTACTCGCCAACAAAGAGCTGGCAAACGAAATATATTTAGTTGATGTACTTGAAGGCATCCCCGAAGGGAAATCGCTCGATATGTACGAATCTATGCCGATTTTGGAGTCAGATTCCAAAATTTACGGTACAACAAATTACGAAGTTACCAAGAACTCCGATATCATTATCCAGACTGCCGGCTTAGCACGTAAACCGGGTATGACACGCGATGACCTGCTTGTAAAAAATGCAGAAATCGTCAACTCATGTATCGAACAGGCATTCAAATATTCACCGAATGCTTTCTATATCATTGTATCGAATCCGCTTGATGTTATGACTTATGTTGCATTGAAGAAAACAGGTCTTCCGAGGAAAAAAGTAGTCGGTATGGCAGGTATTCTCGATACCGCACGCTATCGCTCATTTATCTCGATGGAACTCGGTGTCTCCATGCAGGATATTCAGGGATTGATTCTCGGTGGTCACGGCGATACAATGGTTCCGCTTACACGTTATACAACTGTTGCCGGTATTCCGATAACTGACTTGATTTCCAAAGAAAAGCTCGATGCTATCGTAGCCCGCACTGCAGGCGGCGGCGGCGAAATCGTAAAATATCTTAAAACAGGTTCTGCTTACTATGCACCAGCCGCGGCGGCTGTGCAGATGGTCGAATCAATCGTATGCGACCAGAAACGCATTCTGCCTTGCTCCGTTCTGCTCGACGGCGAATACGGATACAAAGACGTTGTAGTCGGAGTACCTGTAAAGCTTGGCAAGAACTGTGTTGAAGAAATTATTGAATTGAAACTGAACGCAGACGAAAAAGCTTTACTTGCTAATTCCGTTGTCCACGTTCAGGAAACAATTAAAGAAGCAAAAACGTTATTGAATATGTAATTCTGAATTCTGAATTAAATCTCGTTCCCAAGCTCCCGCTTGGGAACGTCTGTTTTTATATGCAAGCGGAGTCGTCATTCCGGCACCGTCCGGAATCTTCTTCATCTATTTCTATTCCTGTTTCTCTATTCAATTTCTAAAACCGTCTGAACTATGATTTGTGTGATTATTATGATTAAGATGATTAAGAAAAGAAATTCAAATAAAAGGAAATCTCAGGAATCACAGAAATCATAGAAATCACAGTTCAAACACTTAATCGAGATACTGCAAGGAGAATGGTACAGACACAGTTCTTGTACTAATAATAATATATATTGCAAAACAACAGTATTTTAGTTATATTTGATTGTGTTTACTCACAATCCAAAGTACAGCCATGAAAAAGATTTTATTGATTCTCGCATTATTTTTAGTAATGGATACCTGTTATTCACAAAATGGCTGGGTTCTTCAAAATTCCGGTACAAGTTGTGACATTTTAGAAATCACTTGTGTTGATAATCAGAACTGTTGGGCATTAGCAAGAAGAAATTTTGATGACATCCCACGGAATGATTCATTATTAATTCTCCACACATCTAATGCGGGTAATAGCTGGGAAATACAATTTTATGATTCTAAAGAATGGGGCAGTGTTGAGTCAATTATATACAATTCAAGAGGAGGTATTGTTAAGAATATAAAATTAATAGATGCTTATGATAAAAACAACTGTGTTTTTTCAGCCGCAAATAATATGGTTTATACTACAGATAGAGGGAATAAATGGAATATAGCTGACAGCTCAAGTTATTTATTGACAAATATCAATTATATTAAAGGGCATACAATTTGGGGGATAAGATATGACTCTGGTGATTTGCTTTATTCAACAAATGATGGTAATAGTTGGTCAATGGGTTTATCTGTGGACTCTACTTTTTTATTTAATTTATTTTTTCTGGATTCTTTATATGGATGGGCTTTCGGTTATAATTATTTCAAAAATTCAAACGATTATGTATTAATTAATACTACCGATGGTGGTAAAAATTGGGATAAGAAAATAATTAAAGACTATAGATTAAATGATTTTGTTTTTTCTGATAATAATATTGGTTGGTTTTGCGGAGAACTGCTCGATATGAAATTATTTAAAATTTATGGCTATTTATATAAAACAACTGACAATGGCTCTAACTTTGATGGAATGTTTGTTGATTCTTCTCTTGCTCCTTATAAAATTTACTTCTTGGATAAAAATCACGGATGGTTTTTTAAAAAAAGGTTTACCTTCAATATATACCCAATTGATGAGATTCCTATTATCTATAAAACCACAGATGCCGGTAAAAATTGGATTATAGATGACAGTTTTCCAAAAGATTCAATCTATTGTATTGAGTTTGCTGATTCGCTGAATGGCTGGGCTGTCGGAACTCACGGTCACATCTGGCATACAACAACAGGAGGTTTTACCGGAGTAAACGACGTTCCCAAAACAAACAACAACATTGAAATCTACCCCAACCCAGCAACTGACCACCTAAAAATTCAGGGTGCAGAAACCGGAGATAAAGTTCAGATATTCTCTGTTCTCGGAGAGAAAATGAGCGAAAACATTTACAACGGCAGTGTAGATATAAGCGGCTTGCAATCAGGCTTTTACTTTGTTCGCATTGGCAACAAATATTTAAAGTTTGTTAAAATGTAAAAAATACATTTCATCCGGTGACTCCAAGTCATCGGATGAATAAATTTTTTATCTCAGCAACTGCATTTTATTTACAAACTTTTGGGTTCCTGCTTGCAGAACATAATAATAGAAACCTGACGGCATCTTGTGAGCATCAAATGTAAAGAGATGTTCACCCGCATCTTTGTAACCGAGATTTATCCTTTCAATTTCCATACCTGAATAATTGTAAATAATCAATTCAGTATTATCAGCTCTGTTGAGTGAATATTTGATGTTTGTTGATTCGGAGAAAGGATTAGGAAAACAGAATGTATTGAAATTATTATTTGAATTTTCGTTAACCGTTAAAATTGGTGTCTCTTTTACATTTATTTTAATATTTACCACCCTGCTACTATCATCATAAATATAATAAAGATTTTCTTCAAATCCATAAGTTCCACCATGTTTTTCGTGAATAATTCTATTTAATGAATCCCTTTCATAAGTTTCATAATTAATATCATTCCAAAACCAACCGGATTCAAATTTGATCAAATTACCTTTAAAATCGTAATAGTACATAAGACGCTTAAAATTAAACCATTCTTTAGTAGGGTGAGAGATTGAATCCAGTATAACTGCCCAATATGTCACTTCCTTAGTATTTTTCGTTTTGTTGTAAATATAAACTGTACTATCAACGAAAAACCAAATTTTACTTGAATCCATTAAATAAAAATTTTCAAAAAGAACTAAGCCTGAATCATTATAAATTATTTTTGTTTTGTAATGGTAGTATCCGTTCAATGGATTTGTTTTGTAAATTTCTTCAATATTTGCAGAAATCTGTTTGTACTCATATTCGTATCTGCGCGTTGAATTATTTTCAAAATCGAAATAAAAATCCCATTGGACTTTTCCATTATCAAAGTAACATGTACTATCTATATAATTCAGAACCCAGTTACCATTTTCCCATTTATATCGCTGATGTGAGTTTATATTAGATACAGAATCATATTGATATAAGTTTTTCGAGTCGTTAATAAATGCATTATTCTGCCAATATTGTAGTACGTCTTCAGTAACTCTACTTTTATCATCAAATGTAATTGATTCAAAAGATCTGTTAATCCAGGTACTATCCACAAGGTAAGTGCAGGTCAGAGTTTTATGATACTTGTCAGGATAACTGATTACATAATTGCTATCAGAAGTTAAACCATAACTATATGCGTAATTTTGACAGATGAAAAGAAAAATAATTGATTTGACAACTAAAATAAGAGATTTTTTCATTTCTGCACCCTAAGCAAATTTAAGGAATACATGTTCTGTATGACAAACTTAAGGAATACTTCTTTACGAAAAACAAATTATTTTAAGTATTTAAAATAAACGTAATTAATATAAAAGAATTTTATTTCCCTATACAAAAGTTTGAAAAAATATTATTCAGAATATCTTCGTTGAAGGTTTCGCCTATTATTTCGCCGAGTGTGCGGATAGCAGAGCGGACATCAATTGCAATTACTTCGTTTTCCATTCCCGATTCAAGTGCCGTGCGGGCAGAGCTGAGTTCTTCAGCGGCTTTGGAAAGCAATGCAAAGTGACGCTGATTGATTAAAACATCTGAAACCCGTTCTGTGCTTTGCAAAGCAAGATTGTAAATTATTTCTTTCAATTCATCAATTCCGCTTTTGTGCTTTGCGGATATTTGTATTTCAGTGAAACCGGAATTGTTTGAAAAGTCAGTTGCAGAGCCGATTTTATCAATTTTGTTCTGGAGAAGAATAATTGTTCTTCCGGGAAACTTTTTATTGAGTTCAGCTACTAACTTATTTGAATTGGAAGGGGAGAGCGAGACATCGTTCAGCACAAGGATTAAATTCGATTGCTCCAGCACAGACTCCCCGAATTTTATACCTTCTATTTCGATTAAATCAGTAGTATCCCGAAGTCCTGCAGTATCAATTATTTTTACTGCAATTCCGTTAATCAGCAGTGTTTCTTCCAGGAAGTCGCGTGTAGTGCCGGGAATCTCCGAAACAATAGCACGCCTGCGGTCTAACAGTGTGTTGAACAGTGTTGATTTTCCTGAATTCGGATATCCCGCAATTGCTACAAAATAGCCTGAGCGCAAGATTTCAGCAGAGCGGAAAGATTCGCACAACTGAGTACAAAACTGCTGAGTTTCGTTTATGCTTTCGAGAATTTTTTGTTTCGGAATCAACTCAATATCTTCGTCGGCAAAGTCTAATTCAAGTTCGAGTAAGCCTGCGGCATCGAGAAGTTTTTTTCTCAGGAGAGCAACTCTCTGCGAAAACTCGCCTGCAAGCTGTCTGGCAGAGGTCATTGCCCCGGGAACGGAAACGGAATGAATAATACTTTCCACAGCTTCTACCTGAGTCAAATCCATTTTTCCGTTAAGGAAGGCTCGTTTGGTAAACTCGCCTGCCGTAGCAAGCACAGCACCTGATTGCAAAAGCGCATTAATAATTTCACCGGAAACAAGCATACCGCCGTGACAGCCGAATTCGACGGTATTTTCGCCTGTGTAAGATTTCGGAGAATGAAAAACAGAAGCAGTAACGGTATCAATAATTTTATTATTAAAAATGAATTTTCCGAAGTGAATTGTATTGGGTTTCGCATCAACAAGTCTCGCCGAACCTGAAAAGCATTTATCGGCTATCGAAATAGCTTCGTCGCCGGAAAGTCTGACTATGGCTAATCCGCCTATACCGGGGGGGGTTGCGAGTGCTGTTATTGTTTTTGACAAGGTTAATAACTAGAAAAGTTGATTATTTTTTAAAACTAATAGTTGTTTCTTAATCTTAGGAAAATCTTCTTTTACTGTGTTCCATACAGCATCCAAATCAACACCTGTGTATTCATGAACTAATTTATCTCTAATACCGGCCATTTGTTTCCAAGGGATAGTATTATTTTCAGATTTAAATGTTTCAGATATTTTTTTTGCGGCTTCTCCAATAATTTGGAAATTTCTAATAACAGCATCCTGAATTAAATTGCTTTGAACTAAATCTAGATATGATTTATTAAAAAGATATTCTTCAATATGATTGATGGAAATTAAAATGTGTTCAATATAAACTGAGTCTTTTTTCATGAATAAATAATCTTTCTATCTTTCATAATTTCATCTAAGATAAGTGGACTAACCCCTCTAGTAGTTAATAAATCTACCTTTATATTCAGTATTTCTGAAAGTTCCTGTTCCATCGCAATGTGCTCTAATAGTGACTTGCCCGGATCAATTTCCATCAGTATATCAATGTCGCTGTCAGGTGTTTCCTCATTTCTAGCATAAGAACCGAAGATGCTTATTTCCTTAGCACCTTTTTCTTTCAGAAAATTAGTTATAATTGAAAATATTTCTTCTTTTGTTTGCATGTTTCAATTTTTTATCGATTCAAATTCAACAACTTCACCGTTAGCTTTTTCTTCCAATCCAATATTTACTTTTTTATACCATTCTTCATTTGACAATATTTCAAGTGTAGGGTCAATGAAATCCTGATATTTTAGAAATTTAATAAAGTTGGAAATTTCCTTTAGTTTTTTGAATCAAACATAGTTATGTTTTCAGCAATCTCTTTTATATACATTGACTTAGTCATTACTACTCCTATAACATTTTATCATAAATCTTTATCAAGAGCTTCAAGACATCCTCTTATCGCATCTTTAATATTGTCTATAGCTTCCTCGATTGTTTCTCCCTGAGAATGGCATCCCGGAATAGCAGGACAATGGGAAATATAACCAAAATCCTCACCTTTTTCTACAATAATTCTATAATTCATTTTATAAACTCCTTTGACTATTTTTTAGATTAACTCGCTCCTCATTTGATAAAATTTCAAGAGTAGGGTCCATGAAATCCTGATATTTTAGAAATTTAATAAAGTTGGAAATTTCCTTTAGTTTTTTTGAATCGAATATAGTTATGTTTTCAGCAATCTCTTTTATATACATTGATTTTGTCATTACTACTCCTATAATATTTTATCATAAATCTTTGTCGTGAGCTTCCAGACAGCCTTTTATTACAGCGTAAATTTTATAAATTAGTTCTATTAGTTCTAACTTGATTATATTCTTCCAAATCAACAAAATATTCTGTCTCTTTTTTTGCTTTAAGAATAGATTCTCTGTCTTCGATTATTAATTGGACTGCTTCTTTTAAATTCTCTTTTAATTCCTCTATTGTTCTGCCTTGTGAATGCACACCGGACAATTCTTTTACAGTCCCGGCAAACCAGTCACCCGATTTGACTATTACAACAGTGAAATTTCTTTCCAATTGTTACAACTTTAATTTAATTTAACTTAAAGTTATTAAACGAATCTATAAGCTTGATATTTTCTAATTATATAAATCGTCCTTTTCTAAAATATAAATAAATTGTTAATTTACAAAAAGTAGTAAGTGAAAACCTGATTATTTGCGGAGTGAAAAGAGATGGATTATGATTTTGTGATTATAGGTGGCGGTGTTGTAGGTCTGGCTTGTGCGCTAAAAATATCGGAAAAATATAAATCTGTTTTACTTGTTGAAAGACATACTTCGTTCGGATGGGAGACGAGTTCACGTAACAGCGAAGTGATTCATGCAGGTATTTACTATCCTACAAATTCCTTGAAAGCACGACTGTGCGTAGCCGGAAACAGGTCTTTGTACAAATGGTGCTCAGGTCAATATGTTCCCCACAACAGAATCGGCAAATATATTGTTGCCGTCAGCGAAGACGAAACCGTTGATTTGGAGAGAATTTTCGAGCAGGCAAAACGAAACGGTGTGGATAATATTCAGAAAGCATCCATTGAAAAAGTAAGGAAAGATGAGCCTAATGTAAGAGCGGTTGCGGCTTTGTGGTCTCCCGACACAGGTATTATTGATTCCCACAAATTAATGGAAAGCTTCGAGTTAACCGCCAAATCCAAGGGAGCGGACTTTGCTTACTCGCATACTTTAACCGGTATAGAAAAAATTAATGAAGGATATAAGCTGATAATCAAAGATCCGCAGGGAGACTTATGCGAAATAACTTCGCGTTTTGTGGTTAATTCCGCAGGTCTGGATTCTGACCTTGTAGCCGAAATGCTGGGTATTGATGCTGATAAGGAAGGATTCAGAATTCATTTTTGCAGAGGACATTATTATAGGATTTCTGCCGCAAAGAAAAATTTGGTGAACCATCTGATTTATCCCGTACCCGCAAAAAATCTTCACAATCTCGGCATCCATATTACAATTGAAATGAGCGGCGAGCTAAAGCTTGGACCCGATGTTCAGTATTTATCCGAAAGAGTGCAGGATTATTCCGTACCCGAAAATCTGCAGGATAGCTTCTATAATGCAGTTTCATGGTATCTGTACGGATTGGAGAAAAGCGACATAAGACTTGACCAGTCCGGCATCCGTCCCAAGTTGCAGACCGACGGGGGAGAGTACCGCGATTTTATTATCCGCGAGGAAAGCGAAAGAGATTTCGATGGCTTTGTAAATTTAATCGGAATCGAGTCTCCGGGATTGACAAGTTGTCTGGAAATCGCCGATATGGTTCTTGATTTTTATAAATAGAATTAATATATTTTTCTGCAATTATATCCGACCGTTTTTTTTCTGAATAGAAAATAATAATAATAACACATACGTCGAATGTATAGCAAGATGCTGATTTTTGCTTTAATCAATGAATGGAGCATTCCGAATTTCTATAAGCTATTTATTTATAAATTAGAAAA
>Ga0172379_10006938_pt1 | contig 14928 bp, 16 predicted proteins | sample GrowelOW334metaG_FD_119756 | JGI IMG/M metagenome (GOLD analysis project Ga0172379, IMG submission 119756) | Groundwater microbial communities from an aquifer near a municipal landfill in Southern Ontario, Canada - Groundwater well OW334 metaG | ecosystem: Environmental > Aquatic > Deep...
GGAGGCGAAGAACCCTCCTGGGGCCAATGGCAAAAAATTGCTATTGCCCGGATATTTTACCGGGATGCCAATGTTTTAATACTCGACGAACCTACGGCTTCAATTGATGCCGTATCAGAGGCAAAAATATTTGACCGCCTTTACCGACAAACATCTGGCAAAACCTTAATAATAGTCTCCCATCGCTTTTCTACAGTGCGAAATGCCCAGCGCATTTTGGTAATTGAGAAAGGCAAAATTATCGAGCAGGGGACACACCGGGAATTGTTACACCTTGATGGTGTTTACGCACATTCATACAACCTCCAGGCCCGTGGATACCAAGAAGGTGAGTAAAAATATTGTAATTATTTGGTAAGTATATTTAATGGTAAAATAGACAATATGACTGATATTGTTTTAGAACAAATTCAAAAATCAGCCCTCAAATTTCTTGAGCCAAAAACTCTAAATGCCACCTATAGAATCATAGTAAACGAAGCAGTAAAACTAACCCAATCAAAACACGGAACCATTACTATTCAAAAAGATAATAATCTTATTCCGGTCTACAGCAATGCGCCTCCTAACTACCAGGTGATTCCCCGCAAAAAAGGTTATAACTATTTTGCTCACACTACAGGCAAAGTTATTTGTATTAATCGCAAACAAATGGACAAAGCCCACCCCGAGCATGCCCAAAGCTTTACCGATATAAATTCAGTTATTTTCATACCCCTGCGTACCAAAAACCACTCAATTGGAATTTTAGGCCTACAGTCTGAAAAATTTCAATACTTTACTAAAGAAAAAATAAAAACTATCAAGCTTTTTAGTTCACTTGCCACTATGGCCATACGCAATTGCCAAATGTATGAAGAAATGGAAAAGGCGCTCAAAACCCGGGATTTGTTTATTTCTGTAGCTGCCCACGAATTAAAGTCTCCACTGACTACCATTCGCACCTACGCCCAACTCCTAAAAGATTCAATTGACAAACCCATTAATCCTAAGATCGCCGTTGCTTTAGACAAAGAATCAACCAGACTCCACCGTTTACTAAACGAGTTCTTGACAGTTGAACAAATTAAAACTGGTCAGTTTAAATATATTTTCAATGAATGTAGTCTTAAAGAAATTTGTCTTAGGGCATTAATTGACTTTAAATCATCCCACCCCGCCCACCCGGTAATTTATGAAGATAAACTAACACATTTCGATGACAAAATTGTGGGGGACTCAGACAAATTAATTGAAGCAACGACGAATCTACTAAATAACGCCGCCAAGTTCTCAAGCCCAACTTCACCGATTACCGTTACTTTAAGCCACCACAAAGGCAATTTAACAATTTCAGTGGCCGATCAAGGCAAGGGAATTATAAAAAAAGAAATTAATAATATTTTTAACCAATACTATCAGGGTAACAATAAGGTTGGAGGCATGGGTCTTGGCTTGTATGTAGTTAAAGATATTATTGACCAACATAAAGCCTCAATTAATGTTAAATCAAAGGTGGGCCAGGGAACCACGATTCGTTTAATGTTTAACCCTTCCAAACACACCATGGGGTAAATATTGAAACCAGATATCGTATCGACCCTTTAGCCCAAACATGGATAGGTCAAGATGGTCATTTTATAAAACAATCTCCTCTAGAACTATTTGCTCAAGGCCATCATGTTGTAACTTTCGGCGGACCGGCTGGGGTAGGCAAAAGTACCATTGCCCATGAAGCCTTAAAAAGGTTGTCCAATGTTAATCATGTAACCATGGAAGATGTAATTCTTGGCTGGGCTAAAGCATCAGGATCACCACCTCTGGCTTGGGTCCGGGATCTTTCGGGTTGGGCTCATGTCCGAAATATTCTTGACCTTAAAATCGGTCTTTTAAATACTCTGATGATTGATCAGCTAGTTAGCAAAAACATTCCCTACGCGGTTATTGAAAATAACGGTACCCCTGTTACCCTGCCCCAACTTGGCTTGTATCCCCAAAAAGACCAAAAGTATAAATCAGCGGATGTTGATTTATTTGATTATTTGGCCCAACTAGCGCTTTCCGCTACCGCAACTTTACCTACCACTAGGGCCACAGTGGAACAATTACCCTTCCATCCACAAGATGATTGGAATTGTTTTGCTTCTATGCGTACCATTCCCCAAACAATGGAAGCATATTGGCAACCACTAACCGTGTATGTTTGTCCTAACCTGCCAATTACCCAAAACAGTAGTGAAGTCAGACAAGTTTATAGAGGACCAAACCCTAACCCCCAAGACCCGCGCCACAAATTTTTACCGCTTTCTACTGACCCAGATACTACTAGATTTGTACGTGACTTAATAAAGAGATCCGCACCCCAAGACATATTACATCGTGACCTGGTAACTATCACTACTTTAGCCCTTCAAACGATCAGACATTTTGGAATAGATATTGGTAAAGTTGAGTTGCCTTCACCATTTGTAGAAAACAAACCTGATGGTGAAGTGGCTTTTACTAAATTAATGGTAAGTTTTTTTGAATTATTGGGAAAATTTATTGGGTATAAGGATTTCGCACTTTGCTTAATCGAGCCTATTAACCCCCGAAGAGAAGTCTTGGCCATATAAGTGACACAAGGGGGGAGTCGAACCTATTTTTGAAAGAATTTATACACCCAATAGCCCCCCATTACTCCTAACCCGTTGAGGATCACGTCATCAATATCAAATATCCCCAGACGCAATAGCACCTGCGTGCCCTCAATAACCAGCCCGGAGGCAATTGCCAAAACCAAACTATTTTTCCAAGTCAAGTTTCGGTTAATAAGAGATACTAAAAATCCAATTGGGACTAGTAAAATCACATTTCCAAACAAATTAATGCCAGCAATAATTATTCCTTTATCTGAGGTTAAATAAGAAAAAATGGTTTTGAACGGCAAAAAGTTAGCCCAACCTTCTTGGGATCCTCCAAAATTTAGAATCAGAGAGCCAATTCTAATAGGGGGTACGTCTTTAAACACCATTACCTTGACTAGAATCAGGCAATAAACAAAAAGAACAAAAACCAAAATTAAACGCTGTTTCATAAATTAAAGAAGTAAATACGAACTAGGTTACTAATAGATGTCAATAATAGACCTTAATTATCAGATTTCGATTATGGCTGGTATGCAAATTGAACACCATGACTCAATACTATGAGCTAAGTGTCCTTAAAGTCGAACACCTCATTGAATACTTGGTAAACGTTATTTAAACCCTAGAAATATTTGGTATTCCAATCTAATGCTATTATTACCTAATTAATGCTCAAACTAAGCGATCTAAATCTTTACCTTGAAATAGCTCAGCTTAATAATGGAATTAAAATTGTAAACTTTCGACGAAACGGTGCACCCTTGGCCATTAAATGCCAATTTTTTGCAGGTTCACGATTTGATGATATTGAAGGCACTTCCCATTTTCTAGAACACCTATTAGTTGCGGGTACAAAAAAATTCCCCACTAAAGATAAGCTGGCTACTTTTATTGAAAATAATGGCGGATTTCTTGGTGCCGTCACCGGAATGGATAATATATCAATTAACTTATCTCTTGGGGATCCTAAGGATATTTCTATTGCTTCGGAAGTCTTAAGAGAAGTGATTATTAACCCAATTTTTGAAGATAAAATAATTGAAAATGAACGTCAGGCTATTTATCGGGAGTTATCCGATCATAAATCAAACCCTAGTAAAGCCATTAGTACCGTTAATCGCCATCTCTTTTATCAGAATACAATTTTAGGCCGATCAACATTAGGAACAGAGGAATCAATCCAAAATATAAAAAATACAGATCTCATTTCTTACTATCAAAACAACATATTATTTGGGCAACTGGTTTTGGTAACCTGTGGCGATATTTCAATTGATGTCATTAAAAAAGAATTTTCATTTTTAGAATCAATAAACTATCTAACAAAAACACCAAAAAAAGATTTAGAAATATGGCGTAAAAAAAGAATTTTAATTGAAAAATTCAACCAAAATGATCAAATATACTTTTCATATGCATTTCGAACGGGAAATATTTCAGATATTACCAACCCAGCCTTTTCAATTATCCTTCAAGCTTTAGCAGCTAGTCGTTCATCGAGACTAATTACCCGACTCCGTTACGAAAATGGTTTAATCTATGGTATCAATTCCTGGCATGAACAGCTTTTTGATGCAGGCTCCTTTGGTTTCAAAACATCTACATCAAAACCAAATTTTCAAAAAGTTATCGATATTATTGAATTAGAACTTAACTCATTAATTCAAAACGGTTTATCTAATGACGAACTAAATTTTGTTAAAAATAAAATTATTAAATCCGGACGTCTTAATTTACAAACATCAGAGTCAATTGTCGGGTTCCACGCATATAAACAGTTTTTAGACAACAAACAAGCCCCTTGGACGATCGAAAATTATACCGAAGAATTAGAGAAAGTGGATTCCAACTCAATTAAAAATGCTGCTGCCAAATATTTAGACCCAACCAAATCCTATCTGGCAGTCTGTGGCAACATCGACGAAAACGAAATTAGTTTGGCATAAGATATGCCCGCAGGAAGTTAAACAAATTTAGTTAATAAATTTTACAATCTCAAATTAAAGACTGTATTTTTACATTGAAAACTTAATTGTGACCCCAGTGGGAGTCGAACCCACGATTGCCTGGATGAAAGCCAGGAGTCCTAGGCCACTAGACGATGGGGCCAAATGGCTAGCTATTATCTCATAACCTTTCTTTGTTTTAAAATACCCAGGCAATGATTGTCCGCCAAGGCGGAAGTCCTAGGCCACTAGACAATGGGGCCGCCAAGGCTTGTTATTATCTCGCGTCCTTTGCCCGTTTTAAAAAATCTTTCTAACTTAACTGCTTCTGACCTGGTAGCACACTCCCGTTTCAAAATAATCTCGAACTTTCCTTTCTTTAACTCATGTTCATGAAGCCTTCTTTCTAAGTTATTTGTCTGCCCTTTATGGTAATCTCCAGTTTTGAGTATTCTAATTACATAAACCCAGTATGTCATCACGATTGTCCGCCAAGGCGGAAGTCCTAGACTATTTAGGATGGGGCCAAATGGCTAGCTATTATCTCATAACCTATCTTTGTTTTAAAATACCCAGGCACTTGTAGTTAAAGACCCTGAACCTGATAATTAACCATGGTTTATATATTTCATGGATCCGACCCGGTGCGCTCCCGCCAGGCACTTTTGGACCTTGCCGCCACTTTTGAGGGATACGCTTCACTTCGCCTTGAAGGTAAAGAAATAAATCTTGATTTAGTTAACAACCACCTCAACTCCACCTCACTTTTTGCCGATCAAAAACTCCTGATTCTTTTTGACTTTTTCCAAGCTGCTCCAACTGTCCAAAAACTCATTCTTCCTATTCTTCAAAACAGCCAACATGTAATTTTAATTTACGCCCCCAAAGCCTTAACCCCAGCTCAAATCAGCGCTTTTCCTAAAGCCAAAGTAACCAAATCGTCACTATCTTCCACTCTTTTTCAAATGCTTAATGCCCTCAGGCCCCACAACGCCCAAAACTTTTACCAATTCCTAAACATAACCTTAGAAAAAGAGCCAGTTGAACTAATCACTTTTATGATTCGTCGAAAATTACGTGAATTACTAATCCGCTCCTCTGGGTTTAGCCAACCCGCTCTCAAACAAACATATTTGGATTTAATAAACGCTGATTTTCTCATCAAATCCGGTCAAACCCCTCTAAGCCTTGAGGTGCTTCTTCCACACTCCCTCTCTCGTATACTCTGACTCTGCTATTATTAATTTATGAACGCACCTAACATCCTGTTTTTTAAGGATTTAGACAGATACGACACCCCAACAGTTGGCGGAAAAGCAGCCAACCTGGGAGAAATGTATAAGTTAAAAATTCCCGTTCCCAACGGTTTTGCGGTTACCACCAACGCCTATTTTGAATTTCTTAAGTCCACTACGCTCGTAACCCAGATTGACAACATTTTGAAATCCACCCACATTGATAACCCAGACGAATTACTCTCAGCCTCTAAATCAATTAGGTCCTTAATCAAAAAACAACCGCTGCCGGAATCCATATCACTCGACATTATGAAGTCTTACAAAAAGTTGTGTTCCTACGGTGGTTTGAAAAACGAACCTGTGGCGGTACGTAGCAGCGCCACTGCTGAAGACGGATTAACTGACTCATTTGCCGGCCAACAGGAAACCTATTTAAATGTAGTCGGGGAAAGTAACCTGGTTAAAAGAGTCATTGATTGTTGGTCAAGTTTATATACCCCCCGATCACTTTACTATCGCTTTCAAAAAAAGATTCCACTTTCAGCCATGGGGGTAGCCGTCGTCGTTCAAAAAATGGTCCAGTCAACTGTGTCAGGCATTATGTTTACAGTTAACCCGGTAAGCCGGGCAAAAAATGAAATAGTAGTTGAAACCATTTGGGGACTTGGAGAATTTATTGTGGGCGGTCAAGTAACTCCCGACCATTCAGTAATCGATAAAGACAGCTGGTCAGTTGTTCGGCATCAAACCCAAGCTCAAATAAAACAACTCACTCGAGTTAACTCTGAAAACCGTACCGTCCCTGTGCCCAAAAGCCGCCGTAACCAAAAAAAGTTAACCAATGCCCAAATTATTGAAATCGCCAAAATCGGTCAAAAACTTCATAACCATTACCAAACACCCCAAGATATTGAATTTGCTCAAGTTAACTCTAAATTCTACATTCTCCAAACCCGGCCTATTACCACTCTCAATCTCACAACAAACACGTCGTCTACTGACAATCAGACTTTCCCCCCCGCCGATTTAACCGGCCAACCGGCCAGTCCGGGTTTTGCCAGCGGCGAAGCCATAATAATCCACAGCCCCTCAGAAATTAATAAAGTCAAAAAGGGTCATATTCTAGTCACTACCATGACCTCTCCCGACTTTGTACCAGCCATGAGGCGGGCCGGAGCCATTGTTACCAACGAAGGCGGCCAGACATCTCATGCGGCTATTGTTAGCCGCGAACTGGGCATTCCATGCGTTGTTGGTACTCAAATCGCCACCAAAAAAATCAAAACGGGAGACATGGTTACTGTGGACGGCGCCACTGGCCAAGTCTGGTTTAAAGTAATTAGCCCAATTCAAAAACCGACAACATCTTCCACAAGTACTCCGACTAAAGTCATCAAAACCGCTACCAAAATTTACGTTAACTTGGGAGAACCGGATTTAATTAATACAGTTAGCCATCAAAACGTCGACGGGGTTGGTTTGCTTCGGGCCGAATTTATAATGGCTGATATTGGCATTCACCCTAAAAAGTTTATTGCCGACCATAAAGAAAAACTGTTTATTGACACACTTGCCAAAAACATTGCCAAATTTTGTAAAGCTTTCTCACCCCGGCCAGTCATTTACCGGGCAACTGACTTCAAAACCAACGAATACCGCTATTTAAAGTGGGGCAAGCTCTACGAACCTCTGGAACCAAACCCAATGCTTGGTCTGCGAGGAGCAAAACGCTATATTTGTTCACCTGATGTTTTTGCTATGGAAGTCGAAGCCATCAAACAGGTCCGAAATAAGTACGGTTATAAGAATTTATGGTTAATGATTCCCTTTGTTCGCACCCCGATTCAACTGCTTGAAGTTAAAAAGAGTTTGGCATCACTTGGGTTAATTCGCACTCCAACTTTCAAATTATGGTTAATGGTGGAAATTCCCACCAATGTAATCATGCTAAAAGACTTTTTGAAGGTGGGCATTGACGGTATTTCAATTGGCAGTAACGACCTAACAATGCTAACACTAGGCATAGATAGAGATAATGCGGATGTTGCCGCTGATTTTAATGAATTAGACCCCTCAGTTTTATGGTTAATTAAAAAAGCAATTAAGACTGCCCGCCGCCACGGAGTTACCGCCTCAATCTGCGGCCAAGCTCCAAGCAATCATCCCGATCTTACTGAAAAACTTGTGAAATGGGGAATTACTAGTATCTCGGTTTCACCCGACGCCATTACCCGAACCAGAGAATTGGTTAGCTGGGCTGAGGCCAAACGGCTTAAATAAACACCACACAAACTTCACCCTTTTGGTTACCCAAACCGCTGTTTGGGTCTAAAACTTCCTCAAATTTTTTTGTCATTTCTCTTATTACCCTAATCTCGGTCTTGTCACCAAAGACCTCTTTAATTTCCGCTACCAGTTTTCCAACCCGATACGGGGATTCGTACACTACCTTGCTCCCGTCAACAGTTAAATATTTTTCCAAAACCTTTTTTCGCTCACCACTTTTTTTCGGTAAAAATCCTAAAAATACAAACCGGCCTATAGGTAGCCCGGACAACACTAGGGCATTTATGGCCGCACATGCTCCGGGAACGCCAGTATAAGCCAGCCCTAACTCCCGACACCTTTTTACTAGTTTCCACCCGGGATCGGACAGTAGGGGAGTGCCGGCGTCAGTTACAAGTGCTACCTCAACTCCACCCTTAAGTAATTCGATAATACTAGGAATTCTTGACTCTTCCACTTGGTCATAAAACGAAACCATTTTTGGTTTGTTTTTAATTTTAAGTAATCCAAATAGTTTTTGAGTGTTTCTGGTGTCCTCTGCCAATACCACCTCCACTTTTTCTAAAGTTTCAAGTGCCCTCAGAGTTATGTCACCCAAATTACCAATCGGTACCGCCACCAAATAAAGCATTAGTTAAATTGTCGAATAACCGCTACTACCTTACCTTTAATTTGAACATCGGTCACCCACATTGGATTCATGGTCGAATTAGCCGGCTGTAAACGAATTTGATCTTTCTCTCGGTAAAAACGCTTAAGTGTGGCAAAACCATTTTTCAAAATTGCTACCACAATATCACCATTATTGGCGTTTTCCTGTTCCCGTACTACCACGTAGTCACCATTTAATATGCCATCATCCATCATGGAATCACCCTTTGCCTGTAAAACATACGATCTATCACTGGTGGAGACGAGATTAGAATTCACCCCCAATGTCGCATTTGGGTCAGTATAAGGCTCCAGAGGTGTACCACATGCAATGTACCCCAAAATAGGTAATTCAATTGTTTTGGTTTGATTGCTGGTTTCTAAAACCTCAATTCCCCGAACCGCCCCTCGGTAACGTCTGATTAATCCTTTTTTTTCAAGTACCGATAGATGTTCATGAACTGTTGCCAAAGAAGACAACCCAAACTTATCAGCTATTTCAGTTAAAGTGGGCGCGTAACCATATTTATCAATATTGCCAAGAATATAATCGTAAATTTCTCTTTGGCGCTTATACAATATGGTGGGCATTATCAAATATTACACGAATAATACCCGAAGTCAATAATGGTATTCTTTTTTATGATTCGGTCTGTTTTATTTTTTATTATTATTCTTTGTTTCCACCACTCCATACTAGCCTCCGAATTTACCATCAAAAAAGAGCTAGAATTTATTGTCACCAACGACTTAAAACTATCGGTAAATGAAAAGGTAAGTCTGACCAATAATTTCTCCCAAATTTACCCCACTCAATACTCCTACACCATTACCAGCGCCAAACCCCTAAACATAACCGCTCATGACTCTGAAGGTAATATACTTTCAAAATCCACACCTCAAGATAACTCGACAGTCATTCTTTTAAAATTCAACCGGCCCAAAATTGGTAAAAACCAAGTTACTGAATTTGACATAAGCTATCAGCTAAATAATCAAATCACCAAACGGGGCCAAAATTATGATCTTTTTCTACCTTCATCTACCGCCCTTACTACCCTTACCAAAGCTACCCTTCAGGCCCCTACCTGGCTTGGACCATTAGTGAACCATCAATCATCTCCCACTCGCCCCTCAGCCACAACACTGCTCTACAATCTTAATCAACTATTGTTTTCGGAACCTCAAAGATTGCTTTTTGGCCATCAACAAATATTTGATTTTGATTTAATTTACCAACTCGATAATACTCACCCCGAGCCTCAGTTGTTCCAAATCCCGCTTCCGCCGACCACCGACCGCCAAAAAGTAGTTTTTAAAAGCATTACACCTCAACCCCAAAACATAACCATAGACCCGGATGGCAATTACTTAGCTCAATTTCAGCTCCCCCCATCAACCAAACTTGATATTTCGGCTGTTGGCCAGATTAAACTATTTCCCATAAATACCCACAAAGGAACCAGCCTAGCGTCGCATCTCCAGTCCCAGACTGTTTGGCCGGTTGCTGACCCCAGCATTCAAGCAATTGCCTCCGCCCTAACTACGCCCAAAGATATTTATCAATATGTAGTTAACACCTTAAGCTACAACTATAACTTCAGTACATCGCTGGGACGGGTGGGAGCGCTTGGTGCCCTTCAAAATCCAGGAAGTTCGTTGTGTACCGAATTTACCGACCTTTTTATTACCTTGGCCCGGTCCAAAAATATTGCCTCAAGAGAAATTGAAGGCTACGTTTTAACCAACAACCCACGGCTTCGACCCTCAAACCCAAACACCGATTTTCTTCATGCCTGGCCTCAATATTTTGACCCAAAATCTCACTCCTGGATTGAAATTGACCCTACTTGGGCCAAAACCACCAATGGTTTGGACTACTTTAATAGTCTCGACCTTAACCATATAATTTTAGTAATTCATGGGCAAGATAGCCAAAACCCACCTGCTCCCGGGTTTTATAAACGCACCAACAATCTCACCACAGTTAACATTAAGTTAGCCAACGACGAGCTTATTATTCCCCGGGTTTCGCCTCAACTAAAATTGATACATTCCGCCGCCGCCTCCAAGTTAATTATTACCAACCCCAACCCTTTTACCTTAAATAACTTGTCGCTCACTCAAGCCAACTGGCAAAAAACCATGCCTGTTTTAGCGCCCTTTAGCCATACTGAAATTGATTTTCGTTTGCCAACGTTTCCTCAAAGTTTACTTCCCCGTAACCGGTATCTTAAATTCCAGCTGTCTGAAAACAACCAAACATATAGCCAGTCTATTAAAAATCCACTACATTTCACCCATTTGGTAATCACCTTAACTTCAGCTGTTATTATTCTTTTAACCAGCGCTATAATTATAGCCAGAAGATATGATTAAACGCCTAATCCGTTACGCCATTATTTCTCTGTTTGCCCTAATAATTACCCGCCAACTATTAAGCACTCCTCAGTTTGATTCAAGCTTTCTGACTCTTTTAAAAATTGGCCTAATTTTCGCTGCTTTTGAAATATTTTTAAAGCCAATTGTCAAAATTCTTTTTCTACCACTAAACCTATTAACCCTTGGTTTGTTTCGATTTGTCATATCTGTTCCGGCTTTTTTACTAACTGCCCGGCTGACCTCTTCATTAAAAATTTCAGATATTCATTTGGCTTCCACAACTTGGCAGGGTTTTGTAATACCAGAATTTAATTTTGTTGGCCTGTGGGCATTAATCGTCACCGCTTTAATTTATAGTTTCTTCTTTTATCTGTTAAAATCCATCCTGATCAAAAAATGAATACAATACTTATTTTAGTTCAAATTCTTCTTTCCATTAGTTTAATCGCCCTGATTTTTTTACAATCAAGCGGCAGTGCTGAAGGCAGAGGCAATTTTTTTTCTAATGTTAGTTTTGAAAAACGAGGTTGGGAAAAATTTATGTTTAATTTAACCATCACCATCTTTGTCCTTTTTATTATTTCCTCACTAGTTCAAACTCTACTTTAGTCACAACTTGTTTAAGAAATTTTATTTTAAATTAGAACTAATTCGCCATTATTGGCGGCGTTATTACATCTACGTAATACTTGGAACCACCCTAGGTTCACTTTTAGTCTTCTTTGCTTCTCCAATTGCCACCTTTGTCGTTAAACAACTCCCCGAACCTGCCACTACTTACGGAATAGCCGGACTTTATACCATTCGTAACTTACCGCCTGTTGTTAGTCGAAACATCAGTTTTGGCTTAATGACAGAAAGCCCCACCAACCGCCCTGAACCCACACTGTTAACTAAGTCCATTTCCATATCTCCGGACGGTTTAACTTATAAGTTTGAACTCAACCCTTTTAATTGGCAAAACGACGAACCAGTCGTAGCCAAAGACCTGACCAGTTTTTACACCATCAACAACGCTTCAGTTACCGCCCCCAGTGATTCGACTTTATTAATTCAGTTGGAGAAACCTTTTTCTCCCCTGCCTTCAATTTTAACCAACCCTATCTTTCAAAATAACCAGCTTGTTGGAGTAGGGGATTACCGGGTGACTCAATCCCAATTCCAAGACGGCTACTTAAAAAAACTTGTTTTAGCTCTGCGCGTTAATCCCAAAAAGAAAATTATTTATCGTTTTTACCCATCCGAAAATGATTTAATAACCGCCTTTAAACTTGGCGAAATTGACACGTTTTCAAGTAATATTGAGCCCGCAGACATTATTAACTGGAAAAATTCCCAAATTAGTAAAGAGATTGATACCAGCTCCCGCTACATTGCCCTATTCTTCAATACCGAAAAGCTAAGCCGCAAACAATTCCGTCAATCTCTTTCGTATGCCACACCTAAACCGCAAGATAAAAATGAACGATGTTTAGGACCAATTTCACCCCAGTCTTGGGCCTTCAACCCTCAAACCAAAGAATATAACTACAATCCAACCAGGGCCAAAGAGTTAATAGACCCGGAGGACCCAAAAAAAATTGTTTTGAGTTTAGCTACACGCGACCTACTTGGCGAGGCTGAAAAGATTAAACAAGCGTGGAGTGAAATTCTAGGAATTACAGTAGACATTAACACTGACATTTCTCCAAATAAGGACTTCGAGGTCTTATTATCTTACGGTAATATGCCACTTGACCCGGACCAATATGCTTTCTGGCACTCAACTCAGACCAAAACTAACCACACACACTTCAACAACTCACGTATTGATAAATTATTGGAAGAAGGACGCCAGACTATGGACAACCTTCAGCGCAAACAAATCTACTTTGACTTTCAAAAATACTTGCTTGAAGAAGCGCCGGCCGTGTTTATTAGTTTTCCTACCCGCTACACAGTTTCTCGGTTAGAATAATACATGGAACAAAACCACTCTTTAGACACTTTGGGCATTACCCTGATTGCTATTTTTTTTATTCTTCTTTCATACGCCGGCTTTCTTTCATATAAAAGCATTGATTGGGACGTCTTAAAACGAATGGAAAACCAACCATTGTCACTTCCGGCCGTACCAGTCCCAGCTACCGCCAGCGCCAGCCCCGTGGCCACTTCACCCGCTACACCACAACCTTAAAAAAAGACAATAATCATCTACGTAGATTGCCTCACCAGTTTCTTCACAAAATATCGTCCCTTATTTGTTTTAAGCTCCCTTTCTCTTTTTTGAGCCACATACTTATCATCAAACTCTTCCCTGTAAACCAACTCAAAGGGTTTGTTTAATTTGGTAAACCGCCCGCCTCTTCCCGCATTATGTTCCTTCAATCTTCTGTCAAAATTCCCAGTATAACCGGTATAAAACTTTCCATTAACCAGACTTCTTAACACATAAACAAAATACACAGTTGCCCCGCATGGATTCGAACCACAATAAACAGCTCCAAAGGCTGCTGTCCTACCATTAGACGACGGGGCAATACCCTTAATTTTAATTACCCAGGGCCATCTGTCAAACCTCATTCAATCCGCCACACGGACTGTTCTACCATTAGACAACAGGGTAATACCACGCCTATTTTATCAGACGGCTTGCCTAACCGACAATCTCACCTTCTTCAACCCGATTTTCAGCCACAAACTTCTCTAAAATATCCAAATTTTTCATGTTCGACTTGAAAAAGAAGTCAACCACATCACCAATCCCCGGAATTGCTCCTAACACCAAATCAAGCAACACATTTGTCCACATTTTGGAAACTAAAGTTTGAGGTAAGCCCAAATGGCTTGCGCTATAAACGATATAAATACCCATAATTAGTGCTATTAAATCTCCCAAACCGGGAATTATACCTAAAACAGGGTCCAAACCAAATTTAAAGCCAAATACGGAAAACTGGTTATCAAGTAATTTTGATAAAACTCGAATATTTTGCAGGTGATTTATTTTCATTACCCTCATAATAATCAACATTTGTAAATTTTGCTTAAGTATTGAGCAATATACCACTCCCTTTATTTACATTCACGAATCCTAAATTAATTACATCTTTACAATGTGCCGATGAGAGGACTTGAACCTCCACGCCTTACGGCATACGCACCTCAAGCGTACGTGTATACCAATTTCACCACACCGGCATTGCAGGCCATTATAACAGGTCTGGTGGCCGCTGAGGGACTCGAACCCCCGACCACCCCGATGTAAACGGGATGCTCTACCAACTGAGCTAAGCAGCCTAAAAGGGGATTGAGCGAGAGACGAGACTCGAACTCGCGACCTTCTCCTTGGCAAGGAGACGTTCTACCAACTGAACTACTCTCGCAAAACACCTTACATTGGACTTGCCCCGCCGTTGCGGGGTTTCAGACCAGTATCGGACTACTGTCTGGTGCCGAAGGTTGGACTCGAACCAACATCCCAGGTTTTTCAGACCAGTGCCGTGACCATCTTGGCTACTTCGGCTGTGCTTGATTATATCAATTTTTGTGCCGCAGAGAGGACTTGAACCCCCACGCCTTTCGGCATACGGTCCTGAACCGTACGTGTATACCAATTTCACCACTGCGGCCAAAAGAGCGGGATATGGGGGTCGAACCCATCTCTTCACCTTGGAAGGGTGACGTTGAACCGCTCAACTAATCCCGCTTTACTCGATATTTTATCAGAAGTCTGCTTTATAATATCAACAAGCCGCTGTGGTGGAATTGGTAGACACGCAAGACTTAAAATCTTGTGGCCTCAAAAACCGTGTGGGTTCGATTCCCGCCAGCGGCACC
>Ga0172379_10006939_pt1 | contig 14928 bp, 14 predicted proteins | sample GrowelOW334metaG_FD_119756 | JGI IMG/M metagenome (GOLD analysis project Ga0172379, IMG submission 119756) | Groundwater microbial communities from an aquifer near a municipal landfill in Southern Ontario, Canada - Groundwater well OW334 metaG | ecosystem: Environmental > Aquatic > Deep...
AGCCCAACAAAGCGGTAACTCTCAAAATACTTAGAGATGGCGTAGAGATGAATCTACCAGTAACTTTTGGTGAAAGAACGGAATAAGTTTAAAATTATTAAGCACTAATATCTAATTTCTAAACAAATCCAAAATTTTAAAAACCCGTAAGCTCTCACCAAGACTTTACGGGTTTTTCTATATGCCATTAGCTATTTGCTAAAAGCTATCTATCTATTTATATAAGCCTTATAATCAGCTGATTCTTTCCACTTCTCCCAGGGAATAGAGGGGTGTACTGTTTTACCACCAAATTTTATAGCCTGTACAATAGCTTTGGCTGGATAACCACCATAAACATAAGCTCGCATTAAAACAGACCAATTCCTTTGCGCACTACGCGGAGTTCGTCCACGAAAAACTTGGCCCACATATTGTTTGAGTTGATTGCCAGAAGTTTGTTCTGTTTTAACATCGCGACAAGTCACTCCATAAGCTGCCCCTACTACACAAGGTTGATTCACATCAGGGGTAGATGTTAAAGTATTTAATTCTGGTATAGGAGGTGGCGCAGTAATAATAGTAAAACCGCTAGTAGTGTAACTTTTACCAAAGATATCACGAACTGTAATTTTTACTTCATAACTAGTATTTTCAGATAATTTTTCTACTATTATTTGATGTTCTATAGTATTAAATCCAACTTCCTTACCTGATTTACTTCCCTTTTTTTTACTTACCAAATTTACAGAACCAAGGCTGGGCTTGTTGGTACGCCAACGAAATGTAACCGAATTCTGTCCTATCATGGGATCCATTGGACCAGCTGGCGAAACTTGAGTTATATTGAGAAGTGCCTTATCTCCCTCATCAGTAGGGCCTGTGGTAACCATGTGCCCCCAATATAAAGCTTCGTTGCGATCTTTGTCTCGAGAACGAGGTTGATAATAATATAAAGTATTTGGCTTAAGACCCTTCACTATAACTTCGTGTGTTTTGGTATTACTAACACCACTAGCTCGCACGCCTTTCTTGAATGAACCATCATCTTTTCTTATTCCATCGGTAGAATACTCTACTACAGAATCACTCAACTCATCTGTCACCCAAGTTACAATAAAATAAGTACCGCCTGTATAAGGATTCCTAATATCAGTAATGACTGGCACGGTAGTATCTTTTTTCTTCACTGTTTTAAATGTTTGATCAAAAGATTCTATTCTCTCACCAACTGTAGTATTAGAAGTTATTTTAAAATGATATAAAGCATCTGGCTGTAAATTACCCAAGGTAATTTCATGATACAGGCTAGACGTATCTGAAGAAGCTATATAAAACCCATAAGCTGTAGTGGGGCCATAATCAATACGACCATCAGATTCTAAAGATGTTAGCCAACTAATAGTCACGGAATTATCAGTTGGAGTAGTAATAGTTACTTTGCTAATAACAAAAGGGCCAGCTTGCACCAACCCGGGTTGCACTAAAATCGTTAAAATAATAGCCAAAAATAACCAAAAACTAAAACGATGACTAGACAATATACTAAACATATTTTAGAGTATGTTACACTAGTAAAGTGAGCTATATTCAGTATAGCAAGCTAGACTATTTAATGGTAGCTGTTAATTTTTTATGATTATCTTAGGAATAGAAACGTCTTGTGATGAGACTTCTTTAGTGATTCTAAAAGCCAATAAGGCAAAAATAGATCTTAAAGCTCTTACTATATCTTCCCAAACTAAGCTTCATGCTCCTTGGGGTGGAGTCGTGCCAGAGTTAGCTGCCCGCCAACATACTGAAAATATCATTCCCTTACTTCAAGAAACGTTAGCTAAGGCGAAAATAAAACCTGCACAAATTGACCTCATAACAGTCACCCAAGGCCCTGGTCTTATTACGGCGCTACAAGTTGGTGTGGAAACCGCCAAAACTTTGAGCGCCGCTTGGCAAAAACCAATACTGGGAGTAAATCATATAGCCGGACATTTAGTAAGCCCTTTTTTATCTAGTAGCCGCTGGACACTAGCTAATAAAAAAACTACTTGGCCGGCCATAGCTTTGGTAGTATCAGGTGGACATACAGAAATATATTTAATGAGATCTTTAAACAACTGGAAATTGTTAGGCAAAACCTTAGATGATGCTGTAGGTGAAGCGTTTGATAAAGTAGCCAGAATGTTAAATCTCCCCTACCCAGGCGGACCGCAAGTAGCTAAACTAGCTCAACAAGGAGACGCTAAATATTTTGACTTACCCCGACCATTACTAAAAAAACCTGGGTATGACTTTAGTTTTTCCGGACTCAAAACCGCCGTACTATATACTTTACAAAAATATAAACCAGTGGCTAGGGGCGAGGAACTAGTGGCTAATATTTGCGCTTCTTTTCAACAAGCAGCTATAGATGTTCTAATTGGTAAAACATTAAAGGCGGCTGTTGAATTTAAAGCTAGGACTATTATCGTAGGTGGTGGCGTGTCAGCTAACCAAAAGTTAAGACAACAATTTCAAAAAATAGTTAAAGAAAAAATGCCCAAAGTAAATTTGCTATTCCCTGATCTTAAATTTACTGGTGACAATGCGGCTATGGTAGCCTTAGCTGGAGCTGTACAAAATAATTTCAAGGTGCCTAAAAAATTAATTAATAATTGGCAACACATGCAAGCCAATGCCAATTGGGAATTGTGGGATGATTAGTGTAAAATATAATTGATTTTTTATGTCATTCCCGCGCCACTCGGCCTTGAGCTCGTGACCGAAAGGCAGGCGGGAATCTAGAAAGAATATGAACAAAAAACTAAAAACTCAGAATAACATTATAACTAAAAATTCTAAAGCCACAGAAAACTTGGGTCAACTTATGGCTAAAGAATTAAATGGTGGAGAAACTCTGGCCTTGCTTGGTAATTTAGGCGCTGGGAAAACTACATTTTTAAAGGGCCTAGCTAAAGGACTTGGTATAAAACAAACTATCACTAGCCCTACTTTTGTCTTAATAAAAGTTTATCCAGTTAAGAAAAAAAATATAAAGCAACTGGTGCACGTAGATTGTTACCGCCTGCCTGCCTTAGAGCTGATGGCTATTGGCCTGAATGATTATTTAAATGACCCACATACAATCGTGGCTATTGAATGGGCGAATAAAATAAAATTGCCACCAAAAACAATAGCCATAAAATTTCTACATCACAAAAATCCAAATCAACGAACTATCACTTGGTCCAAAAAATTTAATAAAAAGGTCTACTAAAATCATTAGTGGCCCTTGTAACTTTATTTTACATAAACCTATTGCAAATATATAATCTCCTCTTTGTCATCACCCCACGGAGAGTTATAATACCAGCCCCATTTTTGTTTTTCCACTTCCTCTAAAAAAATGTAATAGCACATGACCTGGTCTTTATATGAAAGGCGAGGAAGACGATATTTTTTCTTCATAAATTATCTTTTTTGTTTTTAAAATACTAATTAACTTGTTTAATATCTAACTAAAAATATCATAATAAATAAAATTGTCAACTCTTTATGCTAAAATAATACGACACAGACATCGACAAATTTATTAAACGAGACTAAAAAATACCCTCCTGAAATTCCTCCTAAGGGTATTTTATTTACCAATCTAAACGCCTAACAAAGCTAAAGCAACTAGGGCCAACCCAACACCCACCCATTGCAAGGTATTGAGCTGTTCATGAAAAATAAACACACCTACCGCAACGGTAGCAATAGTGGCAAGTAGTAGCCACAGCGTACCCATAAGCGCAATTTGATTTTTGTGAAGTAAAACTGGCAACCAAGCAAAGGAGCCTAAGGCATAAGCACCAACAACTATTAGAGCAGTAGCCCAACTTGGTGCATACCCCCATTTTTTAGATAAATATTCTCCTACTGTAAACCATATGGCTGAAAGTAGTAACCACCCCCAAGCTGGAATCAAAAGTAATAATTTCATGACTTAATTATAACAAAAACCGCGAAATAAATCGCGGTCAGTGAAGTTAAATAATATTGGTGGGCGGCGATGGATTCGAACCATCGGCCTCTTCATTATCAGTGAAGTGCTCTAACCAGGCTGAGCTAGCCGCCCACCAATATTATTTATATTTATTTTAAAGTGCGTTCTAGTCGCGTAATAAGGTAACCAGCTGCCCGTCCGCCGTAGTCCTCCTTAGGAGGACGAAGGAGGAAGCTAGCCGCCCTAATTTATAAATGGCTTAAAATATCTCCCAAGGCTATTTGCCATTCGCCATATGCTATACGCTATAAAACAGCCCTCGTATAGTAACAAAATCCCTAAATGAAATCAAGTACATATAAAAAATAATCCCCCGATTAATACCGGAGGATTATTTTATTGTTCTCTAATAAGTGGTAAGAAAGTTATTACGTAATTTCAGAGTTTTATCCTAATGCAGGATATTCGACCCGATTACGAAACGTACGACATTTCTAACAATAAAGGTAGAAGTAGTGTACGCTCGCTCTAGAGAAAAACTCCCTAGAAAGGAGGTGATCCAGCCACAGCTTCCGCTACGGCTGCCTTGTTACGACTTAGTCCCTATCATCGGTCCTACCTTCTCTCGCCAAAGGCGGATTCGGGTATTACCGACTCTCTTGACTTGACGGGCGGTGTGTACAAAACCCGAGAACGTATTCAACGCACTAATGCTGACGCGCGTTTACTAGCGATTCCGGCTTCATGCAGGCAAGTTGCAGCCTACAATCCGAACTGGGGGGTGGTTTGGTGGGATTGGCTCCGCCTCGCGGCTTAGCGCCCCATTGTTGCACCCCATTGTAGCACGTGTGTAGCCCAAGACATAAGGGCCATGCTGACTTGACGTCATCCTCACCTTCCTCCCCGTTAACCGGGGCAGTTTGTTGTGAATATTTAACACAACATGAGGGTTGCGCTCGTTGGAGGACTTAACCCAACATCTCACGACACGAGCTGACGACAGCCATGCAGCACCTGTGTTAGTCTCCTTGCGGATTATCCAACTTTCGTCGGACTAGAACTCTAACATGTCAAGCCTTGGTAAGGTTTTTCGCTTATCGTCGAATTGAACCACATGCTCCACCGCTTGTGCGGGTTCCCGTCAATTCCTTTGAGTTTTAGCCTTGCGGCCGTACTTCCCAGGCGGGATGCTTAAGGTGTTAACTTGGTTGAACGACACTGACAGGGTCGATACTGCCAATGCCTAGCATCCATCGTTTACGGCGTGGACTACTGGGGTATCTAATCCCATTCGCTCCCCACGCTTTCGTCTCTCAGCGTCAAGAATGTTCCAGTAAGCTGCCTTCGCCTTTGGTGTTCTTGCCGATATTAACGCATTTTACTACTACACCGGCAATTCCGCTTACCTCTCCCATCTTCAATTCTTGCAGTTTCTCCGGCTGATCCACCGTTGAGCGGTGGGCTTTAACCGAAGACTTACAAAAACGCCTACAGACTCTTTACGCCCAATAAATCCGGATAACGCTCGGGGTCTCTGTATTACCGCTGCTGCTGGCACAGAGTTAGCAGCCCCTTATTCCTACAGTACCGTCATTGTTCGTCCTATAGAAAAGTAGTTTACAACCCGAAGGCCTTCATCCTACACGCGGCGTCGCTCCCTCAGGCTTTCGCCCATTGGGGAAGATTCTCGACTGCAGCCTCCCGTAGGAGTCTGGGCAGTGTCTCAGTCCCAGTGAGGGGGGTCGCGCTCTCACGCCCCCTATCCGTCGTAGCCTTGGTGAGCCATTACCTCACCAACAAGCTGATGGAACCTAGGCCCCTCTCCGACCGACTTTCGCCTTTCCTATTTGAACTTGCGTTCAAATAACGTATGAAGAATTAGCCCATCTTTCGACGAGTTGTTCTTCAGTCGGAGGCAGGTTACCAGGGTGTTACGCTCCCGTTTGCCACTCACTGTAAGTATTGCTACTCACAGGTCGTTCGACTTGCATGCCTAAAACACGCCGCCAGCGTTCATCCTGAGCCAGGATCAAACTCTCAAAAAGAAGAGTATTGAATAGCTCTCATGAATTTAGATTATTTTTTGTCTGGATAATCAAGCAAATTTTGAAAACAAAACTCGCTAACAAAACCAGTGGCCATACTACAATAAAGTAGTGTGACCGAAACTGACGTAATTGTACTTTACTTACCACTTATTAAAGAACAAGCATTCCCAATAGCATTTTTTACTAATGGATTTTCCCTGCAACCGTTTTAAAGCGCAGAAAAAACAGAGACACTCCAAACGAGATCGAGTATCACTGTTTTTTCTCCTCAATAACGAGCTTTTTAGAGGGAAATTGGGCCGGTTTTAAAGTTATTAATTAAGACTATTATACTATAAAGTATGTCCGCCTGCCTGTCAAGGGGTCAGTAAGGCACAGTAAATCCACAGGTCTTTTGGCTAAATATAGGGGTTTGCTAGGTTTCTTTAGAACTTTTCTTTCTCCACTCTACAATACTTTTATGATTACCGGAAAGTAAAACCTTAGGTACACTGAACTTTTTCTTTCCAACCTCAAAAACCTCCGGCCGAGTGTAATGATCATGCTCAAGGTAAGGCAGAGAGTCATGAAGCGATAAAGTCATTAAATTTTTTCTTCCTGCCTTTCTGACTGCCTGACTATATGACTCATTCTGTACTGACTCTTCTTTGCCTACCACTCTTGGAATATTTCTTGACACTGCATCAATAATTATAGCTGCTGGAAGCTCACCACCAGTCAAAACATAAGCTCCGATAGAAATTTTTTCATCTATAAATTTCTCCACCCGAGCATCCACACCTTCATACCGGCCACAAATAAATACCAACCTATCATACTTAGATAATCGCACTGCATCTTTTTGGGTAAACATTTTTCCATTCGCCGCCAATAAAATTGTTCGGACTTTCTGCGAGTGGCGAGTGGCGAGTGGCGAGTGGCGCAAGAGTGCTTTAAGTGCTCTATAAATCGGCTCTACTTTCATTACCATCCCCGCCCCACCACCATATACCCTATCATCCACTTTATGATGTTTGTCGGTAGTATATTTACGCAAATCATGGGTGGAAATTTTGATCAATTTTTTTTCTTGCGCCCGCTTCAAAATACTCTCATTAAAATAAGAGTCCAAAGCACGAGGAAAAATGGAAATAATATCAAAATGTTTCATAAACACTACCAAATTTAAGTGAGCATTAAAATAAGCTTTACTTTTTACGTTTTAATCCAATATACCATAACTCACCATACAAAGTGGCAAATGGCCACAGTAAACGAAATGGAAAAAACATACTCAGAAAACCAAGCACAAAAGACATAGGAAACATCCACAATAAATGAAATGGCGATAAGGATAATATTGGCACCAAAATAAGAGAGGTGGTCATAAGTAATCCATGAACCTCAAAAATTTTCTCTGTGGCCTGCTCTGCATTGGACTTACTACGAATTAAAATTCCCCACGAAATGGCAAGCAACGTACAAAAACCATAAATAATGTTGGCTATAATGTACATAGATATTAACTATTCTAGTTAAAATTCTGTTCTATCCAATAAACTAACTAACCTATAATTTATAACGGATTTACGTTCTTTTATCTTAACCACTGACTAACAACTTGTAATATAAATCCTATTGCTATAAGAATAAGGCCTCTATTTGCCCGAGATTGAATTTTTTTATTTTCTAACAATTCATCTTTATTTAACCCTTGTTCGAGTAAAAGTTTGGGTGGCGTGTGAAATTTTGACGGTAGACCGTAAAAGAATAGTATCACCACTCCTATTATATCTAATATTAACCCTAAAGAACAAACGGTACTCGAAATATTATCAACGAGAAAAATGATTATTTTTATCAACATAACTCAATGTTTAATATATTACCTCTATAACACAACTACCAATTATTCACTCGCTTAATCATAAAGTCCACATTTTCATTAGTATTTTTGGTTGTAATAATTATATGAGAATTATTATTTTTCCACACCCTAAACACTTCATCAGCAAAACCTTGCCCAACAGTTTTTACATCTTTAAAATCCAATACTATATGCTTAAATTTTTCCAAACCACTCATAATACGCTTGGCTTGTGAGCGTGAAATATACTCACTTCCCAACTCATAAAGCTTTACTGCTACTTTAGTTTTGACAACAGTGTAAGCTTGGCCACTAAACTGCCTAAATACTTCATGTAAATTGACTTTTGATTTTAAGTTAACAGAAAATACCACCTTGGTACCAATAGTCGACTTCACCTCACGAATAAATACATCATTTACTAAATTATCAAAAATAAGCTTTTTGCCCGAACTTTGTATAGTGAGTACATCTGCTACCTTAGATGTAAAAAAAATCCCCTCACCAGAGTGTTTGCTAGGCGCAGTAGTTTGTTTACCTTTTAATAAATCTTGAATGGCTTCCAAAGTGTTATGTAATTTTCTTTTACGACGGATGTTGTTAAATATCCCAACTCCTTTATCTACCACCGTAAAAGTTACAACCCTATCTTGGTGACTCAGTTTGATGGCTATATTCTTGGATTGTGAATGGTCAATTGCGTTATTAAGCATTTCCGTAAAAGCATAATCAAAAATGCGACTTATATTTCCGGGTAAACCAACCAAAATACCGCTAGACTTTTTAATATCGGCTAATACGACATCCTCTTGTAATCCATAATTTTTGAACAGACGACTAATAGTCAATAGTCGCTGCTGGGGCATATCTAATGACTTCCTGTTGGATAAAATATAATGCGCTTGATTAGCCTTACCAACCAATAAAATTTTTCCATCCACAACTAACGCACGAAAAAACCGATTCACATACTCACGTGAAAATCCAGTAACCCTAATAATTTCAGCCGCCTTAACTGAATTACTAGATCTTAGTTTATTTAAAATTAGATTGCGTAAATTAATTGACATAGTTGACAACTTTAATACTAAATTAAAAATGAAAAGTTGTCAACTAAGTTGTCAACCAAATACAAAACCACCCCTGAGCATAGTCGAGGGGTGGTTTTTATCTATCTTATTATATCTTCAAATCATCTACGATTGAAGTGTCGGCTGGAGCACCGCCATCCATAGCTGCCTGCTCATCGCGTGAGCGGCGTGGACCGCGTGATCCCTCTGGTTCGTAAATTTTTAAGTTTACACGTGCGTTGTTCTTTGCTCCAACTACACGGAGTAATGTTCTCAAAGAACGAGCGGTTTGACCACTGCGGCCAATTACCTGTCCCATATCTTCAGGAGAAACATGTAAGGTGATGAGCACTCCCATTTCATCAACGGTGCGCTCGGTTTTAACGCTCTCTGAATGATCGACCAAAGCTTTGACAACAAAGTCAATAAACTGTTGGTCCTGTGGCATGTCTGTCATGTTCTTATCGGTAAATTATTAACAAAATTAATTTCACTAATCGTTAATGTCTAAAATCTAACAAAAACTATGTAAAGAATTTTAATGTGCAACGCCAAATATTGATATAATCTCTTTTAGCGTCAGGCTCGACCTTTGATCTGCCATAGTAGACAGAATAGTTTCTGAAGATCTTTAACGTTAACTAACTTAGTAAATACAATGATATAAAATTACGAGGACTATGTCAATTATAAAATTTAAGCAGCTGGTGCAGATTTTTCCTCTGCCGGCTTAGCCTTAGCTTTCCAAACTCGTAATTTGTCGCCTTTGATTAACTTCTGCTCCACTAAAATATTATGAACTGTGGGAGAAGGTTGGGCTCCATGCTCTAACCAATACTTTATGCGATCAGTTTTAAGAGTTAACTTCCTAGGATTAGCGTGCGGATCCATATTACCTAAAGCCTCCAAATAATCCCCGTGAGTATCTTTGGTCTTTTCCGATACAATAAAACGGAAATAAGCTTTTTTCTTTTTACCAGTGCGTGCCAAACGAATCATTAACATAAATTGAGCCTAAATTAATAATTACAATGTAAAAATATAATACCTGAAATAGCCAAATTGGTCAAGGGGGCGATGGCTAACCCGTAAAAGTCTCGTGGAGACCCACGGGTCTCTTTACGAGATAACTTACCCAGCCTCTTACTTCTTGCTTCCTACTGCTTACTTCTAACTCTTTCCCTTTCCCGCTATCTTACTAGCCTCTTCTAACTTAACTGACAAAAGCCTAGATATTCCATCCTCGCCTATAGTAACCCCATATAAAATAGCTGCTCGTCTCATAGTCGCCCTATTGTGAGTAATAGTAATAAATTGTGTCTCATTCATTAAAGAATCCAAAATAGCCGCATAGCGTTCTGAATTAGCCTCATCTAAAGCCGCATCTACTTCATCTAGCACTACAAAAGGTGAAGGATTGTTAGAAATAATAGCGCAAATAAGACCAATAGAAGCCAAGGCCTTTTCACCGCCCGATAAGGCCGTAATAGAAGAAAGTTTTTTCCCAGGCGGCGTAGCTTGAATCTCTACTCCCGAAAATAAAGCGGCCCGCACTTTTTCCTGAGCTAAAAATTTCTCACGTGGAGTAAGTTGATGCTTTTCACCAACTTCATCTTCTGTCCCCTCTTCCTCTGTTTCTACCTCACCACGTTGTAATATTAATTGGGCCTTGCCGCCACCAAACAATACCTGAAAATATTTAACAAACTTATCATTAATAATTTTAAAGCTAGCTACAAATTTCTTATCAATAGTTTCATCTAAATCACGAATAATAGATTCCAACGAACTAACCGCTAACTTTAAGTCGGCTGACTGGTTAGTAAGAAAATCAAATCTGGTTTTGGTTTGCTGATATTCGGCAATTACTTCTGGCTCTATGCCACCAGTCAAATCAAACTGGTGTTTTAATTTTTGCAATTCCAAAGCCACCGTGCCTTCGTCAATGTTTTCTACACTACCAGCTTGCTTAATCTCATGTACCAATTCTAGTGGCACCTCTTGAGCCAACTCGCGTTCCAAATCTTCTAATTTAGTTTCCAACTTAGCCTGTTCTAATTCTACCTCATGCAATTCCTGTTCTATTTTATGTTCCAGAGTTTTGGCCTCACTCAAATCTCTCTGCACCGCAAAAAATTCGCTTTTTTTGGACTCAGCTTGAGCTTGATAAGTTGCCAACTGTTTTTCTACTTCTCGCAACTCCGTTTCAATAGTCTGTAAATTTTTAGCACTAGTTGCTTTGCTTGCTCCAAACTCACCAACCTTACCTTGTTTATTTAGTTGGGCCTCAATCTTGGCTTTAGCTTGCAAACTACGTTCTTTGGCCTGAAGTAATGATGTATGTTCTTTGTCTAAAGACTTAATCTCACCTTGCAAAGTAGCTATTTCTTGTATCAAAGCCTCCCTTGCTTCTATATTTAAACTACCAACCGGTGCATTATTACCATCCAATCTTCGTAAGCGTACTATTATTTTCTGTAGCTTCTCAGCTATTTGCGCCGCTATCTCAACCAATCCAGCCACTTCTGACATATTTTTAGAAATCTTCAACTTCCTTTGCAACTCAACCTGCTCTTGAGTTAAGGAAGAAAGCTCATCAGCCACCCAAGACAAACCAACCGGTTTATTTTCTGATAAACTAACCAGCAACTTAGTCTGTTCTCCTAATTTTGTTTCTAGGCTGGCTTTTTTAATAGCCAAATCCTGATTTAATAAAGTCTCTTGTTCGACCTGCTCACGAATTTCTAAAACTAATTCGGACAAACGCTGTTTCAAAAAAGCTATTTCTCCTTCGCCGCGCTTTAAATGCTGTACTGATTCTTCGGCTTCGGCCACTACCTGCTCTTTAATATATTCGGCTTGACGCTGACGCAAATTGGCCTGCTTGGCTTGCAGGGCTTGCCAAGTTTGCGGTACTAATTCCGAACCTTCTAACTTGCGTAAATTTTGTTCTAGGCTCTTTACTTTGTCTTGCTCAGTCAAAACTTTATTATCCAACTCCTGATGCTTAGCCTCAACCTGTTTGTATTTATTATTTATTTGATGATATCGAAACCTAAAATAACGCTTTTGCAAAGTTCTAATTTCCCGCTCCAACTCCTCACGCTGTTCTAGGCGCTTCACTTGCCGAGTGAGGACACGCAAACGCGGCTCTATTTCTTGTAATAAAATTTCCGCCTGTTCCAAATTCTCGTAAGTGGTAGTAAGTTTGGCTATAGCTTGTTCACGTTTTATCTGATACTGCTTCACACCAGTAGCCTCTTCAAAAAACTCTTTTCTCTCCGCCGGGCTAGATAAAAGAATAGAGTCCACCATACCCTGACCAATAACGCTATAAGTTTTTTGGCCAAAATTTGACCGGGCCAATAAAAGTTGGATATCTTGCAAACGTACTGTGGATTGATTCAACAAATACTCGCTTTGTCCATCACGAAATACCCGACGAGTAATTACTATCTCAGCAAATTCTATTTGAGCGCTACCGTCGCTATTATTTAAATAAAGCGATACCTCGGCCATACCCAAACGGCTTTTAAGATCACTCCCTGCAAAAATAACGTCCTCGGCTTTCTTGCCGCGCAAAAGTTTGATAGATTGCTCACCCAAAACCCACCGAATAGCATCGGCTATATTGCTCTTACCCGAACCATTGGGCCCCACCACCGCGGTTAATTGGCGGTTGAATTCTAGGGTGGTTTTTTGGGCAAACGACTTAAAACCTTGAATTTCCAGCTTTTGTAAATACATGAGTTTAAATTGGCAAGACAAAAAGTCACTTAAGTGACTATCATATCTTATAGTGTACAAGAAAAAATAATAAGCGCCAACTGTGTTTAAGTTGGCGCATTTTTTAAATCAACACCCGATTTATAATATTTACTAGCACACTCCGAAGAGCAAGTGCTACCAATAGTCGGCTGATGCGGGCCTCTTATTACAGTTCCTGACGGATACCATTTCCCCTCATATTTCTCTCGTCCACAATTAGGACAAACATCTAAAACTTTAGAATATCCTTAAGGAACATTAATTTTCTCTGACATATTTTTACCTTTCTAAATGTACTATATGAATTTTTTTAAAAAAATACTCACCCCTAGGAGTGAGTACCCACTAAAAACTTTTTTTACGATAATGTATTAGGTGTTCCATTGCTTTACTATTAAAGCTTGCTCAGCCGCTGCCACTTGGGCTTCTTGCTTAGAAGAACCTTCGCCCTGAGCTACCATTTCCTCCCCCAAATAAATACCTACTTTAAATACCTTAGCATGATCTGGCCCATGTTCGTCAAGTACTAAATAATGAGGCGTGATACCATACTGTTCTTGGGCTATTTCCTGAAAACGACTTTTGGGGTCCAAATAAAGCTGATGCTCTAACACTCCGGGTAACTTACTCACCACTATTCTATGAATAAACTTACTAGCCACTTCCATACCTTGGTCTATATAAATAGCACCTATCACCGCTTCTATAGCATTAGCCAAAATATATTGCCGCGCTTTGCTAGCGCTGTCTTTAGCTTCGCCACGCGATAAATACAAAAAATCTTCCAAACCTATTTCTTTAGCAATAGAGCTTAACATAATAGCGTTCACTAAAGCTGCTCGCCAATTTGTGAGTTCCCCTTCTGGGTTAGGATAATTTTTATACAAATATTCTGTTACAACGAGTTCCAGTACGGCATCGCCCAAAAATTCCAAACGTTCATTTTGGTCTAAAGGAAAACCTGGATTCTCGTTCAAATAAGAGCGGTGAACCATGGCCTGCCTTAACAAATCCTGATCTTTAAATTTTACTTGTAAATTATCTTCTAATTCAGAAAAATCTCTCATACAAAAATTAAATGGTTATTGAATCATCTGTTTTCGTATCAGTTGGCTCACCCGCCTCGTCTTGAGGAGGAGACATTTTACTAAATACTTCTTTAAAATCTTCTATTGGCACCTCGCCGGCTGTTTCCATTTCCTTGTACAGGCTGCCTAACACACCATTCACAAATTTACTAGAAGTGTCAGAGCCAAAAGCTTTGGCTAGCTCAATACTTTCATTGATAGCTACTTTTGGTGGAATTTCTTTACCAAATTTAAGTTCATACACCCCGAGGCGCAAAATATTTCTATCCACTCCCGTAACCTGATCCAGTGGCCACTCGGGTGCCAAGCGCTGAATGGTGGCATCTATCTCACTGATTTTTTTTTCGAGTCCATGAGCCAATCTTTCAGCAAAACCATCATCTTGAAAACCAGGAGCAAATTCTGGCAAGTTGGATTTTATCAATTTCAAAAAATCACCCTTACAGCCCTGAAAATCCCATTGGAATAGGGTTTGCAGTACAACTGTACGAGCGAGATGACGGTTGGACATAAAAAACTAAAAGGAAATATCAAAATGAAAAAACATTTTGATATTTACACTTTGCATTATTATATACAAATCTAAGCATCGGCTTTAGTTGATGATTTCTTCGTTGCTTTAATTCGTGATTTAATTTTGACCACCTGACGGCCACGGTAATAACCACAGTGCTTGCAAGCTGTGTGAGGCAAAATTGTTTTTTTGCAATGCGAACAGATAGTCAAACTAGCTGCCTTGAGAGCAAAATGAGAAGCGCGACGACGCTTGTGAGAGGACGTACGTCTATGACCAGGTAAACCCATAAATATTCTAGTAAGAGTAAGAGATTAGAGTAAGAGTTAATTTTTATTAGCAACTCTTGACTTTATTGAGTATAGCGATTTTTAATGCTTTGTCAAATATTGAGTTATGAGGTCAGAGGCAAGAAGTAAGGAGTAAGAAGGCTCGTAGAACAGAAAAATAACCTAATTATTTAGGCTTTATCTTAGCCAAAATACCAAAATTGGAGTGTTCCCCGCCCAAGGCGGACAGGCACAACCTATTGACAAATTGGCTTAAACGCGCTATGATAATATGTTATTTCCGTATCTGAAACGCACTTTAACAAAAGGAAAAAGTTGTCCTCACCCACCTGGGGAGGGAATTAACGTTTGAGTAGGTTTA
>Ga0172379_10006940_pt1 | contig 14927 bp, 19 predicted proteins | sample GrowelOW334metaG_FD_119756 | JGI IMG/M metagenome (GOLD analysis project Ga0172379, IMG submission 119756) | Groundwater microbial communities from an aquifer near a municipal landfill in Southern Ontario, Canada - Groundwater well OW334 metaG | ecosystem: Environmental > Aquatic > Deep...
GACGGTGGAACAAGTATTTGAAAGGATTCATGATGATCACGACGGAAAATTCACCGGCCGTTTAATGGTGCAATTTACGCGAGATGGAGACGCCTGGATTACAACGGATGGGCATCGCGGTCCACCATTGCGCTTTAGATCTCCTCTTGGCGGAGGAAGCAGTCCGAGAGTAAGGAATGCGCTAATGCTTCTGGCGTTGGCAATTAAGTTGGACAACCAAGAACGGCCGCAAGAACCCGTTTAACGAACAGAATAAAAGGATTAAAGCACAACAACGCCGGGAACAAGAAGTTCTCGGCGTATTTTTATTTATTTAATTCGTAGTTTCGTTCAAAGCGCAACAGTCATTATTCTCTCTGCCTAAAATCTTATTCTCCTTGTTTATCGGGGATAAAATAAATAAACCAAACAATCCAAACCAACCAAGCCATATCAAGCCAATCTTGAGTTAATATGCCGGGAATGCCGAGTAAAAATAAAAACCCTAAAAATCCCAATGGCCATTTTTTTCTCATAGATTATCTTTATTACTTAGTGATGTAAAACTTGGCGGTGTAGTCGGGTTAAGTACCCGAGGTTACAAGTGTTATAAGGGTATTTTAGCACAATTTTAGGCGTCGCTTCAATGCATATGGGTCGGGGTCTGGTTTTATCAAAATGCGACAAATGCGACAGTACTTAGGACTTTGGCTTATTTGTCGTTTTGTCGGCTTTAAGCTGGTGATTTAAGGCCAATCTGGTAAGGCGTAATAAGGATATTCCGAGCTCATTTTCCTCCTCTTCGCTGAGAGTCTGGCCATAATCTCGCTTGATTATCTCTCGCAATTCTTTGATTGATCTGCTAGATAAAGGCATCTTATTTTTTATTAGCTATTTTAGAAATAATTTGATTAAAACCATCTAAAGTTTTCTTTGCATCCTTGGATCTTATTTTTTGTTTATAATTTTTCATTAATTCAAAGTGGCAATCTCTCATTTTTTGGCCACTACCACAATAGCAATTCCAGTGTCCTTTTACTTTCTTCTTGGTTAGGTACTCTACAAATTTATAAACTACTTTTATATCATCGGTATTCAGAATTTCTTTATAAAATTGATAGGCGCCATCCATTCCGTGAGCATATGCTTTGTCTTTATTTTTTCCGCCACTAACCTCATACTCAATTTGCCAAAGGAAAAACGGTTCTACTAATTTTTTCATAAAATCAAGAATGGTTGATTTTTCGCTCCAATAAATAAAAAGAGCATCTCTAAAACATAGACAGGCCTTACCGTCTTGTTCAAAGTGTCGGTCAGGAATTGTGGGAATTCTATTTCCAATCTCTCTAACCTCGGGTATTTCTTGAGGAAAATTATACGGAACCTTAATTTCAATTTGGAAACTATCCAAGACTATATTTTTATCATCCCTGATCCTAATTGTTCCCCTAATATAAACTAAATTATCCGTAATAGAAACAACTAAAGTCGGATAATTTTTATTGATTTCTAATTTAAAAGAATCAAATAATCCTTTATTTTTAAGATGCCAACAATCCATAACCTTATTGATTCAACCACGGTTTCGGTGTGTTGCCCTGACTGGTATTATTTGTTTTTAAAGAATTAACTACATAACTTTTATCTACATCTTCCACGGTGCCAAACAAATCTTCCCATTTACTCTCATTGATTAATCCAATTGCATTTGTTGCCGCAGCCGATAAGTTACTTTTTACTGTGCTATCAAACAATAAACTGAGATCATTCCCTGAATTTGCTGGATCCTCAATCGAGATATTATCTATATTGGTACTTAATTCTTCAAAAAACTTCTTAAGGCATTTTCCTAGACCACTATCATCTTTACTTTTATCTAAAACCTTAACCACTAAGAGTTCGAGGACGAATGTTTTTACATCAATTGAATATATATTCTTCCAGATCTTGACCAACTTTATTGTTTTTGTAAGTCCACTATCTTTAATATGACCAATATGTACATCAAGATTCGTTTTTAGACGCTTTTTATCACCAGATGATTGATATAGAAAAGTGTCACCCTCAGAATCGTCAACAAATCTACCAGGGACAACATCAATGTGAAAATCAAATTTATTTTCACCTTGCAAACGTAATGCAGACTTTTTTGGAATGATCGTATATTGCTTAGCAAGAGCATCTTTAACATTATTAAAAATGTCTTCCAGGTTATCACCAGCTGAATCATCATCGTGCTTAAAATAACAAACAATATCTAAGTCGTAATTGGCTCGTATCATGGTTTCTTTTTTATAAGAGCCAGCATATCTAATGACGGGATTCCCATCAAAAACGTCCGATATCGCTTTTTCAACTTTAGCTTTTTCGGTTTGCATTGCCTTCGCTTCTGCGGAGTCTTTTGACAAACCTTCTTTTTGTAACACCTGATCTAAATATTTTTCTGTTTCCATATTTTTATAGTTAATTAATTGTTAATGAATACTTAAACTTATTTTTATTATACGTATTGTAGATTCTTAATTTTGGGTCAGAATTTTTATTCAATGCTCTACCACAGACGATTGCTACTGGGGCAGGCACGGCCGGAAATATGTCTATACTTTTTAAACTTGGATGGTCATTCTTAATTTGACTTATGGCTGTTGAAAAACTTTTTTCAAAATTCAACAAGTCCTTTTCTGTTCGCAAAAAATTATAATTTGGACTTCCAACTAAAGATAATTCGTATATATAATATTTCTTATTTATGTCTGTGGGTAGTAAATCTCTTTTTATCGTTCCAGACAAAGATAATAATAATGCCACTTTACTTTTATCTGGCCCCCTGTTAACCGTGTTTAATTGGTAATCGGCCTTGGGTTTTCCATTTTTCCACTCCCAGTTTTCTCCATCACGATGACATTGAAATATCTTAGTCTTTATTTTGTTATCTGACTTAGATCCTAGGTACATTAGAAGTGGTATCGGTCCTATCCCGAAGATTGATACATGTTCAATCTTTTCTCTTTTTAGATCAGAGTAAAATTTACTGAGAGTATTATTTATATCTTGCGATTTTGATTTCCAATAACTACTACTATCCTGGCCAGAGTTATTAGAAAAATCAATTTCTTCAAATTTATCCTCACAAGGAATTAACCCTTCTTTCATTAATGCCTTTACAATATCGGGAGTTGCCAGTTTAACTGTTTCAGAATTTATATTGGCAACCATCTTTAAAACTTTTGTTTGTCTCTTTTGATCAAAGCCTGTTGAAAGTAAAATTCGTTTTTCATGCTCAGACTTGTAGTCCTTTAATTGCTGCGCAGTGTAATATTTATCTTGTCCCGTCTTGTCAATTTTCTCGTGACAATCTGGGCACGCTAACAATAAATTACCCGCGTTGTTTTTATCAACAACTTTTTTATTGGCCCTAGGGCCTTTATTGCTGAACGCATAGATATGAGCCATTTCTCCCCATATGAATTGTTCTCTTGTTGTGGAATCTTTGATTACTAACTTATTACAAATTTCGCACCTGCCAGCAGATTTTGCGAATAATAATACTTTAGTATTTTCATCAATACCACGTCCTTTTTTAATTTCTGAAATTTCACTCAGGTTCTGATTTTTAGTCATAGATTTTAGAGTTTTCTATCTTTCGGTGGGCAGTCGTCGTTTCCGTAACTGTCCTTATCTTTAATAATTCCTTGTCTATTATGATAAACAGCTTCGGCCTCAGCTTTTTTGGCAAGGATGCGTGTTTTATCTTCTGCTGTTGCTTGTGTTCTGTGGACTGAGATCGGTTTATTAACCCCTTCTTTTTTAACTGCCCAATCGCCATTCCAAGGAACACTGTGAAAATTTTTCTTAGTCATATAATTTAAAATTAATTTTTAATAACTCTTACAACCACTCCGTTGACCATATAGCCGGAGCTGTTTATATCCGAATCGTGTAAAATAATCGGGGGAATTTCTTGTGTTGATTCAGAAACAAGACGAATTTCGTGTTTACTATCATCCTTAAAAAACTTTTTGAAATTGGCCGCACCATCAATGATAGATAGAACATAATCTCCATTGTTTGGTTGCTGTTTGCAATCAACAACCACATAATCACCGTCTTCAATATTTTCACCTCCAATATTTGCCTTGTTTAGAGACTCACCAACGGCTCTTACTGCAATCAAGCCGTCTGGCTTAGACCTCTTAAGTGATGTTTTGGTAATTTTTAAGTATTTTTGAATGTCTTCCTGAGCCAGCTCCATAGCTGGACCACAGTTAGCGGATCCAACTAGCGGAATGCTAAATAACTTATCCACAGCAAAGGCTTTGGGTTTTGCCACTCTCTGACGCTTTTTAATATCCAAATATAGAAGCCCCTTCTTTTTGAGCTGATCAAGATGATAGATAACTGTCTGTGGGTTGGGGATATCTAATTCACGGCCAATTTCTCTAAAAGTCATCTTGGAAATATCCTTCTTTTTAGCTAATTCTATGATTTTTTGTTGGTTCTCATTCATAATATTGGCAGTGGTTAAATATGATTATGTTTATAATTTCTTAGTATCTGCTTCTAGTATAATCGAAACGATTTATAATGTCAATGGATTATTTATTGACAGTGTTGACAGTCAATACTACCAAGGTATATACTTTAAGTAGGTTTGATCCCGAGCAACAAACCTAAACTCATCACAATTGAATAGAGATAATGCAACCTAAATAGGAAGCGAGGGTTCATCCCCTCAATTAGGCCGGAGCACTTATTTCGCAACACCAACACCAAATGCTTTTTTGTGTTGGAAAAGCGAAATAGGTGCTTTTTATTTTGGTCAGGTCGAGCATTATTCAATTCTTCGCGATGAGAATTAAAAAAATAATTTATAAATCAATATGAACAATCAAAAAATAAATATCGTTGAAGTTCCGATCAATGAACTTCGAGCGTCGGAATACAACCCAAGGAAACACTCCAAAGAGCAAGCCGACCAACTTAAAGAATCCATAAAGAGATTCGGTTTAGTTGATCCAGTGATTTGTAATAGCGCGCCAGACCGGAAAAATGTAATCATAGGCGGACATTTTAGAGTTGAAGTAGCTAAAGAGATGGGTATGGTAAATGTCCCAGTAGTATATATTCAGATAGCCGACTTAAGTAAGGAGAAAGAGTTAAATCTCCGCCTCAATAAAAACACTGGGGAGTTTGACCTAGAATTACTCGCTGAATTTGATGAGGCATTTCTCGCCGACATTGGTTTTGATAGCCAGGATTTAGATGACATTTTTCCGACAGAGGAAAATGTTGAACAATTTGATCTCAAAAAAGAATTGGAGAAAGTAGGGATTGAAAACGTTACTGTGCAAAAAGGAGACATCTATGAATTAGATGGCTCAAGATTAATGTGTGGCGACTCAACCATAGAATCAGACATGAATACTCTTATGAAAGATGTTAAAGCCGATATGTGCTTTACCGATCCGCCATATATCTTGGATTACCTACGAGGTAAAACAAAACAAAAAGATGGCGTAACCACTGGATTTGGTGCCAAGAAAAATAGAAGATATTTGGAAACCGACGAATTGCCAGAAAACTTTACTGAACTGTGGATGGGTAATGTCAGCAAAATAGCCAAAGAAAACTTTGCGATAATTGTCTACGAAAATTGGAAAAATATTCGTACCATTTGGAACGAAATGGAAAAGTATTGGCGAGTAAAAAACATGATCGTTTGGCACCTCCCTAACAGAGTTCAAGGATTCTCAGCTAAAGGTAAATTCTTTAACAAGCATGATATTGCTATGGTAGGAACTACTGACAATGTTACGTTAAACAATACTGATGAAAGCGAACTCCTCGAAAATGAATATGAAACTGCCTTGTATGCCATAAGCGGTAAACCTCACTGGGAATCATATGAGAAAGGAAAGAAGATCTGCCCAACTGATTTTATTGAATTTAAGTCAGCTGATGAAAAATCATCGGGGCAAGGTGTTATCTTTGGGACCAAACCAACGGAGATATTAATCCCGTACGTAAAAGTGCTTACAAAGCGAGATGATTTGATTGTGGAGCCATTCGGTGGTAGTGGCTCAACATTAATAGCGGCCGTTAAAATGAATCGTCGCTGTTATCTTATGGAAAAATGTCCAACTTACGCACAAGTAATACTAAAACGTTGGGAGAAAGAAACAGGAAAAAAGCCGATAAAAATAAACTAGTATGATTGATGACCAAACAAAACAAAAACTGCTTAAAGAACTTGAAAAGAGCGGCAATGTTTGGTCGTCTTGTCTTAAATTGAACATTCACAGGTCGACATATTATCGTTGGAAAGAGACGAACAAAGAATTTAGACGATTGGCAAACACAATGGAGCGACACGGCCGAGAAAATATGTGTGATATTGCAAAACACGCCCTCATGCTTAATGTGAAAGATAAAAAGATGGATGCAATAAAATATGTCTTAAGCCACCTTGACCCACCGTTCAAAAGAAAACAGACCAGTAATGTAGTCATACTACATAAAAAAGATATCATACCAAATGTACCGCAGAAAACACTTGAAGATATGCTTGAAGATTACGCGGACAAACGAATAACTGAGGTTACTGACACTGCGGACTCAAAACCCGAGACGGATAAGCCACCAGTAGAGTCTCAAGAGAATCAAACGCCTTCAGATAACTTGAACTCAGATTCTGCCATTCAGGACAAGAAGCTGGATAGTAATACTTAGAATTACGAAATGACGACGTATAATATTTACCAGTCAATTGACTGTTGGTAATTGTTTGAGATGACGATGAATCATTAGTGCCCGAGGTAGTATCGCCATTACAAGTGTCGGGTGACCACAATCCTCTTAAATTTTCTTGAGCTGATTTCTGAGCCGCCTTAAATTCAGTTTGATATTTGTACGGAGTGTTATAGGTATATTCGTGAGCGTAACCTTGTTCAATCATGTATTTGTTATAGAACAGACCGTCTTCGCGATAAATATATGCAAGTCGACGACCATACTTATCAAGCTCACCCTGAGTTAAATCTTTCTCGATTCTAACTTTCTTGCCGATCAATAATTCTTTAGCTTTATTTGACGCTTCTTTGCCAAAACACTGAACAGGCTTTCGAGGATCAACTGTCTCAGGTGTATCCATACCGATAAGTCGTAGAGTTTCAATTGTGCCGTTGATATTAACCTTTAAGGTATCGCCGTCCACAACACTTGAGACAGAATAGTATTCATATTGTTGGTTGGTTTGTGTCGCGGGAACGGAAACTGTTTTCTCTATCGGAGCAGTTTTTATTTCGACAGACTTAGACTCAACTTTATTCTCGGGTACAACAATATTTGAGTCTGTTGAGGAAGATACGGTATCACTCGAAGTCGTCGATTGTGGAATTATCGGTTGCTCTGAGATATTCGTTGGAGTCTCAACATTTTCTTTCTCTACATGGGGAGCAGTTAATCCAATTCCGATAAATGAAAAAATTATCGCTCCAGAACAAATCAGGGCGATAGTTTTTCTTTTGGGAATTACTCTTATAACCTTTTTAAAAATTGACGGACGAATTGGCCCGACTATTAAGACGGTAATAGAAAGAAATAATGTGAATAAAAATAAATATGGCATATGGTTGAAAATAAAAAAACCAGCTTTTCAATAGCTGGCAATAGAGATGTGTGGATACACAGAACCCCACGCCAGCTAGACCTTGCGGTCCCATACCAGTTTCCCGATATGACCCATGGAAGAGTCGCTGAACGTGGGGTTCAGTATCTTCCATGGGTTTCCCGACCATATCCTTTGGAAAACCAAAGGGGTTAGGTCGCTGGCCTTCCGGCCAGTAATATTAAATTGTTAAGTACATTTTACCAGAAAATCCAAAGGATTTAAAGGCCTCTGTACTTTAGCTTAATAACAGGAGTTTGCGAAGTAGAGTTACCAACAGGTCGGTTGCTCTACCTCATAACTTTAAAATATGATAAAATAATATAAGAAAGATTCAATCTTATGAAAATAAAAATGCCTTACCAAATTACACCGACAAATGACTCAATGATACGAGTTATTTTGAGGGAAAAATTAGAAAAAAAACACTCCAAGGATAAACACGTTAGAATCATAGATGAATTAGGATTACATCATGGTGATGCAAGAGTTGATATTGCTGTAGTGAATGGCGTCATGCATGGATATGAAATAAAAAGTGATCAAGACACTCTACTTAGACTGCCTGAACAAATCCAAGTATACAATTCCGTATTTGATAAAATGACACTCGTGGTTGGTAAAAGTCATTTGTATGAGGCAATAAAGATGATTCCTGATTGGTGGGGTGTTATAGTCGCGAAAGCGGACGTTGATGGAAACGTTGTCTTTAATACTATTAGAAAAGAAGAAAACAACAAAAAACAAAACCAATTATCTGTGGCAAAACTTCTTTGGAGAGAAGAGGCTCTTAGAATTCTTGAAGACATTGATGAAGCAAAAGGATTGCGTTCTAAGCCTAGAGATTTAATTTATACCAAGTTATCTACGGTCCTAGATCAGAAAACTTTAAATAAAAAGGTTAGAGAAACAATTTTCTTTAGGGCAGATTGGCGATCTGAGTCGCCGCTACTGTCATATGGTGGTTAATGCCAGCAACTAGCCATGTCTCTGTACTTCCTGTTCCCTTAATATCCACTCCTTTATTTTTTTCTTCCATATATTTAGGAAAGTGTTTGGCTTTTTCGGCAATATGTTTATCGCCAAAACTAAAATTTTCGCCGTAGTATCGATTGTCTTTTATTAATTCAGCGGCACTTGCTAAATATAATTCAAATTTTTGTCTTTTTCCTTTCATTATCAACCAATCCTCATCCAGCGTATATTTTATGCTTGAGGTGGGATGAAAGAATTGAGAGATTTCCTCATATATAGGATATTGAATAGTATAATCAGAAAAGGATGGTTTTCTTTTGGTGATTGTATTGGAATACTGTTCTTTCCATTTTTTCCATTCAACACGAGGAATTAAATTCTCTTCGTCAATTTTACACAGCGATAAATCTTTCGGAAAAGCACTACCAGAAAAAATAAAGGTTCTCCATTTTAATAAGTTAACAATACTCTGACTGAGATCAAAATATTTTTTATATTTTTCTCCGTTACCATCAAGTTCTTTTATATCCACTAATAAGTCAACATTATCCTCTTTGATTTTATAACTTGAAATAAATTCGGCAATACTATTATTCAGTTTTGATAAATCAGAAAAATCTGAGCATACCAATCGTAAACAGAGACCACTTTTTATTTCATTTGCCAACAAGCAGGCCGCGTTCTTAATCTCGGGATCATCATTTAAATGGATGACGGGAATAAAGATGGCTTGTTTTTGATTGCCTGCTGTTAAAACTGATTTTATACTATCGATTTTAAGTTCGGTGGTGAATAATAGGCTAAAATCAACAAAAATAGGACTTTTACCCCAGACTTCAATTATTCTATCTGAAATCAGGGTTAGCTGTTTTTTGAATTTTGCCACAACATCCTCCAGTGTATCCTGTGGTTTTTGTTTAGGCATAACAAATTGAATTAATGGAGTAATATTTTTCTTATTCTCGTCAGTTAAACCCCCCAAAGCTCCTTGTTCAGCTCGTTTCCATTTCAATATTGGTATGTAATGTTTTGAATTAAACATATTATTTATTCCATTTTACATCAGGAAAGTAATTTCTTACTTTTGCCTCATTGATAATTTTATTAAGATAAACGTACTTGTTGCCTTTATGTCTAATTTGACCAGCAATAATTGCGACATGCACTCCCAGTTCTTTGGCTAAACTGTTTGCCGCCATTGAAGATGGAATGAGTCTTGCTGGGCTAATTTCCCATTTAGCTTTAGGTAACAATGATTCTTCAGCTAAAGAATCGGCTTCTTTTTCTTTTTCATCCAAATCAACTGTGGCGGTTTCTAATTCGTCATAGAACAAACTAACATCTTCATTGTAATGTAATGAGATATGAGCTAATTCGTGCATCAACGTAAACCAAAAATTATCTAGACGATCATATCTTAGGGTTAATCCTATAACGGGATTTTCTTTATTAACTAGAATTGCGGCTCCGTCTAAATATGTTTTAGAGAAATGTGGTTCAACTACTAAGATGATGCCAATTTCTTTAAGACGTTTTTGTGCTAAGACGACCCCATTTTCTTTAGAACTTAATTTAACAAATTCTTGCATAAAATTATGATTGGTAGCACCATCTTTATATTTTTTTGTTACTTTTATCTTTTTGGCTTTTTGAATGACACGATTTGACCAAGCAATTAAAGCTCTCTTGTCTGTAAGAGGAGATGATCTATAGCTGGATTTACGTAACATAACTGCCATTTGTGGTTGGGCTCCGATTGAGGAAAAGAAATCTTTCAGTAAATCTAGTTTGCTAAATTTTTTAAGTGATTTGTCGCCAAAATAGCCATGAGATTCCATTTCTGTGACTAAGCGATTATCCCAGCCTTGATATTCGGAATTACTTTCTATTTCGGGTTTTCTTATTAATACTTTTGCTGGAATTCCAAGCCCGACTTCTAATGCCCTTACCATTTCTAAAGTAAGCGGGCGTTTGCCAGAAAGTATTTCGGAGACTCTTCCTCTGCTTCCGATATATGGTATTAAGTCAGCTGGCTTGAGATCCGCTTGCTCCATTCTAAATTTAATTGCATCAATCGGACTAGGAAGTGATTCTGGTAAAGAACGAGCTTCATAGTCTTGGACGAGGGTACTAAGCAAAGAAAGTTGTTCGCCTTCGTCAGAATTAGGATCAGGGTCATGGCTTAATAGCACTTTGATTAAATCAAGCGCTTCTTTGTAGTCTGATTCAGTTTTTATAAATTTAATTTTGCTCATATTTTTTAATTTAAATTCCATTTATCATATTCTTTATGAGTACCAATTTTATCAACTAAAATTATCTTATTCTTATAATTGACCGTCGTCAGCAACCTATACTTATTCCAACAAAAATTGAATACAACCTGCAGACCACCGACAAAACTTGCCTTAGGATATCTCGACTTTAATTGGTGTGGGGTATCCCATTGGGCTTCCTCAACCTCAGCCTCCCATGACTCAATACTAGGCTTTGCGTCGGCGTGTCTAGCTTTAAAGTCTTGCAGTGTTTTTTTTCCTAGTAATTTCATGTTTATTAATAATTACATTATGATATGCTCCCATACTGGGAATGATATACCATGTAATTAAATAAGTCAACACTTTTTATCCCCATCTTTAAAATCCGGGTAATTTACTTGTCTACAGCTTATCTACTCGGGACGCTCTGGACTCCTTTGGGGATTGGCGTCATATATTAGATATATGAAAATAACAGCCCCAAAGGGCTATGAGGTAGCCCAAATACAGCCTCAAGCGGTCAAAGTCAGGTATTGCCTGTATGCCCGTAAATCAACGGAATCCGAGGAAAGACAGGTGCTTTCTATTGATTCACAGATAAAAGAGATGCTCCAGTTAGCCGAGCGAGAATGTTTAGAAGTGGTCTGTATGAAGCGAGAATCTCACTCGGCCAAAGAAACTGGCCGAAGACCAGTCTTTAACGAAATCGTAGAAGAAATACGAGCTAAGAAGTACAACGCCATCCTCACCTGGGCTCCTGATCGTATAAGTAGAAATGCTGGCGACTTAGGTAAGATTGTGGACTTAATGGACGCAGGACTTCTTCAAGAAATCAGGACCTACGGACAAAAGTTTTCAAACAATCCAAATGAGAAATTTTTGCTGATGATTCTTGGATCACAGGCAAAGCTAGAAAATGACAACAGGGGTGTAAACGTAAAGCGTGGATTACGGACAAGAGTGGAAATGGGATTATGGCCAGGAGTAGCACCGCTCGGGTATCTGAATCAAAATTTAATGGATAAAAAATGTCAGGTAATTGTTGACCCACAACGCGCACCAGCGATAAAGAAAATGTTCGAGAAAGTAGCATACGAGCATTACTCGGGCAGAAAATTATATAACTGGCTTCGCCATGAATTAAATTTCTATACCCGGGGCAATAAACCATTAACACTGAGCGGAATTTATAGAATCTTAGATAATCACTTCTATTACGGAACATTTGAATCACCCAAAGGTAGTGGTAATTGGTACCAAGGAAAACACGTGCCGATCATAACTCAGGAATTATTTGAAAAAGCTCAGGCACAACTAAAGAGAGATAATATACAGAGAGAAAATAAAGAGTTCGCCTTTACTAAACTATTCACCTGTGGATACTGCGGAAGCGGAATATCCGCTGAAGAAAAATGGAAGCAACTCAAAGATGGAACGCACGCAAAATACATCTACTACTCATGTAGTAGAGCAAGAGATAGGAATTGCAAGAACCACTATATCCGAGAAGAAGATTTGATAACTGAACTGCTTAAAATATTAGACAAAGTAAACATCAACGAATTAGGAATGCGACAAAAACTGGAGGATGAAATCGCGAGATTCAATATTTTTCAAAGATCAGTACTTGGTGCAACAGAAAAGATTAAAAATAATCAGGATACTGATATACGAAACTTTGCCAAGTATATTCTAAAAGAGGGCGCAGTTGGCGAAAAAAGAGAACTGTTAGCAAATCTTAGATCAAGAATAATTTATAAAGATAAAACACTAACTTTAATAGCTGAATAAAAAACAGTGGCTAAGAAAGTCACTGTTTTTTGTTTTCTAGAATATGTTAATTAGCATCAACAAATGTTCGTCCATCAGGCGTGGCACATTGGGGAGGATTGGATTTCATAATCGAAAAGCCAGCTCCAACACAGGAATTATAATCAGTTATCCGCTTTAACAATTCGTTACATTTTTCATGGCTGGCAGTATCACTTTTTGGCAGACATTCTTTCAATTCTTCAGCAAGAGTTTTTTGTTCTTGTTTAGCAACGATGCTTTGAACGATACGATCAACAGTGCTGTCTATATCAAAAGCCTCTCTTTCGTTAGTACAAGCTTTGCTTTGCACTTCATCGTAATTATTGCAATTAGGATATTGCAGAGTAAAGATTACTTTTATTAACTCGTTGTTTCTTGCCGTGGTATAAGTGTATGCTGAATAAACACTGCCAGCCGCACCTTCATGCTTAACGTTTACGCAATAAGTTCTATTATCAACCATCCTCTCCGAAGTGATATCCGACATACTGCTCACTTCCTGTGGTGTAGTTTTACATGAATATGTTCCAGTTTCTATTTTGATAACTGGAGGCCATTCCGCAACGCTCACATATTTTGCCAGTAATTCTTTGGGGTATTGAAACGTTATACCTTGATCATTAGTGATTGTCGTCCATAGATTATTGGAATCATTGGTATTTTCAGTAATAGTCCAGAGCGAATAATGGCGACTGTAATATTTGTGAGTAGCAATGGCGGTTTGCCCTGTTGTAGACTTAAAAAAATAACCTGAACCCATTTGTTCGGTGAATTCATATCCTTTGGTTTTCATAAAATCATGTATCATGGTTCCATTTTTACTTTCGGTCATAAATTTATTATCCGAACCTGACAACTTCACGATATCACTATCACCAAATTTTAATTGAACCATGCCTTTAATCTCAGGCCAAGGGTTACCTTCCTGAAAAATGACTGAGGAAAAATTATAAATTAGTGCGCCCAATGCAAAACTTATAATTCCAATTATTATTGCTTTGTTTTTAAATAAGCGTCCTAAAATCATAAAATTAGATTTGCGGATTACTCTTTGTCTGTTTTTTATATCCATCTACCAAATATAAAATTCCTGGGATAATAGGAACAGCCAAATTAATACTGAGATTGGCTTCCGTTAAAAGCCCGACGATAAAACCAATTGCAATCGCACTAACAATAAGCCAGCCTGCGATTTTCGGATATTTCCAACCTAAAGCCAAACCGATAAAAACCAACGGTATCATGGCAAGTGCGACATTTTCCCACAGAGAAGAATTCGGATTGGCAAAGGGCAATGGATTGCCGTAACCAAAATAAAAAGGCAGGGCAAAAATTAAGATACCTAATGCCAATATTCTCCCAATCCATTTAATAGTTTTCATAAATAAGTTGATTTTATGTTCTTCTACTAATTAAATAATATCACAAAAAACCGTTCTATTAAAGAAGATACCGTATGGAGTAAAATAAAAACAGCGACCGTGAAGTCGTTGCTTTTATCTACAATTTATTAGGTAGTCGGGTCGCACATTCGTCATAGACAAATGGGTTGACTCCGATAATAAATTGTCTTGGCAGTGACGATGTCCCGAAGTTAGAACCGATTAGGGCATTATCGTTCCACCATGTTGATAAAATTATATGTCAATTACGCCAGATTTACAAAGATAACCCTAGCTATTTTGACATACCTATGTTCGCTCAAAAGGCCTATTAAAGGTTACTGTTTTCAACGCTAAACATTAAAGTTTATGGTTTTTTTGAACAATCAAGTAAACAGCAAAATAGACAACCAGAGATGTAAAAAATATTATTCCGATAAGTCCAAACTCATTTTCAACGATATAATTATATATTGTAGCAAGAAGCAGTAACGTGATCGTGGTTGCCCAAGATATGGCAGCAGTTTTTAAATTTTCAATTTTCCAATTCATAAAATTATAATTTTTCTATTATTAATAATCTCGACCTTTAAGTATACTCTAAGCAAATTTGAGTATATGCATTTGGCGGTGACGAAGGGATTCAAACCACGCGGGTCACACATCCCTCATATCCTTGTGGGTCACAGCTTTATCTCAGGATAAAGGGTTGACTCCGATAATAAATTGTGTTGGCGGAGAGGGGGAGATTCGAACTCCCGAGGGGCTATAAACCCCTGCCGCTTTTCGAGAGCGGTACCTTCAACCACTCAGACACCTCTCCAAAATAAATCACTTCTTATACCTGATGTTTAA
>Ga0172379_10006941_pt1 | contig 14926 bp, 13 predicted proteins | sample GrowelOW334metaG_FD_119756 | JGI IMG/M metagenome (GOLD analysis project Ga0172379, IMG submission 119756) | Groundwater microbial communities from an aquifer near a municipal landfill in Southern Ontario, Canada - Groundwater well OW334 metaG | ecosystem: Environmental > Aquatic > Deep...
CAAACTTTAAACCAAATATTGGTGGAAATGGATGGGTTTGAGCCAAGCACGGCGGTGGTAGTGTTGGCAGCGACCAACCGGGGAGACTTACTTGACCCAGCCTTACTGAGGCCTGGTCGGTTTGACCGAAGAGTGGTGCTTGAGATGCCGGATTTAACCGCTAGACGCGACATTATTAAAATACACGCGCGAGGTAAACCGTTTGACCAGACAGTGGATTGGGAGCGGGTGGCCCGAGCCACGGTTGGATTTTCTGGAGCAGAACTAGAAAACATGCTTAACGAGGCCGCTATAAAGGCGGCGCGGGAAAACAAAACCAAAATCGGGATGGTGGACATTGATGAGGCTTCACTTAAGGTTAAGTTGGGGTCGGAAAAGAGACGAGAACAGACAGATGAGGATAAACTGATGACGGCGTACCATGAGGCCGGACACGCGATTGTAAACCACGTTGAGGAGTTGGACTCGGTAACCAGAATTTCAATAGTCTCACGGGGAATGGCGCTGGGGTTTACCCTGGTACCACCCAAGCGGGATATGATTCACCAAACCAAATCTAAGTTAATAAAACAAATGGCCATGGCCATGGGAGGAAGGGCGGCGGAAGAATTGGTATTTGGCGACATTACTACCGGAGCCAGTAGTGATATATCACACGTGACCCGGATTGCCCGGAATATGGTAACGGAATGGGGAATGTCGGAATTGGGGCCAATAAACCTGGGGCCGGAGATTGATACGACTGAGTACGGCAAGGGATGGATTGAACCTACCAAAATTTCTGACACAATGGCATCTCGCGTGGACGAAGAGATTAAAAAACTAGTTAATACGGCCCTCGAGAAAGCCAGGGAGATTTTGAGTAAAAACAGGAAGAAACTAGATGAGATTGCAAAAGTCCTGGTAGTCAAAGAAACAATTGGTGAAGATGAGTTTGAGGCAATGATGAACCCGGCGTTGGCGAAAGCGTAAGTAGTACGTTGGTACGCTAGTACGACCGTTCGTTCGTACGCTAGACAAAAGGAAACTAAGTAAGATGAAAATACATTATTATAGGATTAAGTTATTGAAAAAGGGTATGGTGGAGGTTAAAAAATGTTTATTGGGTAACTTGAGTTGTAGCGATATATTTATCGATGGTTTTTTTTGTGATGAACTTAGAAATTAAATATTTATCTTTATATAAGGTTCCATTGAGGGTTTTGGCGGCTTTTTTCATGGATACCATAGAGTTTAGCTTAATAAAGGCAAAATCTAGTTTTTGGGCCGGATTTAGGAGATTTGTGCTGATTTTTAGATGGGTAATTTGACCGAAGGGTGTGACAAGTTCGACAATGTCGGTGTCGGTAGTATTTTTGGGTAAATTGCCCAAATAGATGGAGTTAGCAATATTGGCCATTAGATAGTGTAAACAAACTAGTAACTGTATTATAATACATGATATGGTAATGAGCGAAGAAGATTGGCGACGATTGACTGATTTGCAGGGGGATAGATTAAGCGGAAGGCAGGGGTTTGCGGAGAGAAAAGAAGAGGGCAGGGGGGAAAGTGCAGTGCAACAGCTGGGATATGGTTATCGGGGAGCAGATACTTTGGTTGCGGAATATTTGACACTTCCCAGAGGTGAGGCGTGGAGGATGGAGGCGGGTGAGGACACAGTAGAGGGAAGGCTGTTAAGAGCGGCGGTGACGGATTCGGCCTTGCTTCCACGGCTTAGGGAGGGAATAAGAACCCTTGATTGGTCGGTGGCAACTGGCCCGGCTTTATTCTTAAATGATGCAAGGAGAGCGTGCGAAAAAGCACATAGTATTTCCGGTGAGGCAGTAAGAGGGAGGGATAGGTTAGGCCAGCTAGTGGATGGAAGCATTGCGGCGGTAGCCACTCAACATGCGGCGGCGGCGGCTAGATTGGAAGTAATGGGGCTGGTGGCACCAGAGAGTGGCCATCCAGCAAGCGAAGCGGTCGAGAGAGATAAATTGGCAATGAGGTTGCGTGAAGCAGAGATTGGTTTAATTGAGACGGGTATAAATGTGGGGGTTCGCCAAGAGGTGTTAGGAGAATATATGAAAACTTTGGTACTTGCCGGGGAGACTGTAACATCGGTGAGAGCTGGTTTAACAGATAAAGTAAAAGGGGCTGAGGTTCGTGCAAGGCTTAATGCAAAAAGAACAAAGATAATGGCAGTGGAAAGGGGGATGATGGGAGTTGGTGAGTCGGCACAGTTTTTGTATCAACTCTTGAGCATGCAAACAGATTTGGATGGGATTGTTAAAGTGTTTACCGGGCCAGACCACAACATTCCAACCCACTTACTAACTTTTTTGTCTTTGTCTGACCATTTGAATAGGGCTACAACAATCGCATTTAAAGAACTAATGAGACAGGCTTACCCGAAGTTTGAAAGTGGGAAGTTGGTTACTGATAGTAAATTAGCGACAAGTGATCACAAATTTAGTTTGGCGGCAATGAAAGATTGTACCCCAGCACAAAGAGAAAAATATTTTGCTGATTGGGAGGGGGTAGTTATGACTCAACTTGAGGCTGAAGGGATTGGGGACGAGTTTCAACTAGCGGAAGACGCTGTAAGCTTGGCGACGTTTTTAAGCGAGTTGTTGACACTGGGGGGGACTGCTTACCCAAGAGATAGAATAACAGGAAAGTTGATTGGAAAGGCAGCTGGGGGAGTTGACCCTGGCGGTGAGGGTAGCGGAAGTATGTATGATTTTGGAGGAGTAGACACTGTTAATAAGGTTCACCAATTGAGGGATAGAAAATCAGGTGAGGCGGAAAAGGGCAGAAGTGCCCCAAGGCCGGGGGTTATTCAAGGATTATCTCAAGAATTGTTATTTAACATGTTGCAATATAGTGAGGCTACCCAAAGTGGGAAAGGGATGGGAATTAGCGTTTTGGAGGCGATTACCAGAGACACTCCTGCAGGAGGGACTGAATATACAATTAGGGACTTGGTGGAGAATATGACCAGTGGAGATCATTTTTCGTACATGCTTTATGCTTTTCGGGCATGTCAAATTTCATCTAAGTTGGATCAATTACCAGCAGGCAGAATAGAGGTAATTAGACAACTTGGAGGTGGTCCAGAGAAACTCCTAACAGACATGATTGATATTATGTTGGGTCTAAATAAAGCTTGGCAAACGATTCCTTTTGGGTCTGACAGAGTCAGGGTACATTGGATGGGATACGATGAAAAGGGGACTGATGCGGACAAGGCAGATAAGGCAAAGCAATACAGGGAAGGAAAAACAATTGAGATTCGGAGGAACATGGTAAATTTGTTTGCAGATTTTTATAGAGGTGCCGTTATTGGGGCGCCATCTAGTGGCGGATATGAGGATAATCCTGATTGGAGGGGGATTGTTGACCTTCTACCCCAAAAGGTATATGAGCGGTTGGTGGTTTATACAAATATTTTAACTCCGCAGATGTACGCAATGGCCATAGGTTTGGCTAAAGACGATAGGCTGGGGGGATGTTTGACTGACGAGATTATTTACGCCGATACAAAAGAGGCGGAGGCATTGAGGCGAGTATTGTTACAGGATCCGAGATTGAGTGATGAGTCGTTAATTAACGTTATTCCTGTGGCAGGATATGCCGGGACGAACGATAATGTAAGAGAGAGTACGGCGAGGTTGGTAAATTCATCTGCAGATGCTGTTGTTCATAGAAAAGTTATCCCTGATGTTCAGAAGGAACGGGCGAGAAGAATAAAAGTCAAATTAACAACACAAAGCGACAAGGTTTAAAGCTATTTATAAAAGGAGAAGTTGGCAGTTATTTAAATTTTTTACCCTGGGTAGCAGCGACATTTTGGTAGAGATCTTGTACCCCGCCGGCAACTTTTCCGACAGTGGATGGAGTTACGACAGGTTTACCAGGAAGTTTGTGAATGAGATTAGCAATTCTTGTTTGTCCTGGTCCTGTTTGTGCATATTTGAGGGCTTCATTACCACCAGACCAAGCCCCTTGGGCGGCTAGGCCACCTACCTGTTTATATGATTGTTCTGCGGCTTGAGTCCATGGAGAAGGTTTAATACCAAAGATAAATTGAGGAACCATGTCGGGAAGTTTCGACATGATGCCGGCGGCAACTAGGCCAATTCCAGCCGGAACAAGTCCTCCACTTAAAGCTGCCCACGCACCGGGGAGGCCTCCGCCGTTTAACAAGCTGGGTGTCCAAATTCCACCTCCAGCAACTGGGTTATTTTGCCAGACGGAAACTCCAGTTTTTTCAATGATAATGTTGGCGATTACTAAGAAAATAATTGAAATTGGGAAAACTGAAATATAAGCAATTAGATCTGTAATCCAGGAACTGAAACCCATTTTCATACCAGGAATAGCGCCTGCGGCAATCTCGAAAGGAGCAATAATTATTTTAAAAATTATTGTTACATAGGTTTTAATTAGCCCGAAGAAAAACTTGAGTTGCCAAAACAAAACTAAAATGGCAACAATTAGAAGAACTAAAACGGTGCCAACACCAGCACCTATTCCTGCTCCTACAAGAGGACCAAAAGGGCCAACGGCAAGGCTGGCAGGTGCCCCAAGAATTCCGCCGACTATGGCACCGAGAACAGTACCAATAAGGGCAATGGCATTCATGGGAAGCATATACCAGGTTAAATTAAAGACAGCTGAAAGACTGGGGTTGGCGAGAGTGGTGTAGTTAAAAACATGGTTGCCACTACCTACTATATTGTCCCCCAATGCTTTTCCCTGGCCTTGAAAAAGGAGAGCAACAACTAGCGCCTGAAACACTGAAGACAAATCAATAATTAATCCGGCAATGGCATAAGAAAAAGTTACTAAAACAAGAGCTGTTATTAACCCGGGAATTGAGTTTTGGATGTTAACTGTAGCCTGAGGAGAAATCTTAACTTTTAGAATTATCATGACACCAATGGCAATGAACAGAAGTGAAGAAATTAAGTAGACTGCGTTTCTAAAGCTGCGCCATAAAGGAAGAATGGGTTGGAGGCCTTTAAATCCAACTCCTTGAGCCAAAGCTGGTTTGCCCAAAAATGAATCTTTGATTTGAGCAAGATATTCGACACCTGAGGCGGGAGGGGCAAAGAGAGAAGCAATCATACCTGTATTAGTTCCAATTGCTCCACCAAGTTGTTGACCCGAGCCTGGGTTGTAACATTTGAATTGTTGCTGAAAACAAGTGTTGGGGATGGTACCCGTTAAGACATTTAAAACAGAAACCATATTGCCTTTGAGGGCTTCGTCCATCCAGGACTCCTGATTACCACCTGTGGAAATGGCGTTTTGTTTGTATTGAATTACATTTTCCGGCTGGGGGGCAGTTTGGGCTAAAAGACGGGGGGCCCAAAAAGCGGAGGATAATATAAACAGAGAAAAAAAGGTGATTTTAGTTTTGAGTGTAAGACGGGGGAAAAGAGGGGTGTCACGGCGGTTGAGGCGGGAAATAATAGTACCAAAAGACATTGAGTGGATTATAGCAGAATGAGATTGAAAATAGAGAGTGGGGGATAGTAAAGCTCGACAAGCGTTTTGTTGGGTGCTTCCGTCTGAGACGGACTTCGCTGCGCTTCGCGAACTTACCGGTCAAGTGCTACGCCTTGCCGGGATCGCTGCGCGCCCAAAAAACTACTTGTCTTCGCTTGTTTGCTTGAAGCCGGAAAGACATTTACTATACTTGGATTAGAGTTGCCAGCGGGCGGGGAGGAGTTGGTTTTGGAAACGGTCGTAATTGACGTCGGTTTGCTGACCGGGATGGGCATAGGGAATGGCTTCATTGCCACCGGCGGTTGAACCTGATCCGCCTTTTTGAAACTTACCCTGATCGCGGTAGGGTGTAAAGTCGTAAAAAACCTCATTAAGCATGCCTTCGTTTCCAGGTATGGCAGCCGGATAATTGGCAGTAATAGCGACATTGGTGGAGACAGTTTTATCCTTGCCAGTTATTTGGGCGACCAAGTTTTTAACCCAGGCAAAAAAGGAGAGAGGGGAGGGTTTGTGGGGAGTGGTGTAACCACCGGACATGGCACAGATATTAGTTTTTTGAACTTTTTTTTGCTGGCGGGCGGCAACACCGCTTCCGAGAGACCAACCGGTTTTGTTGTAGGCGGCGGCGGCCAGATGGGGGGCGGATTGGGGGGTAGGAGTGGGACGGGCTGAGCCATCGGCATCAATATTGGTGACGGTAATTTGAATGTTGGCGCTGGAGCAGCCGGGATTGGTAACCCAAAAACTGTTGTAGGTGTTTTTGTAGCAACCTGAGTAGGAAGCGGGACGGTAGGGGAAACCAAAACGCCTTTCGTAACCCCCTCCCTCAAAATGGCGGGAGAGAATATCGGAAATGTCTCCCGGAATTCCATCCTGGATTGATTTGCCGCCGACACACTTCCAGGCGACTTTTTCGCGAAGCTGATAGACCAGTTCGGATATGGTCATGGGCTGGCAACCAGCCTCAAAAAGCCCGATTTCCCGGCAACCACCGTAACCAGGACAACTCCAAGCGATGGGCTGGTCGGTGGCTACAAGTGACGGGTCACGCTTGAGGGGATCATCTTCGAGAGAGCGGACGGCTTCCTGAAAAAGCTGCCACTTGAGGGCTTTCTTTTCACACTCGGTAGTGGCCCGGGTAACGGGGTTATAGCCATATTTACCGTAAGAAGTAAGATAGCGGCGTTTGCGCTCGGGTTTGACGACATAGGCTTGAGGGAAGCCACAGGTAGGAACCCCGCTGGTTTCGGATATGGGGCATTTGGAAACCCAGGAACAGAATTTGGTTTCACCGAAATTAGTATAGGGACCGGAAGTGCCAATGTCCTCACTGACTTCGGTAACAGTCATGGGCTCATAGGTGGTAACCTGGTTGCCCTGATCGTCGGTAGTAGTAGTGGAGGGTGAGGTGTAAGTTTGTTTGATGGTGCCGGAATAATTACAGGCAATACCCTGATAACCGTTTTCGTAGGTGGTGGCGTAGGCATTATTGTCACCGACAACTGGGTTAAAGCCAACCGGATAGCGGTAGGCGGTAGTGTTGACGGTGGGGGGAACTAGATCGTAGACCGACTGGGGAGCGTCGGGGAGGGTGGGCTCGGGGGTAACAGAAGGAACGGGATTGACGGAACAGGTGGAGGGACCAGTGGCGGGACCAACTAAACCAGCCTTAAGACCGGGGGCTTCAAAGCCGGTCATGCCTTTGCCGAGTTCAAAATAAAAAGTGTCGCCGGTACCCGGACCACCAATGACTTCGATGACAATTAAGTCGTTGGTGTTTTTGACTCCAGTACAGTAGGTAAACTCACCGGGTTTGTACTTTTTTTTGTAGCGGAGGGTTTGAGTCATGCAAGCGCTGGGATAAGAGGCGCCAGTATTGGTAGGAATACAAACCTGGCGGGAGCCGGCGAGGGCCGAATCACGGTCGATGCCGACAATCATGAAGGGATCGGTGGTGTAAACCTGACCCTCAGTGCCTGAGGGGGGAAGCCATCGGACACCGTCATCAGTTATGGACTGGCCACTGGTGTAACTACCACACTTGGCATAGGTGTAAGAAGCGACGCCACCGGAGTCACACTGAACAGGCTGCCAATCGGGAGTGGCCCAAGATGTATCTTCCCGGCGGTAAATGCTACCGTCGCCGCCGATATAGAATTGCTCGTAGTTACCATTTTTGTACATACGCACCGGGGAGCCGGGGCCGGCTCCACCTTCATTGGTGTAACAAATTTGTTCGCCAGTACTGAGAGCGTGGCAGGAACCGGCCGGGGGAGCAATGAATCCTTCAAAATTTTGAGCGTGAGCAGTTACTGGAAAAAAGAGGGCAATGACAATAAACCAGAGGACGATCATGGACTAAGGGCCAGGAATTATAAAGTTAGTAACACTAACTCCGGTAAAGTTTTCTATAAATCGGAGAATAAAAAAGCTGGCAATAATTCCAACTAAACCGACGACTGAGGTGGTGAGTTGGGCTTGGACTCCGGCGGTACGCTTAGGATCACCGGCGGCCATGAAGTACTGAAATCCTCCGGCAATTAACATGAAAAAGAAAACTAAACCGGCGATGAGGGTGATGACGGACAAAACGTTAGCAAAAAGACATTCGGCGCCCTGAATGGTAGCCACATCGGGGTTGGAAGCGTCCACACAGCGACCAGTCCAGTCGGATTGGGCCAAAGATGGACGGGGGGTAAAAAGATTAAAAGTAAGAAGAAGGAAAAGAAATATAAAGGATAAGAATGTTCCGCCACAGGCGGATTTCGGGTTTTTGAAAATAAACTTATTTATGTATGTCCTCAACATAAGCCAATTATACAATAGAAGGAGATGTCGCTCGACAAGCGTTTTTTCGGTGCTCCAACTTTCCTGTTAATTAGCAATCAAGCTTGGTAACCACATTTTTGGGTGCTTCCGTCTGAGACGGACTTCGCTGCGCTTCGCGAACTTACCGGTCAAGTGCTACGCCTTGCCGGGATCGCTGCGCGCCCAAAAATGGATTACTTGCGCTTGAATTAGTACTTAGAGCCTGCAATAAAAACCCCCCGAAATAATCGGGGGGTTTTGAAGGACTAGTTAAAAACTAAAGGGTAGGAACCTTTAGGTTGAGAATGCTGACTCCGAAGATGGTTTCGATAAGTCGAACGATGGCCCAAGAAGCAAAGACGATGGCCAAACCGATAAGGGCATTAGTAATTTGATTGCGAGCAGCTTCGACGTTTTTACTGTCACCTTGGCTCATGACCCACTTAAGACCACCCCAAACGAGCATGAAGAAGAAAACAAGGGCAACCACCAACATTATAAGTGAGATGGCACCGGAGACTAAACGCTCAAAAGTGAGTGTTCCTAAGGTGTTGAATTGACCTTGGGGTTGGATGTCAATGTTTTGGGCGTAAATTGGGGCAGCAATGAATGCTGATTTAACTACTTCAAGAATATTTTGGATCATGAATATTATAAATTATAATGACTTATTTGACGTATTATAGCAATAAAAGTCTAGATGAATAGGAGGAAAAGATCAAATAGATGGTTTATTGAGTTTGTAAAGTTCGTAAAGTTAGAAAGTTTATAAAGTAATAAAGAAAAAGAAAAAGAGAATGGGGGATGGATGTTAGATGATAGATTTTGGGTCTTAGATTGGAAGAAGGAGATTTTTCCCCCGAAAGTTTTCGGGATTCCGTTTGAGACGGACGCGGCGCAATGACGTAAAGAGAATGAGATTGCCACGTCCTTCGGACTCGCAATGACGTATAAAGACTAGAGGGTGGGGAGGGTAAGCTGGAGCTGCTCTAGGCCTTTGACGCCCAGGAAGTAGCCGACAAACTTGAGAATAGCAAAGATGGAGAAGATGACAAAGAGACCCATGAAACCGTATTGAAACTCCTTTTTGGAATTTTCGATGTTTTTGGTATCACCTTGGGAGTCAATTAAATGGAAAGCGGCCATGAAGAGAAACCAGGAGAAATAAATGACGGCGACGACAAAAAAGATGGTGAAAATATTTTGAACAACTTTACTGGTGTAGGAAAAAGGTTCAAGCTGTTGGTTGGGATTGATGAGGGCGGGATTAGTGATTGGCATAGATTGATTAAAGACCCATGGAGTTGAGGGCGGCATTGAGGTCGAAGGGATTTTGGAGACCAAGAAGTTTGGCCAACAAGGCTCCAAGCCCGACGGCAACGACAATAATAACTAATCCCAAAATTCCGTCGGTTAGTTTTTTTCGAGCGGTTTCAGCTTTACCTTTGTCGCCTTCTGAAGAAATATAGGCATAACCAGCAAGGATAACTTGAATGGCAAAAAAGACGAAAGCAACAATGGTGAGAATGCCGATAACCTGAGAAACAATTTTTTCGAGCTTGAGAGTGGCATCAACACCAGAGGTAGGAGGAGTGCCGGGACCGGTGAGGGTAAAGCTTTTATCAGCTAAAAGTTTAAGGTCCATAAATGACAGGATTTATAATTTTAATTCCGGTTAGGCGTTCGGCGACACCGGCAATGATAAAGGCTGAAGCAATGATAATTAAACCTAGTAAACTTTGCCAGATTTTAGTGAAGGCCATGGCAGTTTTTTTAGCGTCTCCCTCGGCGGTTAAGTAACCAAAACCGGCAGTAACCAACTGGAAAACCAAAATTAAACCACCAATGGTGCCGGCCAATTTAAAAAGATTGGACATAAAAACAAACAGGCCGGTGCCGCCAGTGCTGGGATATTGGGGATTGGGGTTGTTGATGGTACCAATTAGACCCTGGGCTAAAGAAGGAATGGGGCGAAAAATAAAAGAAATAAGAGCGATGAGGAGGGAGTAGGCAGTCATGTTAGAGGCCGGAATTGAGAATTTTAACTCCTGTAATAACTTCGACAATTTGGATAATAAAAAATGAGAGGAAGATGACGAGGAAACCAATGAGGGCTGAGGTAATGGCTTGTTGGCCTTGAGCAGCTTTTTTTGAGTCTCCATCTCCGGCATTGATTATAAAGGTAAGACCACCAACAATCAAAAGGATAAGAAAGATGATGCCAGCGATGGTGAGGGAATTTTTAAGCAAAACGTTAATAAATGAACCGAGAGTGGGGTAGGTGGCAGACACCGGGGAACCGGGACGGAGGAGTGGGTCGATTTTGACAGCAAGTAGGTAAGAAGTATCCACATGCCAATTATACACAAATTGACGCTTTTTTTGGGAAAAAGGGTGTTATAATACGGCCAACCTGTTTACGGGTTTAATAAATTTCTCCCAAATGATAAAACAAATTAGCCTGTGGCTAGTACTATTAGTAGTAATAAGTGGCTGGTGGCAATACCAGGGCCGCCAATTAACGGCAAGAGCCCAGGACTACCAGACTCAAGAGGTAGTTAAGTTAGAAAGAAGAGGGGGGATGATAGCTTGGGGAGTGGACAAGGGAATTTCGGAGAGCACGATTGTACTATTATTAATGTTGCCCTTGGTGGCCACGATTGTATCGGTGCTTCATTATGTGGGTGGACTGTCGGGGTACGGGATATTTATGCCGACTATGTTGTCAGTAGTGTTGATTAACACGGGAATTGCCGGAGGATTGATGCTGTTTGGGATGATTTTGCTGGTGTCTTTACTTACTAACTTACTGATGCGACGACTTAAGCTCCATTTCTGGCCCTCCAGGTCGATTAACTTGGTGCTAATTGGGGTGGGAACGTTTGCGCTAATGGCGATATCGGCGGATATGAGGCTACTGGACATTTCTAGAATTTCAATTTACCCCATACTATTTATGATATTGCTGGCGGAAGAATTTGTGAGAACCCAGTTGGTTAAAAGTAAAAATGAGGCAGTCCGACTGACGATGGGAACTTTGGTTTTAGCAGTAATGGGTGCCGGATTGATGAGTTTAGAAGTGGTTCAAAGAGGGGTATTGAATTACCCAGAGGCCGTAATTGGCGGGACGTTACTGGTGAATTTGGCAGTTGGTAACTACGCGGGAATGAGGTTAACTGAACTGGGTCGATTTAAAAAGGCTAAACGGGTTAAAAAGATTAATAAAGATAAAAAATAATGTGGGGAATAAATTTGAAATATTATTCCCAATTTTTAGGCAAAAACGAGCGAAATAAGGTGTATTTGCGCAAAAACAGCAGTGAGGGGAGAAGGATTGCTGACAGTAAGCTGAAAACTAAAAGATTGTTGGACAAGGGTGGGGTGGGCGTACCAAAACTCCTCGCTCGATTTAAAAGCTGGAAGGGGGTGGAGGAATTTGATTGGACCCAACTGACGGGAAACTTTGTGGTGAAACCGGCAACGGGGTATGGAGGAGAGGGAATTATTGTAATTAGACGGGGAAAACAAGATAGGGATAGCCAAAACATGGTGTGGCAAAAGATGGATGGAATTACAGTGGAAACTGAGGAAATTAAGCGGCATTGTGGGGAAATAATTAGTGGGCGGTACAGTATGCACGGGATTGAGGACGAGGTATTGATTGAGGAGAGAATTAAAATTCATCCGATGTTTTTGAATTACACCAGGTGGGGGACGCCGGACGTGAGGGTAATAGTGTATGAGGGAGTGCCGGTAATGGCGATGTTAAGAATTCCAACTGAGCGGAGCCGGGGAAAATCGAATCTACAGCAAGGAGCGGTGGGATTGGGGATTGATTTGGCGACCGGAATAACCACTTTTGGAGTGGAGGGAAAATCGAGTGTAGTAGAAACCATTTGGGACCGGAAAAAGAAAAAAATGATTAAAGTAAACGGGATTAAGATACCAAGCTGGCGGGAAGTGTTGGAAACAGCGGTTAAAAGCCAGAAGGTAATTCATCAACTGGGATTTATGGGAATTGATATAGTGCTGGATAAAGATAAGGGGCCAGTGGTGTTGGAAGTAAACGCCCGCCCCGGTTTGTCGATTCAAATTTGTAACCGGGCAGGACTGAAACAAAGAATTAATAAGGTGGACGGACTGGAGGTGAGGAGTGTTAACCACGCCATAATGGTAGCCAAATACCTGTTTGGGGAGAGTTTCTTTGAGAAGGTGGAGGAAAAAGCCAGTGTGAAAACTATTCAGCCCTTGGAAGTGATTGGGGTTAAAATTCCCAAAGGGTTTCACCCGGAGTTGACTAAAAGCAGTGTGATTAAGATTGGAAAAAACAGAGTGGTGGAAGTAAGAGCCAAGGTGGATACCGGAGCTTATCGAAGCTCAATTGATGAAAAACTGGCCCGGAAATTGGGACTGCTTGAGGAAGAGAAGGTGTTATATTACCGACATTACCGTTCAAGTTTGGGTAAGGCTAAAAATAGGCCGGTGGTGGCGGTTACTTTTTGGCTTAAAGGACGAAAGGTGTCGACGGCGGTAAATGTGGCCAATAGAGACAAGTTGAGGACAAAAATTCTTTTGGGAAGGAAAGATTTGGAAGGGTTTTTGGTGTCGGCGGTAAAAGAAGTAAAAAAAGTTGAAAGTCCAAAACTAATAGTTAAAAGAAAAAAGTTAAAAATAATTCTATAAAATGAAATTTAATTATTTTCAACAAGCGTTTTATTGGGTGCTTCCGTCTGAGACGGACTTCGCTGTGCTTCGCGAACTTACCGGTCAAGTGCTACGCCTTGCCGGGATCGCTGCGTGCCGAAAAAACTACTTGTTTCAACTCAATTATGAATAATCGGATAGCACTGTTTTTTGGAGGGAAAGTTAGTCAACATTTGGGGATGATTAAAAAAGCAGCGAGGTTGGAGGGGGTAGAGCTGGATTTAATTTCGTATAACCGGGTGTGCTTTGAGACCAACGGTTTAGATACGGTGGCTGTGATTCGAGGAACCCCGGGGAATGAGGATAAAAAGACGTCTGTAAATGATTATAGAGTGTTGTTTTTTCGGACAACGGGAAAACATTGGGAGGAAGTTGATTTAATTATAAATAGTATAGATAAGGAAAACGGGCCGGTGGTGGTGGACCCAATTGTAAAAGCGGGGAAGCCGGATATGGCCTGTAAAGCCTGGCAGATGATGGCTTTATCCCGCGCTGGATTACCGGTACCAAAGACCGTTTATGGAAGTTTGGGGTATTTGGTAACAGTAATGGGTGGAGTGACTGCGCCGTTTACTTTTCCGGTGATTTTGAAGGGGAGCGGGGGGGACAGGGGGACAAGAGTGTTTAAAGCTGACAATTTAGAAGAATTGGAGAAATTGGCCAGTGAGTGGCGGAGGTTGGAGATTGAAGACGGGAAAAGGTTTATGTTGCAGGAATTTATCGAAAACAGGGGGGATTACCGGGTATTGGTGTTGGGTGAAAAGGTACTTGGAGTGATGAAAAGAACTTCGGGGGGGGCTGATTTTAGAAATAATTTTTCGATGGGGGGAAAGGTGGAAGTGGCGGACTTGCCCCAAGATATTAAGAAAATGGCGGTTGAGGCAACCCGGGCGTCGGGCTTAATGGTAGCGGGAGTAGATGTGATGCCCCGCCAACAGCTTCGCAGTTTAGGCGGGCAGGCTCAGTTGAGTGAAAATAGAGAAGATTATGTGATTTTGGAAGTGAACAAAGGGCCACAGTTTAAGGGGTTTATGGCGGCGACGGGTATTGACGTACCAAGAGAAATTGTTAGGTTTTTAAAAAGTTTATCAAGTTAGAAAGTTCATAAAGTAATCAAATTAGAAAGTTTAAAAAATTAAAAGTTACAATATAAAATTTGAGTTACCCCGAAAGTCTTCGGGATTCTATACTATTAAAATAAACTTAAAAATAATTAATTAATGTATTACCCGTCAAGGGCCGGGTTCTATACTATAAATAATAAAAATATTTTGATATGAATAGAAAAAAAATAATCACATTTACCATGTCACCGCGCCAGAGCCAATTTGAGGTGGACCGATTGGAGAGTGAGGCTAAAAAGCAGGGGATTGAGGTAGTTAAAGCCCTGTACAGAGAGATGGAGTTGAATTTTGGAAATGGGCAAGAAGTAAGAGTAAAAGGAGAGGAAATTAGCGCGGATAAGATTTTTGGGTGTTGGTTTAGGGTAGCTGGTACAAAGAGTGGTAAGTATGTGGAGGGAAGAAACGCGATGATTCGAAAACTTGGTGACAAGATTTTGATGATAAACGGGCAAAGTTATTTGGACTGGCCCAGAATGGGGAAAATTGCCCAGCACGCATTGTTTGCCCGCGAAGGGGTGCCAATAATTCCCACCAAGATTTTTTACACCAAAGAGCAGGTTTTGGGGTGGCTTGAGGGCGCTAAATTTCCAATGATTACTAAGCATGATCGGGGGTACCAGGGAAAATCGGTTCGAAAATTTGATAATGAGTCACAGGCGAATAAGTTTGTTGAGAAAATTAATGAGAAGAACTTGGGCATGTTTTTGTGGCAGGAGTATTTACCACTAAAATGGGATTTGAGAGTGATTGTTTTGGGGGGAAAGGTATTGGGGGCGATGAGGCGGACGGCGGTG
>Ga0172379_10006942_pt1 | contig 14924 bp, 10 predicted proteins | sample GrowelOW334metaG_FD_119756 | JGI IMG/M metagenome (GOLD analysis project Ga0172379, IMG submission 119756) | Groundwater microbial communities from an aquifer near a municipal landfill in Southern Ontario, Canada - Groundwater well OW334 metaG | ecosystem: Environmental > Aquatic > Deep...
CCTTCTGCATGGAAAGCTCCGGTGTGATCCACGGCCCGCCGCTGCCGCACCAGCCGGCGTCGTTGTTCATGTTCACTTCGAGACCGAGACGGCGCGATTCATTGCAGAGGTGTTTGAAGAGATCCCGCCACTGCGGCCCTGCGAACTTGGCCTGCCCCCTCGGCGTGCCCTGGTCGGTCTCCATGTAGAGCACGCCGCCGATGCCCGCGCGCTGCATCGCTTCGAGGTCGGCGGTGATGCCGTTGCTGGTGAGGTTGCCGTCGAGCGGAAACAAATAGACCCACGGCCGCACCGAAGGAGGCGGCTGGGCAAAACCCCGGGCGAGCGGATCGGCGGCGTGCAGTGCAGCCAGCGGAGCCAGCATCAGCGCGGCCAGGGCCAGCCGGCCGATGATCGTGTCATACCATTTCGGAATGGAAGTCGGTGGAATCGGTGGCGGACCGCGACGCGCCTTGCCTCCCTCTCCCTTCATCGGATGAGGGGAGAGGGCCGGGGTGAGGGGTCGCGTGCGTCGGCGTTGGTGGCCACACACCTCATCCGGCCTGCGGCCACCTTCTCCCCTCATCCGAGGAAGGGAGAAGGCACGCGGCGTGAGCTTCAGTTCGCATTCCACCGACTTGCACTGCGAATTGATCTCAGAGGTCTTTGCTTTCATTTGCCGGTGCCCTTCTGCGGTTCCGGTTTTGTCGCCGGCACGGAGATCAACGCTCCGACTGTCCTGGCCGGGTGATCCATTTTGACCCCGGCATGGTAATCCGTGTAGTGAACATAGCCTCCGTGGAGGTTGAGCCAGAGCACCGTCGGCCCGTCCGGTGCGTGCCCCCGCACCGTGATGGGACGGATGTTGTCGAACTTCGAGTTGGAGGTGACGGCCTCGAACTTCCAGGACTTGCCGCCGTCAGCAGTGACTCCACGTTCGATCTCGCGAACTCCGTTCACCGGACGCGAGACGTAAACGACGGACGGGTCGGTGTGATCCAGCGACAGCCCGCTGGAGTAGTGCGGTTCGGATTCCTTTTTGCCGGGCTTGGTCTGCGGAAACCACTTCCCGCCCGCGCAGAGTTCGGTGTCCAGCCACTGCCTGCCGTCCCAGCGCGCATAGTGATAGCGATGGTCGGTTTCCTCCGGCAGCCGCGTGTAGGCGACGACCGGACGGTCATTTTTATCAAAGGCCACATCCCACACCCACGCGCGAACGCCCGTCCTGGTGGCGTCGTAAACGCAATCCGCCTGTTCGGGGCGGATGGGCAGTTCGTTCTCGCCGCAGATGCGCGTGCCGTCCGCCTTGAAAAAAGCGCCGGCCCGGTAACAGGCGTAATAGACGCTGTTGGAGGTTTCGTTGCGCGGGTGGCCGTCGGTGAACAGCAGATGAATCCGGTCCTTGCCGTTGGAGGCGTATTGGGCGTAGGGCCGGTTGCCGGGCGGTATGCCTGCGCGGGAAAAGACGATCTTCGGAGCCGCCCAGGTTTTGCCGCCGTCGGTGGACTTGGACATGTTCGGTTTGAACCCGCCGCCGCGCCAGAAAAGATACAGCGTGTTGTTTTCCGCCGAGAGCAGATGGGGGTTGCTGTAAGTAAGGCCCGCCTTCTCATTGAGCGCCAGCGCCACCTCCGGCGCCCACTCGGTGAAATCGCCCGGGCGCACGGTGGTGCGGCTTTGAATCACGTTCGGATGTTTCCCGCCTCCATGCTGGCTGTAAAAAACCATCAGGCGTCCATCCGGCAGAAACACAAACGACGGATTGTCATGATCGTCGCGCTGATACCGCTCGTGAAGATTGACCGTGGTGACGCGGCCCGAGGCGTGATCCAGCTCGGCGGCTTGAATCGAACCATCCGCAGTGACCCAGCCGGTGTAAGTCCTGCCGCCCCGGCTCACCGCGCGCGGATTGGAAAACCAGCACCAACCGCCGTCAGTAGTGAAGTCGGCATGCGCCTCGGCTGGCTGTGCCGCGTGGAGGGGCGTGGATAATTGTCCCGAAAGGATCGACGAAACCCCAACGACACATGCAAGCAAACGGAGTGGTTGGCACATAAATGGGAATGTCTACTGGTTTGGACGCTGAGGTTGAGCGGCCGGAGGCACCGCCTTGATGCCTTTCAGCTTTGCGGCAATGGCGGCGAGGCGATCGGTGTTGGCGCTGCCACCCGGGTTGAGCGTGGGACAAAGCCAGCCACCCTCGTCGTTTTCGTTCCAGGCATAGATCAGAACCGTGTTGGCGGGCGTGACGGAACCGCGATGGAGGCGGGTCCAGTCGAGCGCATCGGCCAGATGACCGGCCAGCTCGGCGGGCGTGGGCGGGATGGCGTTGTTTGTCGAACCGTGAGTCCACGGGACCGGCGTTTCGTAACGCGTCCGGTTGTCCCATCCCGAGGTCACGATCGGCACGATGCTGGCACCGGCCGCCCTGCCCGCCTCCCAAAAACGCCGGGTTTTCGCAGCCAGCGCGGCAAAGGGCATCTCGCCCGGGGCATCGGCGGCGATGGCGTAGGCGCTGATGGCATCCAGACCGTAGCTCTGCACGGTTTTCAAATCGTTCTTCGGATTCCAGCCCTGATAAACGATGAAAGGATTGCCCAAGCCGGCGTTGGTGGTCGCGGTGCGCAGTTGCTGGAACGCGGCGGCCACGGCGGCGGCATCGGGAAATCTGGCCGTTCGTGTGACCTGGTTGAACAGGAAGACCAGCGGACGGTTGCCCAGGACTTTCTGGTAGGAGGCGTCTTTGAAATAATTCACATACCGGCTCACCTGAGCGTCCCAGCTCTCGGCTTTTCCGGAGATCCATCCCCCCTGAAGGTTGAGGGCGAAATTGATCCGGCTCTTGAGCGGGCTGTTGAGGTAAAGGTGCAGACCGCGCGACATGCCGGAGTCATCCGGATATGTGCAAAAGGCCCAGTAGTCTATGCCCGCGTCGGCGGCATAATTGATTTCCCGGTCCATCACGGCCGGCGAATTGCCATTGATGACCACGGAGTTCGAGCCGGTGACCCGGGCGAAGAACGGCAGGCGGTAATGCCAGTGGCTGGGTCCGAGCGTCCTCTCCACCGCGGCCTGCACGCCGCCGTTTTCCTGCCAGGCATCCCAGCGGATCGCGCCGACCAGCGGCCTGCCCTGGCCTGATGCCGCGGTGACGGGAGGCTGTGCGGCGACGGAGGAGACCGCCGCTGTGACGAGCAGACTCAAGATGGATTTTTTCATGGCCGACTTTTTCCAGGCATGTTCAACAAACGCGTTTTACTTCCATGTCCGGCAGCTTCCCGAGCTTCTCGATCTTGCCGGCGATGTGGTGGATTTCATCTCATCTGTGATTCCAACGCCGCACGCAATGTCACCGGTCCGACGAGGCCCGCGGGCAGCGGTGGCTCTTTCAAACCGCGCCCCGCCCAGGAATGTTCCACCGGCGAGAATTTGTTGGCCACCCGCCAGTTGTGCCAGGTGTTGACCACGCGGATTTCCAGCGCGTTCGTTCCCGGCTGCAACAGCTTGGTGACATCCACCCGGAACGGCGCGGTCCAGACCACGCCCGCCGATTTGCCGTTCACGAACACTTCCGCCAGATCGTGAACCGCGCCGAGATCGAGAATCACTTTCGAGTTTTTGGTTTCGGGTTTCGCGTTGAAGACCGTCAGATAGGACGCGCTGCCAGCGAAGGTTTTGAGACGGGCGTCGGCGCTTTCGTTCCAGAGGAACAGCGCGGGGGTGTTGGTTTCAAACTTCGCCAGTCCTGCGCGGGCGGGGTTGAACTGGATGCGCCACGGCCCGGCGAGCGTGGCGACGGTCGTTCCGGTCGCGCCGGCGGGCGCGGGGTTTTTCGCGAGCGGCTCACGATGCCCCTCGGCCTTTTTGCGGAAGACGACGAAGGTCGAGCCGTTGGGCGGCAGTTGCAGCGGCACGCGCACCGTGTCTTTGCCGACCTGATATTGCGGGCACGACGAAATCTCGCCGGTCAGGGGATTCCACAGCTCCGGCTGCTTGTCCGTCACGCGCAAGGCGCACTCGGCGCGATGCCACGCGTCCTTCCAGTTGGCGACGAAATAAATATCCGCGTCGCCGTCCTGCCGCTGGATGTAGTCGAGGCATGGCTGGCCGCTGTCAGACGTGTAGGCGAACGCCGGTGCGAGGCCGAGGCGCGCGAGAATGTCCTTCACGGGCATGTCGCCGGTGATGACCCGGCCTTTGCCGACGGCGTGAACTCCGGCGGGCTGGTTCGCGCCGAGTTCCTGGAGGCAGCGCGCGATGGTCTGGTCGGCGGCGGCACAATCTTTCCAGCCGGGCGACTGCTGCGGCACTTTGCGCAGCCAGAGCGTCGCGCCGGCGTTGACGAGTCGGACGATCTTCTGCAACACGTCCGGCGCGATGTTGGTGTTTGCGATGGCGAGCACGGGGTAGGACGCGCCGTTCGCCAGCCCGACGCGACCGCCGGGCAGCACCTGCAACTGCGCGTTCAGGAAGTCGCCGGGGATCACGTCGCACTTGCCGAGCGTGGTGAGGAAGCGGGATTCGTTCTGCTGGATCATGGCCTGCGTCTCCGCGCCGTCCACGTAGAGAATGTCCACGACCGGCCTGCCGGCGTTGAGCATCGCCTGGCAGCGGTTCAGGTAGGTGAAGAATCCCCCCGTGTAGGGCCACCAGTTGTTGCCGGAGTTGAAATGCGTGCCGGCGAAATAGACATCGCCCGGCGCGGGCGTCTCCGGGCGCGAGTAGGAATAGCCGTGCAACGTCAGGTGGTTCACGCCGAGGCAGAACACCTCGTCGGCCATCGGCTTGAGCATGGCGGGATGCTCCATCCAATGCTGGCCCGTCGTGAAGGCCTCGAACGACACGCGGCCCGTGCCATAGACGTGGGCGGCGATGACGGCGTTGGGGTTGAAGGCGCGGAGGTAATCCGAACCTTCGACGTAGCGGGAATCACTCTTCTTGGGCCGGCCATTCCAAAATTCGCCCATCACCAGATCCGTCGTGCCTTTCACGCGCAGGCTGCTGTGGACATCGCCACCCTCGGTCTGGAGTTTGATGCCGTGCTGGTGGCAGAGTTCGCGGAATTTTCCGTAGTGCTCGTCGGCAAACACCTCGTCCACCGTCGCCACGAAATCAGTTTCAATGCGGCTGGCCTGCGGCTGGCCGGCGAATTTCTTCCCCGCCAGCACCGGCAGCCACGGAATCAGATCGTAGTTTCTCCGCTTGGCGAATTGCGCGGGGAAATCGCCCGTCCAGTCAAAGTTCCCCAACTCGACGCTGTCCTCGTGCAGGTAGTCGAGCGTCTTGCCGACGTGCGGCCCGGCGGCCTGGAGCATCGGCACACCGACCTGGTTGAAGAACTTCTCCATCATCGGCGCGCTCAAGTGGTCAATCTGCAATCCGGTGAAGCCCGGCGAGTCCTGCTTCATCGGCACGAAGTTCGGGCAATACGCGAACCGGAACACGCGCCACGTCCCGGCAGGCGCAGACCAGTCCAGCTTGCCGTCGGGCTGGAGTTTGTCGTCGAGCCGCACCAGCGAGTCCGGGAGCAGTTCGTTTTTTTCATTCTGCCGGAAGGCGAGCACGGCAATCGGCTTGAAGTGGCCTTTAGCTTTCTTGGAAATTCCGGCATGACGGCCTTTCCGAAATTTGTCCGGTTCGGGCAGTGCCTTCGCGAACGCGGCCGGCCCCGTGATCGCGGTCTCCGACCAGGCGAGCATCTGCGCGCCCATTTCCGGCGTGACCCACGGCGCGCCCTGATACCAGCCGTTGCTCATGACGGCGCTGACTTTGATGCCGAGGCGCTCGGCTTCGTCGAGCGCGTAGCGGAAGAGCGCGAGCCATTCGGGCGTGAGGAACACCACGCCGCCGGTCTCGACGGTGGCGCTGTGCGCCCGCGTCATGCTCAAAATGACACGGCCAATGCCCGCGCGCTGCATCTCCTCCAGATCGCGGCGGATGCCTTCCTTGGTCACGGTGTTGGCCCAAAACCAAAACACGGCCACCCTGCTGCCGCCCGATGGGTCACGAAACTCCGCCTCCAGGTTCACGTGCCCGGCGGTCCGGCCGGGAGCCGGGAGGGCAACCCCGGCATGAAGCGTGGTCAGCGGAGCCAGCAGCAGGCTTCCGAGCAATACTGCGGCCACCTTCGCGCCCGACAGCGAGCTTTGAGGTTTCATTTTGATCTCTCAGCACACTCGCGCCACTTCCATCTGCAACAGCTTCCCCAGCTTCTCGATCTTGCCGGCGATGTGGCCGACGCCGACGGCGCAGTGATGGGCGGGGCCGTGCACGTTCCATGACTCGACAAACTTGCGCGCGCCGATGGAGAACCGGTAGCGGCTGTTGGTGTTGCCGATCTCAAGAACCGGGCCGGGCACCGATTCACCCTCGGCCACGAGCAATTGAAGCCGGCCATCCACGGTTTGAACCACCGAGAGCAGCGTGACCGGGCCGTGCCTGACCGACATCTCGACGGAAAGGCCGCGGCCGACCTTGCCGTGATAGACCTTGAGCGGCCGGACCTTCGTCCTGCCCTGCGCAATGGCGATGTGGCCGGGGCCGTCGTGGCCCATGAGCACCACGTCATCCCGGTAATCCATTGCGTAGTATTCCGTGAACGAGCCGCCCGCGCCCAGGCTGTCCATGATCTTCATCGCTTGCGCGTTCTTGACCTCCATCTCGCCAGCCACCGGCACGCCGCGCGCGGTGAGCAACGAGGTGCCGAGGATGATGGAACTGATGGCGTCCTCGTTGGCCGGGTTGCCCGTGCCCATGTAGTAGTAGGCCATTGAACCGAGCCGGTGCCGCTCGACGAGCCGGTCCAGCGCGACGGACGTGCGCGCGGCGCGCTCCAGTTCGGCCTGCGCGCAATCGGGCTGCACGTCGAATGCCTCGTGGAAGTGCGCGACACGGGCACGGATGTCGTCGTCGTTCACCCCGGTGCGCAGCGCCGCCAGCTCGTCCACTTCGATGATCTCGACATGGCCGCCGAAGCCGGCGCATTGCTGCGTCAGGTCGGAGTAGATGTCGAGCATGCCACAGTAATAGTGGCCCATGACGCCCAGGCGATTGTGCTCCATCGCGTGCGCCACGCGCGCGGCCTCGACCCATTCGCCCACTTCCCGCCAGCACGCCGGATCGTCCTCCAACATGCCGGTGATCTGCTGGAAAGGAATGCGGGCGCGGTTGAAAACATTGGCGATCTCCGGCACCGGACAGGCCGCGCAGTGGGCGAGCCATTCGCCGGTCATCTTCCTCCGGTCGCCAAGCTTGTTGAACCACTCGTAGTCAATCGCCGCCTCGGGCGAGAGGTTGAGGATGATGACCGGCACCCTGGCCCGCCGCACGACCGGCAGCACGGTGGACGAAAGCGCGTAGGTGGTGACGTGGAGAAAGATCAGGTCCACGTCGGCCTGGCGGAACCGATGCCCGGCCGCGAGCGCCTTCTCCGGCGTGTCCACAAGACCGATGTTGACGATCTCAACACCGGGCAGCGCCAGCTTCTGCGCGACGCGCTGCAGGTAGCCTTCGAGCCGTTCCTTCAGCCCGGAAAACTGCGGCCAGTAAGTGTCGAGCCCGATGCCGAAGAGTCCGATGCGAAGGGATGCGTTCATGCGCGTTTTGAGAGGACGGCCCTTTCGTAAGAACGCACCTCGTCAAACCAGGCGGTGCCAACGGGCACGCTCTGGCGCCGGCAGTGCTCGTCCCACACGACGCCGAACGGAAGCGTTTTGAGTTCCTCAAGAAGCGCGAGCCGGCGGGTGAAATCCCCGGCCGCCTCGAACTCGCGGAGTTGCGCCGACGGCTCCAGCAGCGCCAGCAGCAGCGCCTTGAGCGCGTTGCGCGAGCCGATGACCCATGCGGCGATGCGGTTGATGCTCGCGTCGAAGAAGTCGAGGCCGATGCTGGTGCGGTCAAGGAATCCGCCGCGCACAACCTCCTCCATGATCGCGCGGGTCGGGTCGTCGAGCAGCACGACGTGGTCGCTGTCCCATCTCACCCCGCGCGAGACGTGAAGCAGCAGCGCGGGCACGAATTGCAGCACCGAGGAGATTTTGTCCGCGATCGATTCGGTCGGGTGAAAGTGGCCGGCATCAAGGCAGAGGAGCTTTTGCCGGGTGACAGCGTAGCCGAGGTAAAACTCGTGCGAGCCGACAACGTAGCTCTCGCTGCCGATGCCAAAAAGCTTCGACTCAACCGCGTCGAGATTGAGCTTCGGGTCCATGGGTTCGGCGAAGACGGCATCGAGCGAGGCGGCGAGGCGCTCGCGGGGTGCCTTGCGGTCGGCGGGGAGATCCTTGTAGCCGTCGGGAATCCAGAAGTTCGTGACGGCGGTTTTTCCAAGCTGCCGCGCGGCCTCGGCGGCGATGCGGCGGCAGGCCCGGCCGTGCTCAATCCAGAACCGGCGCACGCCTTCATCCCTGTGCGCAAGCGTGAAGCCGTCCTCCGCGAGCGGATGGGCGAAATAGGTGGGGTTGAAATCAAAGCCGAGGCCGGCTTCCTTGCACCAATCGACCCAGCCTTGAAAGTGTTCGATCGTGTAGTCGGCGCGCCCGACCTTTTTCCCGCCCAGCTCCGCGTAGCTGGCGTGGAGGTTCAGCCGGTGCCGGCCGGGGACAAGCGAGAGCGCCTTGGCCAGATCGCTTCGCAGCTCGTCTGCCGTGCGCGCCTTGCCTGGCTGGTTGCCGGTGACAGCAAGGCCGCCGCCGGGCGCGCCCCCCGCATTTTCAAAACCGCCCACGTCGTCGCCCTGCCAGCAATGGAGCGAAATGGGAATGCGCGCGAGCCGGGCGAGCGCCGCTTCGGCGTCGATGCCGAGGCCCGAGTAACGTTCGCGTGCCAGCTGGTATGCCTGTTCGGTGGGTGTGCTCATGTTCAATGTGCGGCGGTTGCGCTGATGTGGTTGCCGTAGCCGATGATGACCGTCGAGCCGACGAGCATCGCAAGCATCAGGACAACCAGTTTCTTCGTCGTGGGCTGCGCGCCCTTCCACTCCTTGAAGAAGATGCCCCAGAGCGTGCTGAAGATGATGATGCTCGCCATGTGCAGGGTCCAGCTGGAGAACTTGTAGTTGCCCATCTGGCTCTCGCCCATCTGGTAGAAGAAGAACTGCAGATACCACAGCGTGCCGGCGGCGATGCAGAACAGGTAGTTCGCGCCGAGGGGCACCGGGCTGCCGAGTTCAAACACCTCTCCGGAAATCTTCTCGCCGTGGCCGCTGCCGGCCTGTGTGTGGCCGGCGACCGGCTTCACGGTGGGGCTGAAGTATTGATGCGCCGAACCGTTCTTGATGTGCAGCAACACGCACCAGATGAAATTCGTCGTCAGGCCGCCCAGCAGGATCACCGTGATGACCGGCAGACCAACCCACAACGGGCCGGTGCCGTGCTTCGCCGCTATCTTCGTGATGGGGTCGCCGAACTGGAAGCCGAACGAGAAGCACGAACTCATGATGCCGGAGAACGTCGCGATGCCGAGGCCCTTCCACAAATGAAACTCCTGGACGGACGAGGCTTGTTCGCCCATTTCCTTTTCTTTGCGCACGCCGGCCCAGCCGCCGATGAAAATGCCGGTCAGGCAGATTGCCACGCCCAGAAGCAGAATCGGTCCGCCCGCGCTGGTGCCGGAATGGTTGAGCAGCTTGTCGGCGAATTCGCCCTTCACAACCGGCGGCACGAGCGTGCCGAACGCCGCGCAGTAGCCGAGCGCGATGGCCATGCCCAGCGACATGCCGAGATAGCGCATGGTCAGGCCGAAGGTCAGACCGCCCAACCCCCAGAGCGCGCCCATGAGATAGGTCATCCAGAATGTGTAAGCGGGCGTTTCATGAAGCACGGCAAGCAGGTCCTTCGAGAGCAGGAACGCGCCGACCCACGGGCAGATGAGCCAGCTGAACATCCCGCCGGCGAGCCAGAAGGTTTCCCACGACCATTTGCGGACGCCCTTGTAGGGCACATAAAAACTGCCGGAAGCCAGGCCACCCAGCCAATGGAATACGACGCCGAGAAGAGGATTGGGGTTCATGTCAGCAGGGTTCAGTTCTGGAGGGAGCGGCAGAACAACGAGGGTGCGTTTGGATTTCTCATCTCAGGAGCCTACCTGCGGGCGCACATCCCGCTCCATTGAGAAACTGACCAAAGATTTGCCTTTTTTGATCACCCCGGACAGGATGGCGGGGTCATCCCGTGAAACTCAAGCGCGCCTATTTCCGATACCTGCCCGTAAGTGACGAGGGGCTGGCCTGGGGTGCCTACGTTCGCGACGCGGGTTACACGCGGGTTCCGAGAAACTCGCCCTACCCTCCATATCAGCATCCTGCGGATCACCACTTCACCTGGGAACAGGGCCGGGTGCTGCATGCATACCAGTTCGTTTTCATCACCCGCGGCGGGGGTGTTTTTGAATCAGAGACGAGCGGCACGCTGCCTCTGAAGGCGGGGGACCTCTTCGTGCTCTTTCCCGGCGTGTGGCACCGCTACCGGCCCGACCCGCGGACGGGATGGGACGAATACTGGATCGAGTTTGACGGCGACTATGCGCGGCGGCTGATGAACCGGAAGGCGTTCTCACCAAAGCATCCGGTCCTGCATGTCGGCTACCACCATCCGCTGCTGCAGCTGTTCCTTGATGCTCTCGACACGCTCCGCCGGGAACCGGCGGACTACCAGTTCCTGCTGGGCGGATTTGCGACACAGGTCATCGCGCAGACGCTGTCCTCACTGAAGCAGGAGAGCTTTGAGGGCCGTCCCGTGGATGAAGTCATCCGCAAGGCGAAACAACTGCTTACCGAATCCGCAGCCCGGCGGCACGATCTGGAGTTCCTGGCCGCCCAGCTCAATCTCAGCTACTCGTCATTCCGCCGGCTCTTCAAGGCTCAGACCGGCTTTTCACCGCGGCAGTTCGCGCTGCAGGTCTCGCTCGGACGCGCCCAGGACATCCTCTCCCGCACCGACCTTCCAATTCACAGCATCGCCGACGAGCTGGGCTTCGAATCGGCGTATTACTTCTCCAAATTTTTCAAACAGAAAACCGGACTCAGCCCCCGGGCCTTCCGTCAACGAAGCCGTGCCAGGCTGCCGCACAGCCGGGCGTGAGAGCCTGTCTGCAATCCTGTTGACATCGAGATGCGGTTTTTTGAGTCTCGGATCGTGAAAACACCCCCGTCCACCCCCGGCAAACTTCTCACCCTCATCGCCCTGGCCGCCTCTCTTGCGATCCCGGCCACCGCCGCGACCGAGTGGACATTCAACACTCCCGGCGACCTTCAAGGCTGGCAACCCGCCCAGCATCTCGAAGGTGCCGCGCCCAAAGACGGCACACTGACAGCACTCACGGCGGGAGAAGACCCCATCTTTCTGAGCCCCGACATCAAGGTGACTGCGAAAGAGTTTCAGTCCGTCACCGTGCGCATGAGGCTCCAGGGCGCCAACGGCTCGCCCATCGGCGACCAGGGAGTTGTCCAGCTGTTCTGGCGCACCAGTTCCGAGGCGAGTGAAAGCGAAGAGGCCAGCGTGCGCGTGAACACCGCAGGCGACGGCCAGTGGCACGATTACACATTTGCCGTGGAAGCCAACGGGCACTGGAAGGACACCGTCACCGGCCTCCGGCTCGATCCGTGCAACTCCACGGGCGTGAAGGTCTCGATCAATTCCATCCGCCTCCTGTCGAAGTCAGCCACGCCCTCCGCGACGCCAAAAGCGGTGACGGACTGGACGTTCGACACCGACGGCGATTCCCAAGGCTGGCAGTCCCCACAGCAGTTGACCGGCGGCACGGTCAAGGGCGGCGCGCTCACGGCGCTCACATCCGGAGACGACCCCGCCTTCCAGAGTCCGGCCATCAAGGTGGCGGCAAAGGAATTTTCCTCCGTGGCTGTCCGCATGAAGCTGCAAACTCCTGATGGCGGGGCCATCAGCGACCAGGGCGTCGTTCAACTGTTCTGGAGGACCAGCTCCGAACCAACTGAAAGCGAAGAGGCCAGTGAGCAGACCGAAACCACTGGCGACGGCCAGTGGCACGACTACAAGTTCGCCGTCGGCGGAAACGCCCACTGGAAGAACACCATCACCGGGCTGCGATTTGACCCGTGCAGCTTCCCGGGCGTGAAAGTCTCCATTGACTCGGTGAGGCTTCAAAAATAGCCGCAGGCCCGGCAGGAATACAGATCAACGAGCCGCCCGCGCTTGCGGATGGCTCTTTGTTCGGGGCCGATGTGAAACCAGGCACCCGCAGAGAGAGGAAGCGACTGACCGGCATCGGAGGCAGGCGCATCACCTGCCTCGCCAAGGCCAGATGAAGGACCGCTATTGGTCCGCCAGGACGTATTTGCGCTTGCCGGGATCAAGCACCAGCTTTTTGCCGTTCGGAGGGACAGGCATGGACTTGCCCCACAAGGTCATAAACCTGGCCACCTCGTTGGTATCGGGAGGAAACCGGTTGCCGTTGCGCATCATGACAGATTCCATCGCACGGTTGAGTTCATCCAGGGAGGCCGTGTCCTCCCGGGCCTTCTTGTCATGACACCCACAAGCCAGTGCCAGCAGAACCACAACTGTGAATGAGAGAAGCCTGGCGGCCATATCCGTCAATAGGGCAGGGCATTGGGGCCGGTCCCGCCGTGGTGTCGGGCCCACAGCGCACCCTGGTTGGTCCGCAGCAAACCCCAACCACCGTCGCTGTTGCGCATGCTTTCAGCATGGCCGTCCATGAAGAGGAAGTTGACCCGCTTCGAGTGGCGCGGTATCGGGCGTGCATCCCCCGATATGGTGGCGTAAGTGGGATTGGGACACCTGTAATAAGTCGCACCGGCACCGGAGAAGAGGGCCGACGCCGCATCGTAGGGGGCGTCGGGAAGCCACTCATCGGGCGGAGCGTTGGTGTTGATCACAGAACCGGCGTCAGCAAAGCCGATGCAACTCGACGGGTTCTCCACGCTGGTCATCCTGCGTGGTTTTGGCGCCAGGTAGGTCCAAAGGGTGCCGATCTCCGAGAAACCGATGCCGATGCCCAGCATGTGGTTGACGGCCTTGCCGCCGCCGATGCTCACGGCGGCGGTGTTCTTCAAGGCCGGACAATCGAACGCCTTGACGGCCGTCATGTAGTTTCCAATCCGCAGCCGGTCCTGCCAGAAAACGGCGTCGCCGTTCTGGACGATCCAGTCAGACGTAACGGTGATTTTGCCGCTCATCCCGTTGACATAAAGGGGGACGATCTGCCCCTCGTTGTCATCGCTATACATCAAGTTCGCCAGGCCAACCTGCTTCTCGTTGTTCAAGCAGGAAGTGCCCTTGGACTTCGACTTGGTCTGCGAGAGCACGGGCAACAGCATCCCGGCGAGAATCGCGATGATCGCGATCACCACGAGAAGTTCAATGAGGGTGAACGCCAAGGAAGTTCTCCGGCGTATAAGGCGCAGACTGGGTGGAATTGCTCCCGGGTTGGTCATGCGCGGAAGCTACCGCGAGCACGCGCCTCTCTCCATGTAGAAATTGACCAACTATTTGCTCTTTTTGATCAGCACGAACGCCACGGCCCTGTCACAGGTTGAAACACAAACGCTCCTGTTCCAGATTTTCGTCAGGGAGCGCCGAAGGGTTGGCCTGTGGCTTTCGTCGGCGGCGCAGACTGCCCCATCATTTCTCCAACCGGATGAAATCCAGCTCCACGGCGACGCCGGACCGGCTGCAGGGGTCGAAGCGCAGCGCCGTGATCGTGTCGCGCCAGCGCGGGTTCTGGGCCACGGGAATGCGATACTCGTGCCATTGCCCGTCGCCCTGGACCGGGAAGCGGACGCTCGAACTCTCGGACTGCGGACGGTAGGTGGTGCTCCAAAACAACTGCGCCTGATCAGCGAAAGGCGCTCCGTCCTTGAGCGCGAGCTTCATGCGGACAGCCACCGCGCTGAACTCGCGCGCCCGGGCTTTCATCGCCGGACCAAAAAACGCAGGGTCAATGCCGGTCGTGGCGGCCTTGAGGCTGCCGCCGGCAACCTTCACCTCTGAGAGCTGCATGGCGTTTCTCCAGCCGTCCTGGATTTCATTGAACTCCCAGCTCACACGCGCGGCCTCAATCGTCTGAGGCGGCACGTCATACGGCCCCAGGCCGGCATCAATGGGCGTCACGTCCTGATGCGGCGTGGACGCAGCCGTGAAAACGTCGCGGATGGCGTCGAGGTAGCCAAAGCCAAACTCGTTCATCGGCTCGATGTAGGAACCTTCGCCAAACTCGTTCCACGCCTCGACGAGGATGGCCTTGGGTGTGCCGGACTTTTGCTTTCCGCTTTCGAGCATTTGCCGTGCGTCGAGCAGATGGCGTTTGAACAATTCCGGAGTCCGGCCGTAACGGACGTAGTTGTTGTCTCCGTGCCACGGCCGGCTGTCCCAACCGCCGCACACAGGCAGCGGCGTGAGCGGAATCGGACTCTTGCTGGTGATGTCCTCCCACTGGCGGCGATAACCCGGGACAAGCGTCTCGAAGGGCGCGAACTTGCTTTCGCCCGTCATGCCGAGACTCGGCCAGTTGTAGGCGGTGGCGGAATCGTAACCCTCCGCGGCGGCGGACTGCGCGCCGCCGGCGCTGGCGATGCCGGCAACGAGATACAAGCCCTTCAACCCCGCGCGGCGGCATTCTTCGCGCATCGCCTCGAAGGCGCGCTTCACACCGTCGTGACCGAGATCCTCGGTCAGGCGATGCGGCGAAAAGATGATCATCACCGGCTTGCCATCGAAGGTCAGGTGTTCAGGACGGCGAAAGTAGTTCTCAATCCAGTGGCGCGTGACGGCAAGGCAGTCTTCGTGGGACGACGTGTGCGGCGGATTGTGGTTGGCCCAGAGGAGGCAGAATTTGAGCAGGTGGCGGTAGCGCGCCTTGAAATAGCCGTCGTGCAGCGCGTGCTCCAGCTGCCGTGAGCCCTGCGTCCAATACCAGTCGTAGGCGAAAAACGTGATGCCGTGCTCGACCGCCCA
>Ga0172379_10006943_pt1 | contig 14923 bp, 17 predicted proteins | sample GrowelOW334metaG_FD_119756 | JGI IMG/M metagenome (GOLD analysis project Ga0172379, IMG submission 119756) | Groundwater microbial communities from an aquifer near a municipal landfill in Southern Ontario, Canada - Groundwater well OW334 metaG | ecosystem: Environmental > Aquatic > Deep...
AGGCTGCTCTGCATTTACAATATCAACACCAAACCCCCTTGAAACAGATACAACTCACACATGGGAGGTAACGGAAAGCAGCGCCAGTGCAGTAGTTGCTGGAAACAGCAATGCAAATAGTGGGAATGAGAATACGAATAGTACACTGGATATAACACCCCCAACATTTAGTGGAAATATTTCGATATCATATGCACCTATGACATCGGGGCAATATTTTAACATATATAGTAATAATATTACTCTATCATGGTCTGCGGCAACTGATATAGGTAGCGGATTAGATCACTATATAATTAGTGGTGACGCTATTGATTATGATTGTGGCGGAGAAGGATCGGATCCATTGGTTTTTTTAAATGGTGGTTTTATTGCTGCCGGCACAACAACCACAACAATTCAACCAAGCAATTTAGGCTCTACTTTTGTAGAGTACCACTGTGAAGGAGGAGATGCAAATTTTGACAATGTTTATATTACTGCTTATGACAAAGCTGGTAATTTTACCTCGATCGGTCCGGCATCGGGCAAATTGATCGGAATAATACCATAAACTGCTGTTCAATCTTTTCCCCCCTGTAATTAAATGTTAGTAAATAGCTTATATTTTTTTGATAGCTAATTGTTTTATGCTTGCTAAATAAGAAAATAAAGCAAAACTGCTAAAAAATACTCCTGTGTAAAATAGATCGCCAATTATGGTATTGCGGAAAAATGGAAGCGCTAGTGTATAGCAAGAAATAAAACCATTTAAATTGTGCGAATACCACGGGCCAAGCCAAACTCCAAAGTTTGTGATTAGAAAAAATATTACTGAACCAACTAGCGAACCGAAAACAATGTTTTCGCTTGATTTATGATTTTTAAGCCACATGCCCAAAAATCCGATTAATACAAAAGATCCATAAACCCAAAACATTACTTGGTGAAATCCCAAAAACATATCTGAAATCAACATTGCAATAAGTGGAAAAACTATGGCATACTTTTTATCTAAATAGCATGCTCCAAAGAGCGCCATTGCCGTAATTGGTGCAAAATTTGGTATATGCGGAATTAGTCTTAAACCAACCCCTAATAAAATAAATAAATATGCCATTTTTCTCCTTTAAATTACTAATTTCTAATTAACCTAATTTCTAATTAAAAACCAATTAATAAATGAATAATTGATTTTAATTATAATGTCCAATTTTTGTTACTTACCTACTTTTTCGGTCATTTTCTAATATTTAAAAATTAATTAGTCATTAAAAATTAGATATTAGAAATTTGTTTTTAAGTTACTTAAAAACCTTGATATCTCCACTCAATCTTATCACCAACCTTAGTGATATATTTGTCTGAAGCAGAATTTGACATTTCTCCATTTACATAGAAAATCCAAAACTCTTTGTCGGTATTTTTAACATTATTAATTGACTGAACAAAAGCACCGGCTGTTGATTCTTGAGCCTCAACTGTTGCATTTTTCTTCAATAATTCATAAGCTGTCTTTCCATCTTCACCTACGTAACTTACTAGCTTGGAATTAACTTTTTCATCAGATGCTCCCAATACTTGGCCTTGATTAGTATTAGTTTGAGCCTGATTTGCATTTTCATTTTTTTTGTTTGAATTGACTAATAATACGCCAGCCAATGCAACAACAAGAACTAGTACTAAAATATTTGTTTTTCGCATTTTTTCCTTTCTAGATTAAATAGTAGGTAATAAAAATAGCCTATGAAAGGCTAGAATAACGCAAATTGCGTAAACCTTTCGACCGAAGGTATCCCCATGCGGGATTTTTAAGACAATTTTGGTTTTCTGGCTTACCGCCCAAGGCGGATTACAGTAGCGGGACTGCTTCGGATTTGCACCGAAATTACCCTTAATCGTCTCTGCTTTTCCACAATAACAAATACACAGTTTTTTGCAAGCAAAAAACATTTATCTAATTTCTGAACCGGGAGCGATATCTTCAAGAGTTGTAAGTAGAACCGGTTTTCCAGTGCTTCCACCGGCAGCTAATAGCATGCCATTTGATTCAAGCCCCATTAATTTTCGTGGTTCAAGATTTGCGATAACAACAATATTTTTTCCAACAAGCTCCTCTGCCTCGTAGTGTAATTTGATTCCTGCTAATATTTGTCTTGGCGATTCTTCACCTAAATCAACTTCAAGTTTAATCAATTTTTCCGATTCTTCAATTGGTTCAGCTTTTATTATTTTTCCAACTTTAAGATTTAATTTTGAAAAATCATCATAAGAAATAACTTCTTTTTCTTCCATGTTTACTCCATAAATAATTTTACATAGATTCTCACGGTCTAAAATCGGCCTCAGAATGACAGATTTTTTTATCCGCAACGCGAAAATGCACAAGATGGACAAAGAACGCACCCACTTTCATATTGTAACTTACCGCCGCATTCCGGACAAATATCACCATTTTCTTTTTTGTTGCTTTTTTCTTTTGTTTCTGTTTCAACTGAATCAGCTGCACCGGCAAATTCAAAACCTTGAAGCTGTGCCATTTCAGGACTTTCCACCGGCAAAGAGTCATCTCTGGCAGCTTGTTGTTCTTGAGTTGGCTGATCAATTTTTTCTGGAATATCTAATGCTAGTTGATTTTTTCTTTCAACATATCTTTCAATCGCGCGACCAATAGCATCTGGAGCGGAAAGAATCAGTTCGCCATCCTGCCAAACCGGACTTGAACCGCGAATACCTTTCAGATGTTTGGCAATGGTTTTTACCTCTACTCCAGAACGAAGCGCAAGTGAAATAATTCTACCAATTGCTTCCACCATTGAAGTTGCATCTCCTCCTGATTTTCCAATTCCTGCAAAAACCTCAAAAGGTCCCTGATCGTCTTCATTTATGGTTATATACATTTTGCCAAGACCGGTTGTAACTCTTTCTGTTGTTCCTTTCAAAACAGTTGGACGCGATCTTGGTACAACTTTATGAGTAACAACTACCTGTTCTTTAATTTCAATTTTTTCCTGTAACTCTTTTTTGGCTGATGCCTCCTTAACGCCATTTCCAACTGTTAAAATTTGCTCTTGTCTTGAACCATCGCGATAAACCGTCAATCCTTTACATTTTAGTTTGTAGGCAAGCTTATAAGAAGCAGCCACATCCTCAATTGCTGCAGAATTTGGAAAATTAATGGTTTTTGAGATGCCATTATCTGTATATTTTTGAAAGGCAGCTTGCATTTTTACATGCCAATCAGCTGAAATATCTGATGAAATGACAAATACTTTTCTCACATCCTCCGGAATTTCTTCTATCTCTTGAATACTCCCTTTTTCCAACACTTTTTTCATTAATTCTTCGCTATAAAAACCGCGATCTTTAGCTACTTGAATGAACCATGGATTAACCTCGGGAAGCGGGTCTTTATCCATAACCGTTTTGACATATGCTAAGGCAAAAAATGGTTCAATACCTGAACCGCAAGAACCCATTATGGACAAGGTGCCGGTTGGCGCAATCGTGGTGGTGGAGGCATTGTGCATTGGAACTCCGGCTTTTTCCCAGATACTTCCTTGATAAGCTGGAAAAAGTCCTCGTGTTTTTGAATATTCTTGACTTAATTTATGAGTTTCGGTTTGCATAAATGACATTATTTTTTCCGCTAAGGCCAGTCCTTCTTCGGAATTATAAGGGATAGACAATTGAACAAGCAGATCCGCAAAACCCATAATACCCATACCGACTTTTCTGGTTTTTCGCGTCATTTCATTGATTTCTTCGATTGGCAACCTGTTGAGATCAATTACATTATCCATAAAATGATAAAGAGTTTTAAGAGTTCGCGCGAATTTATCCCAATCAACATTAATCTTATTACCTTGTTTTTTAACCATTTTTGCGAGATTTATTGAACCGAGATTGCATGATTCATAAGGGAGAAGCGGTTGCTCGCCGCAAGGATTGGTTGCCTCGATTTCACCTAGATTCGGGGTTGGGTTGTTTGCATTGATTAAATCAAGAAATATCACTCCGGGTTCACCATTTCTCCAAGCGCCATCAATTATGATATCAAATATCATTTGAGCTGAAATAGATTTCATTTTTTTGCCTGATCGAGGATTTATCAAATCATAATCTTCACCTTTTTCCAAAGCCTCCCAGAATTTTTTGGTAATTCCAACGGAAATATTAAAATTAGATAATCTACCTTCCTTGTGTTTATAAGTTATAAATTCTTCAATATCAGGATGGTCAATTCTTAAAATGCCCATATTGGCACCGCGTCTGGTTCCGCCTTGTTTGATTTGCTCGGTTGTATCATTAAACATTTGCATAAAGCCGATCGGACCGCAGGAAACGCCACCGGTTGTGCCAACAACATCATCTTTTGGTCTAAGACGAGAAAACGAAAATCCCGTTCCGCCACCGGATTTGTGAATTATACCCATATTCATCTGGGTTTTTAAGATTTCAGTCATATCATCTTCTACCGGAAGAACAAAACAGGCAGAAAGCTGACCAAGTTTGGTTCCAGCACCAGTGAAAGTAGGACTGTTTGGTAAAAATTCAAGTTTTGCCATGGCTTCATAAAATTTTTGTGCAGTTTTTTCTATTTCAGCATCTGTTGCACCATAAGTTTTATCGCCGCCAGCAAGATGCTTGGCCACGCGCCAAAACATTTGCTTTGGAGTTTCAATAGGTTTGCGATTTTCATCTTTAATCAGATATCTTTTTTCAATAACAGTTAGTGCATTTTCAGATAATTCTGGTTCTAAATCCGGTATATTTTCTTTAAACAATGTCTCATTTTCAGCCACTTTTCCTCCTTAAGATTTATGTTTTATTTATTGCTAATTTTCTTTTTTTAACTCGTTTAATTCATCCTCAAATGAATCAAGATCGCAAAACGACCTGCAAACACTGGTAAAGCGCATATAGGCAACTTTGTCTAATGTTTTTAATCTATTCATAACCAATTCACCAATTTCACGAGACGGGATTTCATTTTTACTTGATGATCTTATTTCAAGTTCAATTTGATCAGCTATACCTGATACATTTCCTAAGCATGGTCGATTTTTACAGGCTTTAGCAATTCCGTTTTCGAGTTTTATGCGATCATATTTCTGGCGTGAACCATCTTTTTTTATGATTATAATATTAATATTTTCTACTCGTTCATAAGTAGTAAATCTTTTACCGCATCCCAAACACTCTCTTCTGCGTCTAGCAATAGAATCTTTTTCGTCATCTCTTTTATCAGTAACTTTCGTTTCACCATTAAAACAAAATGGACAAATCATAGGCCCCTCCAATTGTATTTGTGATTAATTTTACAACAAGATGTTGTGTCGATTAATTTATACAATAAAAGTATGACATTTAATAAATACCACAACAAGCTGTGGAAAATATTTGTTTTGGTACAAGATAGAGAGTTTATTATTATTTATTATTATTAATTATTAATTATTTATGTAAGGGGCTAGATTGTTTTTTGTAAGGGACAGAGGGCTCCTTTTCGATGGCCGCCCTCTATCCCTTACCAACCCAACTCCTGCCACGACTTTTTCATAAGCATAAAAAAATACTTATTTCCTAAAAGACACTCTGTTGTCCTGACCTGTTTCACGGTCAGTCACAGTTTCTTTTGGAGCATAAGTATTTTTTTACTTTCTGTAAAAGATTATAAGCTCATTTTAATATCCTAGGCCGATTTTGGATTTTACTTCATCAAGGGTTTTTTGAGCAATTGGAGTGACTTTTTTTGCCCCTTCTTCCAGTATTGAGATTAATTTTTCTTCATCTTTCATGAATTCGAAATATTTATATTGGATTGGTTCCAAGAAGTTTACTACTGCTTCAGCCAAAGCTTCCTTAAATTCTCCATAACCTTTACCAACGAATTCTGATTCAATTTCAGCAACAGTTTTGTCTGTTACCCCAGAAAATATATTAAGCAAATTATTAATCGCCAGCTTATCCGGTCCAGCTTTTATTTCTGTTCCCGAATCAGTTACAGCTCGTTTAATTTTTTGCCTGATTGTTTCTGCATCATCAGTTAAAGCAATATAGCTAGCTGTTATTTCTGATGATTTGCTCATTTTTTTGGCTGGATCATCAAGACTCATAATTCGCGAATTTTCTTTTTTAATCACTAGTTCAGGTATAGAAAAAGTCTGGCCATATTTATTATTGAATCTCTGGGCAATGTCTCTTGTCAGTTCAACATGTTGAACTTGATCTTCACCAACAGGAACATGGGTAGTTCCATAAAGCAAAATATCAGCAGCCATTAGTACCGGATAATTAAATAATCCTGCCGATACTCCTGAAGTGGAATCTTTGGATTTTTCCTTAAATTGGGTCATTCGATTTAACTCACCCATATAAGTTTGGCAACTTAAAATCCAAGATAATTCTGAATGAGCAGGAACTTTTGATTGAATAAAAATTGAAGATTTACTTGAATCAATACCTGAAGCCAAGTAAATAGCAGCCACCTCTAAAATCTTTTTTCTCAACATAGCAGGATCTTGAGGTACGGTAATTGTATGTAAATCTACAACACAAAAAAATAATTCCTCAACTTCATTTTGCAATTTAATCCATTGTTTAATTGCACCTAAATAATTTCCAATATGAATATTGCCACTTGGCTGTATGCCTGAAAAAATTCTTTTTGTCATAAAATCTCCTTACCTATTTCTATCATATCTCGAAATCTGATTCAATAGAAATTGTATAATTATCCATCTGATAAATTATGCACAAAGCAATAGTCCCCCAGTAAACCAGGGGACCGAAGTCTCAAGAATGATCCTTCTAGATTGAGCGTGTCTTTAGCACACTTTACCAGTCGAGATCCGCAACGAAAGCATCCTTGTCTATGAAGTATACAGCGAGGAAAGCGACAATGATCAAAATGGCACCCACAACAACTGTCCATACCACAGGAGCCAGCAGAACAAGACAGATCGTCCAATCAGACCAAGATTGTAGTCTGACCAAACTCACACACAGCACTGTCCAATACATCCAAAGCCAGAACCCCTTATTCGTCATCTGAATGACTTCATCGAGAAGTTCATACGACCAGAATATGAATGTGTAGCAAATTCTGGCCAACTCTACTTTCAGAGAACACTTTCTTGTATCGGCCCAAAACAAGTCGTGCATCAGCACAAATAGCCCTGATGCGGCAAGCGTCCACCAAAGCATGGTATTGCCTCCCCTGAAGTTCGTTATGTTATTTATACAAAATAAACGGTTAAATGTCAACCGATTATAAATCTTAATAATTATTAAAATTAGTTCTTATTCAAAATTTCGAGCAAAATATTGATTTTCTCTCTCGCATGCTTTTCACCAATCATTTTTATTTCCAATGTTTTGGTAAAATTATACCAATAAAACTGACCAACTGAAGGAGTAAAACAAAAATCACATTTTCGAATCTCTATATCATTTAACTTTTTTTCCATTATTTCAAAAGCACGAGTTGCCACAGCAACACGACCAATTTTCTTCTTTTTGGGCAGAGGCGACAATTTATAAATCGAAGAACCGATTATAAAATCCATTTTTTGTTTTTTGAGTTGGTCAACCGGCATATTACAGGCTACTCCTCCATCAATATAATATCTACCAGCAATACATTGCATCGGAAAAACTCCGGGGTAGACAATTGATGCGCTAAGCGCAGGTCTGATTTCACCTTTTGTAAAAATTTTTGTTTCTCCGGTTTTAAAATCAGTTGCAGCACAACTATAAGGAATTTCAAGGTCAGAAAAGTTCTTTTCCGGAACATATTTAAATATTAAATCAATTATCTGATTAAAGAATTTATCTCCTTTTCCATTTTTAATAATATTTATTTTAGAAAATATTTTTCCATCGATTATTTCACTAAAAAAACCATCGACAGCTTTAGTGCCGCCGCTGGCAAACAAAAGTCCGGCAATTGCTCCTGCAGATGACCCGGATATTGCCGAGATTTTTATATTATTTTTTTCGATTTGATGAAGTACTCCGATATGGGCAACTCCGAGAACTCCACCGCTACTTAATGTTAATCCAATTTTCATATTATTTATTTAATATTTAATTAATTCTATCAGCAAGATGCCCCATAAAATAGCTGATTATAATGACTCCAATTGCCAAAAGACTTTGCAATGCGGCTTGCTTTAGAACTGATCCTCCTTTTCGCCTTGCGATAATTGAGGCCATAATAATTATTATTAAAAGACCTACAAAAATTGATATCTTTACTGCAACACCAAGCGAGAATAAGGCGATTGGAATCAAAAAAAGCATTGAAAAAATTAGCTTTCCTAAAAATAAAAAGATGCTAATAGTCCAGATTGGTTTGTTTGTTTCGTCTTTTCGACTTTCTTCAGAAAGATGCATCCCAAGTGCATCGGAAAAAGAATCAGCAACAGCCACAGTTAAAATAGCAGCTATTACTGCAATCTTTGATGATGTAGCAGATTCAATACCAACTATTAAACCAAGAGTTGTGATAACTCCGCTGGTTAAACCAAATGCTATTCCTCCAATTTCAAGCTCTTTATTCTTTGCCGGCATTTTACTCCCTTGTCCTCCGTAGCCTTGGCAGAGGAGGATTGTTAGATAATACTTCTTTATTAGATTGTACTACTTGTTTAAGAAAATATATAGAAAAATAAAATAGTCTTGAAATAATGATTAAAATATGGTAAATTAATTATGTTATGGCGCCATCGTCTAATGGTTAGGACAGCACGCTTTCAATGTGTAAACAGGGGTCCGATTCCCCTTGGCGCTGCCAAAACATGGACATTCATTTGAATGGCCATTTTTTGTAGTATTATTACCAATCTTATGGCTAAAAATGAAACTATCCAGAATAATACAGTTAGACATGAAATAATTAGCTATTGACACATCAAGCTCATGAAAATATGCTGATTTAAAGATAAATACATTAAAAAAACACTAAATAATGATAGAATAATAGTAATAGAAATGAAAACTATAAAATTATTCAGTAAATCCATAAGTTGAGGTCGACATCTTATATTTGAATTATTAAACAATATCTTAAGGAGGAAAAAATGTTTAAAAAATTACTTATAATCGTAGCTCTAGTAGCTGTTGGTGCTGGTACCTATGGGATAGCTCAGGCATTCTTTAGCAAGGATGCACCTGTATCTGCAGCTGCATTTAAGGCTGGGACGATTGACATCAATCTTGAGCAACATGCTGGTTATAACACTGTCCCATTTAGTATGGAAAATTGGATGCCTGGACAAACACAAGACGTAGTTGTAGATGTTAGAAACAACAGCACTGTACCTGTCACATTAACTGGCCACATAGACGGTACATGGGAAAATGGCATGGGCGACCAATATGTAAAGGTAATAGCCGCCGATTATTGGGATGGAGGATGGAAGACGCTAGCAGCCGATTCTCACGGTACTTTCACTTACGCAGACTTTGATACTCCAACAACACTGAAACAAGTGCCTGCCAATGGTGGCGTAGTCACACTAAGAATGACAGCAAAATTTGACGAAAATGCCGGAAATGAATACCAAGGTAAAACATATTCTGCTGGAATATTTGTTACAGCTAGCCAAGTAGTAACAACGCCGTAGAATTTCAAAGTCTTTAATTGACTTTCCAAGCCCCGACAAAACATTGCCGGGGCAAAGGAGGGACAATCCATAAGTTGAGGTCGACATCTTATGAGAATTAAAAAATAAAGGAGTAATTATGTTAAAAATCGCGAAAAGTTTAGTTGTTGTTTTTGCTTTCGCTACAATGGCAGTTGGCGCTACGCAAGCTGTATTTACATCACAAGCCAAAGTAACAGGCAACACTTTTGCAACTGGTGTTTTGGAGATCAGAATAAATGGCCAAACCAGTACAACTGGTTTTAATATGACCAATGCGGCCCCAGGAACTGAAAAAACAGGACAATTCACTTTGATGAATTACGGTGCCCCATGGTTTGCCGGTCCATCAACATTGTCAGCCAAAGCTCTAACTCTTTCAGCAGTTCAAACTACTGGTAGCAGTTATCTTTACAATGGCTTAGAGATTACAATCACAAAAGATGCTGGTGGCTCACCTGAAACTATTTATACCGGTCCGCTTTCAGGATTTAGTATGCAAGATGCTTTAGTATCCTATTATCATTCCGCAGGTTTGGTTCCAGGTAATTCTGAAACTATCAAGTATTCTGTTTCTCTTCCTGCATCAGCTGACAACAGCTATATGGGTCTTTCTACAACATTTGATTTTGTTGCTGACGCTGCTTCAAATTAAATGTTTTTAGTCCCGATGATTTCATCGGGGCAATAAAACATTTAATTTGGGAGTGGCATATGAATTTGCAAAAAATTGGAACATTTATAATTTATTTTGTAGTTATTATTTGTTGTTTGCTTTTGATTACTTCAAGATTTGCCCTTTTTGGCATAAGACTTTATTCAGTTCAATCAGGGTCAATGGAACCAACTATTAAAACTGGTAGTATGGTAATAGCACAATCAATGAACACTTATCAAATAGGCGACATTATTACTTACTATGATCGAGAAGACACTAAAAAAACAATTACCCACCGAATAATACAAAAAACAGAAAACAAAGGAATCACTCAAATAATTACCAAAGGTGATGCCAACAACACAGCTGATTCTATCCCGGTTACACCAAATTTAGTTGTCGGTAAAGTAGTTTTAACAATTTCATTTCTTGGCTATCTAGTTGGTACCGCCAAAACAACGATCGGTTTTATTATCTTAATTGTTATACCAATAACAATTATAGTTTATGAAGAACTTAAGAATATTCATAAAGAAACAAAAAACATAGTAAGACGTCGCCGAGAAAAAAAAGGTATTCAAAGCAAAACTAAAAACAAAAACGACAAATCAGCTAATAGTACTGAAGATAAGGCTACTGCTATTGGGAATAATGAAAAAAATGTTCCTAAAAAATGATTAGTCAATGAGCAACAAGAGAGACACGTGGGGAGGATGAGAATAGATGAGGGGGGCGGTTTTCAATTACTCTGAATGTTCGTAATTGTATAACCGATATATTAACTACCTTTTACTTTATAGGTGAGACTTAGATAATATCACTAGATTTTTATAGTCTTATGATCAAATAGAAATAGACAATAAATAACAAAAAATACGAATTGTCTCCATATTTCAAGAACCGTCCCCCTAGGCTGGTCTTTTAGACTGTTTAAATATTCAGCATTTTTTCAGTTGTTTGTATTAAAGTAAATATAGCTTCTGGGTCATCGATCCCCCTAGGTGGCCCGGGGTTATAATATTTATTTATTAAAAGAAAGGAACAAAATGGAAATTGAAGAAAAAAAAGAAAATAATGAAACAAAAAAGGAGTATTTATATTCTAGACAAAATTTTAGAATGATTCTAATACTTTTTCTTATTTTTCTTGTTCTTGGAATTGTATTTATTATTGGGATAGCTTCAATTGTGCGTCACGAAAAGAAAAATCATGAAGACTTTGGATCGGCTGGTCGTTCAATGATGATTCAAAATAATGGCAAAATTTCCCGAAATTTTAATCGTCAAAATAAAATGGGACATAATTTTGAAAAAACCAACATCACCGGTCAAATAACTGGTATTAATGGTAATAATATCACAGTTAAAAACAGCGACGGAACAGAAAATACAGTCATCGTCTCTGAAACAACCTCTTATATTAAGTCAGGAGAAATTGCAAAACAATCTGATATGCAAGTTAATTTTGTAATATCAGCAACCGGATCGCCCAATAGTCAAGGACAAATTGCTGCAACAGCAATTCAAATCTGGTAATTGAATGGGATGAAAACGAATGGCTCGCGCAGTGCGCGAGCCATAGTCGGTTCGGACTTAGTCCGAGATTAGTTCAGGCAAGGAGCCAGATCTTTATCTTCTAGAGTTGATTCTTCCTGATCAAGTTCGCTACCAACCCTTTGGAGATCTCCACGGATTCTTTCCGTGTTCCTGTTTTGTTCAGCTAGCTCTCTTTGCAGTCTTTTCTCCTCTTCACGGGAGAATTTAAGACTAGCTTGAAGAGTGTCTTGTCTTGCGCGTAGACGCTCGATATTCGCATCTCGCCGCTGCACATCGTATGCATCAATGTGCTCTTCAAAAAGCAGGGTCTGCCTAAACCCGGTTGCGTTGGAAAATCCAACCGGCTCAAACATACCCAGCCCCACCAGTTCGCTTAGGACAAAAGCAAGAGTAGCATCGTCCTCTCTTCCATGCAAACTGCGAAGAACTATCTTTGCCACTTCGAGCAAATCCTCTCGCGAGATTGCCCCTTTTTTGAACCGTGGCTGCGTCAGGAAACAGAGATATCTCTGAACATTCCGTTTTGATATCTCATTTCTGACAGCTTTGTGCTTATTCACCACTCGCTTAGACCTGCGCTCATTTATCGCTTGAGAAGTGGAGCTATCATCTTCCCTAATAACAGGTGAAAGTTCCTCGTATATACGGTGCATGAAGCACGCCATCCGCGGTCGAGCCAGAACCAGCAGCTTATCAGCCAATTCGGCACTTTCGCAGACTAGATAACAAGGCCAGATGTATTCATGTCCCTTTGGTCTGACTCGAATTTCGAGAGACCGATTATTGAACAGGGGAACGTGAATAGCTTTGACCCCGCGGAATTGCTTGGTCTTGGTACATATTCGGCGACAATTGACCGAAATACGGTACTCATATTTCCGCCCTCGGTCGAGAGGTAACAAATTCAGCCATCTCTCCACAGCCTCCTTAATGGCTCCGAGCGGAGGATTATTGCCATGATCCCCGTTTGCTTCCACCTCCGTAACAATATGGCACCTCTTGGACAGTCTCCCCAGTATCCTCATCACTGCCTCCTTAACTGATTGTGAAGTCTAGGTCTATCTTGAACATTATACTTAATAAACGGTGCAGAGTCAATCGGTTTGCTACAAAATAGCGAATCCCCTGACGAATGTCAGGGGATTAGAGACAGGTCTGAAGGCCAAGATCGAGCTCTCGATTGATGATCGAGACAATAGAAGAATGAACCTCTAACTCTGACCCTGATCCGTCAACCAAGATGATGTCATCTGAAGATGCGGCAATCTGCCGATATCCTTCAATGACTTTTTGATGATATTGTTGGATTCTGGACTCTATTCGGTCTTTGCCTCCACCTCGAGTCGAGATACGCTTGAAAACCGTGTCGAGGTCAATATCGAGAATCACTACAACACTTGGAGAAACACCCTGCATTGCAAGGTTGTTCACATAAGCAACAGTCTCGATTGGAATCCCACCAGCGTAGCCCTGATAGGCAAGAGTTGAGATGTAAGATCTATCAGCAATCACGACCTCACCTCTTGTGATAGCAGGTTTCACTATCTTCCCGATCCAAGCAGATCTTGCTGCTTCAAAAAGAAGAAGTTCGGTCATAGCAGAAAGGTCTTCTGTCCCTTCGAGCAAAATACGCCGAATATGATTTCCTTCACTGGTATCACCCGGTTCGTGAGTGAGCAGAGTGGGAATTCCTGCAGAGCAAAGCGCTTTATGAAGCATGCTTGCTTGAGTCGATTTGCCAGATCCTTCTGGGCCTTCGATTACGATCAACTTTCCGGATTCCACATCTCTACCCCCTTTCCGGTTAGTAATCAAGGCGTTTTTAATCTATTAGTAAAAAACTTAAATGTCAACAAAAACTTTATAATATTGAAAAAATATGAGATATAGTGTAAAAATTCTTTCCTAAGATTTAGAACGATCGTTCTATTTTCTAGTAACTATTCTATAATTAAATTATGAAAAAAGAAATTAAAGAAAAAGTAAAAAATTTTACTTTGGAAATTATTGATCTTTTTCTTGAAATACCAGAAAATTTTATCAATGCTTTTGATAGGAAGGAATTTTATCGTATTATTAATGGTTCGCCCACTCCAAAAAAATTAACTCGTTCAAATATTAGTAAAATATTAAACAATTTAAAAAACAATGGATATATTCAAATCGAAAAGACTTCAACCAGCGAGTCAATTAAATTTACAAATAAAGCGAAATTAGCAGTAATTGATCGACTGGCAATGAAAAAAATAAGTGAAAATTTTTTCTGTTTTGTTTCTTTTGATATTCCCGAAGAAATGAAAATTAACCGAAACCGATTCAGACGAGCAATTAAAAAAATTGGTTTTCATCAAATTCAGAAAAGTTTGTGGGTTAGTAATAAAAATCTTGGTGGTTTTGTTGATTTGGCAGCCGAAGAATATGGTGTTTCAGATTATGTGGTGTATTTTATTTCTGATAAAACGAATATTACTGATTATATAAATAATTTAATTTCTGAAGATTGATAAGAGTAAAATTACTAAGATTTAGAACGATCGTTCTATTTTCTAGTAACTCATTTATATAAGAATTTATAATTTAAAAATCAATAAATTTTATACAAAGTTAGTTTTGTGTATTTAAACGATGATTTTTGATTAAATAGATACTAATTTATATAAATAAAGGTTAAAAAGGGGGGATTTTATGTCATGGATAATATTAATAATTGTTGGCAGCGTTATCGGCTGGCTTGCCAGTATTATTATGAAAACTGATTGGGAACAAGGTTTACTTGCTAATATTTTAGTTGGAATATTTGGTGCTATTTTGGCAAAATGGTTCTTTGCTGATGTTTTGGGAATAGGAAAAGCTGCTTCAGCCGGTACATTTTCTTTCACTGGTATTCTATGGGGGATTTTAGGAGCAGTTATTTTAATTTATATTTTAAAAATAATTCGGGTCTTAAGCTAATGCCCAAAAAAATTTAATAGATCGCTGAAAGATTAAAAGATAGATTAAAATTAAGAGTGGTCCATGACAAAAGTATAGGCAAAGCCTTTTTTGTCACACCTGCCTGTTCGGCCAATGCGGTGAACATA
>Ga0172379_10006944_pt1 | contig 14922 bp, 12 predicted proteins | sample GrowelOW334metaG_FD_119756 | JGI IMG/M metagenome (GOLD analysis project Ga0172379, IMG submission 119756) | Groundwater microbial communities from an aquifer near a municipal landfill in Southern Ontario, Canada - Groundwater well OW334 metaG | ecosystem: Environmental > Aquatic > Deep...
AATTACTCTTCTTCTTTTTCTTACTATCTTATTCGGAAATTTTGCCGAAGCAATAGCAGAAGCAAGAGGAAAAGCACAAGCTGCTTCATTACGAAAAACAAGAGAAGAAACCGAAGCAAAATTACTTCTTACCAATGGCACTATAAGAACGGTCAGTTCTTCACATTTGAAAAAGGGAGATGTTTTTGTTGCTGAGGCTGGGGATACAATTCCTATAGACGGAGAAATAATTGAAGGGATTGCGTCAATCGATGAATCGGCAATAACAGGTGAATCGGCTCCTGTAATAAGAGAAGCCGGTACCGATCATTCAAGCGTCATCGGCGGAACAAAAGTCCTATCAGATAAAATTAAAGTTGAAGTTACTACACAACCGGGTGAATCATTTCTTGATAAAATGATTTCATTGGTTGAAGGAGCGAATCGCCAGAAAACACCGAATGAAATTGCTTTAACAATTTTGTTAGCAAGTTTTACTCTTATTTTTCTGATGGTAACAGTTACATTAAAACCATTCAGCGATTACGCAAACACCACAGTTACAATCACAGCTTTAATTTCTTTATTCGTCTGTTTGATACCAACCACAATTGGCGGATTGCTTTCCGCAATTGGAATTGCCGGAATGGATCGAGCGTTGAGAGCAAATGTAATTGCCAAAAGCGGTAAAGCCGTTGAAAATGCTGGTGATATTGATGTCGTATTACTTGATAAAACGGGAACAATTACAATTGGAAATAGAAAAGCAACAAATTTTTATCCGCTTGATGGAGTAGAAAATAAAGAATTTATAAAGTATTGTTTTCTAAGTTCACTTTCGGATCCAACACCGGAAGGAAAATCGATCGTTGAACTTTCGCAAAAACTTGACCCTTTTGTTATGCAGTACAAATCAAATGGTGGTAAATTTATTGAGTTCACTGCTGAATCAAGAATGAGTGGAATTGATTTAATCGATGGAACGCAAATTCGCAAAGGCGCTTCTGATGCAATGAAAAAATGGTCAAGTAATGGTGATGTTGAAGAACTAAATACTTACATCAATGAAATTGCGGCTAAAGGTGGAACGCCTCTTGCAGTCGCTGTTAATAATAAAACCGTTGGCGTAATTCAGCTGGAAGATATTATCAAACCGGGAATTAGCGAGCGGTTTGCACGCTTGCGGAAAATGGGTGTGAAAACAGTGATGGTTACGGGTGATAATCCGTTAACTGCAAAGTTCATTGCGCATCAAGCAGGTGTTGATGATTTTATTGCCGAAGCAAAACCGGAAGACAAAATGAATTACATTCTTAAAGAGCAGAGAGAGGGTAAACTTGTTGCAATGATGGGCGACGGAACAAACGATGCCCCGGCGCTTGCCCAGGCGGATGTTGGTGTTGCAATGAATTCCGGAACGCAAGCTGCAAAAGAAGCCGCTAACATGGTTGATCTTGACAGCGATCCGACAAAACTTTTAGAAGTGATCGAAATCGGGAAGCAGCTTTTGATAACGCGCGGAAACGTTACTACATTTTCGATTGTAAATGATGTTGCAAAATATTTTGCAATCGTGCCGGCATTATTTGCGGCAACAATTCCCGGATTGAACGCACTGAATATAATGCATCTTAAAAATCCGGAGTCTGCAATTTTATCGGCGGTTATTTTTAACGCGTTTATTATTCCGGCATTGATTCCTCTTGCATTAAGAGGTGTTAAATACAAACCAATTGGTGCAACTGCATTATTAACAAGAAATTTATTGATCTATGGTTTAGGCGGATTGATCGTTCCCTTTGTTGGAATAAAGGCGATTGATCTCGTCGTCTCAATGTTTTTTTAATTGAAAGAATATAAAATGAAAATCTTTAAAGACATAAAACTTCACTTACTAACAGTAGTAATGTTTGGATTGCTTTTCCCACTAATCATTTGGGGAATTGGTTTGGTTTTTCCGAATCAAGCAAATGGTTTACCCATTTATAAAAACGGAAAATTGATTGGATTTGAAAACATCGGGCAAAATTTTCATTCCGATAAATATTTTTGGGGAAGACCTTCTGCAGTTGATTATAATGCCGCATCTGCGGGTGGTTCAAATAAAGGACCGACTAATCAGGAATATTTAACCCACGTAGGAAAAAGAGCAAAAGAATTCTTAGATAAAAATCCTGAAGTAAAAAGAAATGAAATCCCTTCTGATTTACTAACCGCATCCGGTTCAGGAATTGATCCGCACATTTCTCCGCAAGCTGCTTTTATACAAACACCAAGAATTGCGAAAGAAAGAAATCTTGATAGACAAAAAGTAAAACAATTAGTTATCGACCATATTGAAAAACCATTGCTTGGTTTATTCGGAACGGAAAGAGTGAATGTTCTGAAATTGAATCTTGCATTAGATGAATTAAAAAAGAATTAATTTAAGTACAACAATTTATTTTTATGGAACCGCAAATATCCATATCGGCAGAAAGGTTTTTAAATCTTATCCGTTCTTCTAAACGGGGCAAGTTAAAAATATATATTGGAATGGCGGCAGGCGTGGGTAAAACCTACAGAATGCTGCTTGAAGGAAAAGAACTTTCTGATAGCAAAGTTGATGTTGTGGTCGGTTACATTGAGACACACGGAAGAAAAGAAACTGAGAAGCTGGTAGCGGGACTTCCGATAATAGAGAGAAAAAAATTATTCTACAAAGGAAAACAACTTGAAGAAATGGATGTTGACTCAATCCTGCTTCAAAAACCGGTGGTAGTTTTAGTTGATGAACTTGCACACACAAATATTCCCGGTTCCAAAAATGAAAAGAGATGGCAGGATGTAAATGAATTGATGGAAGCCGGAATAAACGTTATCAGTACGGTAAATATTCAGCATATTGAAAGTATAAATGAGCAAGTTGAAAAGATAACGGGAATAAGAATAACGGAGCGGGTTCCCGATAGCGTAATTCATTCCGCGGATGAAGTAGTAAATGTCGATCTGACAATTGAAGAATTGATTGACCGGTTGAAAGAGGGTAAGATTTACGATATGAAAAAAGTCCCAATCGCATTGCAAAACTTTTTTCAAAAAGATAAATTGTTACAGCTTCGTGATCTGGCATTAAAGGAAGTTTCCCGTCAGGTTGAAAGAAAAATAATGAGGGAAATCCCTCTTCCCTCTCGTGAAAGACTAAATGCGATTGTCACCGCGATAAGTACAAATAACACCTCGGGGAAAAAGTTGATTAGAAGATCTTCAAGGTTGGCGGCAATTTACAATTCCAAATGGTTCGTAGTTTATGTTCAGACTGATAAAGAAAAGGCGGATACAATCGATCCAAAAGTGCAGCGATATTTATTAAATAATTTTAAACTTGCCGCTGAACTTGGAGCTGAAGTGGTGGAATTAAGCAGTAATGAAATTGCAAAATCAATTGTGGAATTTGCTAAAGAAAAAGAAGCCGCGTTAATTGTAATTGGGAAACCGATATTTTCTATCCTCTATAGATTAAAGCCGAAAAATTTTTTTCGCGAATTATCATATTTAACTTCAAAAGAAAACATAGATATTTTGATGGTGTCAGCAGATGAAAACATTAAAAAGTAAAATCAGCCTCGGTGTAATATTCCTATTCGTGGTAATCTTACTGTTGAGTGTGCTCGGAATACTATTCATTAATCAACTCGCGCAAAAATCCAAAGGAACAATTGTAGATAATTATTCCTCAGTTAATTATATGATGAATATGATTAGTGAATTGGATGATTTCAATACTTTTCAACTAAAAAACCTTGAGAAGAAAAGTTTTGTTGATAGTGCGGCAGATAACAAATATCAGGACTCAAAAAATATTTTTGAAAAAAACCTTCAGTTCGAATCTGGAATTATTACAGAAATTGGTGAAGGAGAACTTGTAAACCAATTACATTCGGCATATAGAGATTACCTAAGTACCTATGAACAATTAAAAAATAATCATCAGCTAAAAGAAAAAGATTATGAGATATTGCGCAAAAGATTTTTATCTGTCAGGAAAATAATTCTCAATATCTATCATCTGAACATGACGGCGATAAGTCATAAAACAAATAAATTGCAAACGACAGCCGACGAAGTAACCTTGTACATGTCGATTGTTGCAACAGTAAGTATCCTTATCACCTTATCATTTATTTTTACTTTCCCCTCAGGCATAGTGGGACCAATCAAGGAACTTACGGAAAAGATTAAATCAATAAGTGAAAAAAACTACGATCAAAAACTTGAAATCAATTCAAATGACGAGTTAGGTGAACTGGCTCATGCATTCAATGTAATGGCGGCAAGATTAAAACTTTACGATGCCAAACAAATCGATCAACTTTTATTTGAACAGAAAAGGTTGGAAACTGTAGTACATACTTTTGAAGACGGTATATTGTTTATCGACGAAAATTTGAAAGTAGTGCTGGTGAATAATATGATACTTCAACTTACGGGATTAAAAGAGAAAGATGTTTTACATCATTATATCCCGGAGATATCAGGTTATAATGATTTGATAAAAGAAATTTACAAAACTGTTTCGTTGAAAAATTCCGATAGTGAAGTTGAAATAAAACCGATAAGAATCGTCCAGGGCGGGAAAGAATTCTTTTTCAATATTGAGACTGAAGATATCAACACTTATGCTGAGTCAGAAAAGAAAGAAACTTTTATTGGTAATTTGATTTTGTTAAAGAACATTACAAAATACCAAGAGCGGGATAAAGCAAAAACAAATTTACTCGCTACGGCTTCACACGAACTCAAAACGCCATTGTCATCCATTAACTTAAGTTTGAAATTACTTGATGATAAACGCGTTGGGGTACTAAACGAAGAGCAAAAAGAAATAATAAGCGCCTTGAGACAACACAGCAATAGATTATCCAGGGTAATAAATGAGCTGTTGGATTATTCACAAATTGAAACCGGGAATATTCGGTTGAAGTTTTCTTCGGTAAAACCGGATATCGTTTTAGATATCGGGGTAACTGCTTTAATGATGCAAGTCTCCGAAAAGAATATTGATCTGCAAACCATTGTTGAAGAAGACTTGCCTGAAATTCATGCTGATCTTGAAAAATTAGTATTTGTTTTCATCAACATCTTAAACAATGCAATTAGATATTCAAAAAAAGGAGATGAAATAAAAATAGAAGTAAAGAAGGTTGATAACGATGTTCTATTCTCCATAAAAGATTCCGGACCTGGAATATCAAAAGAGGATAAGGAAAAATTGTTTCAAAGATTTACCCAAGTGGGTGAAATATCCAAACAAGGGTGGGGTTTAGGTTTGGCTATTTCGAGAGAATTTTTGCACGCTCAGAACGGTAGAATATGGGTCGAAAGTGAATTAGGTAAAGGAAGTAAATTTATTTTCAGCATTCCGGGGATTACTCATTTGTCTAAATGATAATTCTCCATTTACGCCAAATACGCGCTAACTAATTTTTCTTTGCCGAGAGTATTTACCAAAAGAACTTCATCGTAGCTTGCCGGTTTTTCATTTTCACCAAAGAAGTCTGTTGCGTTTCTCTCCTTCTGCGTAATTGATTTTGCTCGCTCGGCGGTGAGCACCGAGAGTGTATCAACAATGATATTATTACCGCTTTCCGCATCAACCTTCCCTTCTATTACGTAGGGTCCCATTGACATCGTGAGTTCTGCGAACTGTGAATACGCTTTCGGAAAGATCACCGCTTCAAATGTTCCGGTAAGGTCTTCCAGCGAAAGAAATTTCATAATTTCACCTTTGCTCGTTTTAATCCGCTTCGAAGCCATGTACCAGCCGATCATTTTTATTCTCCGGTTGTGGTATTTAAACATATCGGCTGATTGAATAATATCTTTTGCAGCAACCGCCGTATCAAAAAATTGTAACGGATGCTGCGAGATCATATAACCGAAAAGTTCATATTCATAGAGACTTTTTTCTTCCGGAGAAAAATCTGTTTGGGTTATCATTTCTTTTTCTAACCTGATCGTCTCATTGGCAAATAGGTCATTATTGTATGCGTCGAGAATTCTTTTATTTTTAAAATAGAGATCAAGCAGACGAAGCAGCGTGGGTCTCGTTAATCCGAAGCAGTCCATCGCACCGCATTTTATTAGAGACTCCGTCCGTTCATGCCCCAGACGGGTGCGAACAAGAAAATCCACAAGCGAAACATATTTTCCGTTCTCATTTCTTTCTTCCACAATTGTTCCTGCCAAGCTCTCTTCAAAATTTTTTATCGCAATAAAACCGATTCTTATTTCTTGATTCTTTCCCAAATATCCGTACGCACTTTCATTAACATCCGGAAGCAATAATTTTAATCCGCACCGCTGCGCTTCAGTTATATAAACCGCCGTCGAATAATATCCGCCGCCGTTGTTCAACACTCCCGCCATAAACTCAGCCGGATAATGAGCTTTCAAGTAAGCAACCTGGAACGAAAGCAACGCGAATGAAGCGCTGTGGGCTTTGCAGAATGCATATCCCGCAAATGATTCAATCTGTTTCCATAATGCTTGCGATACCGTTTCCGAATATTTCTTTTCTTTGCAACAACTAAAGAACCGGTCACTGATCATCTGCATGGCTTTGTGAGAACGCATCTTTCCGCTCATCGCCCGTCTCAGCAAGTCGGCTTCTTCCAGCGTTAATCCTACAACATGGTGAGCAACTTTAATGACGTCTTCCTGATAGATCATCACCCCGTACGTTTCACCTAATATTTCTTTCATTTGAGGAATAAGATATTTCCTCCGCCTCGGATCTTTGTGGCGTTCGATAAACTCTTTCATCATTCCGCTTTCTGCCACTCCGGGACGAATGATTGATGAAACCGCCGTGAGCATTTCAAACGTATCGCAGTTAGTTCTCTTTAGTAGTGATCTCATTCCAGGACTTTCGATATAAAAACAGCCGATCGTTCTTCCTTCGCGGATAAGTTTGCGGGTCTTTCCGTCGGCAAATACCTTTTTGTAATTGAAGAGATCAAAACCGGTGCTTTTTATCTTGCGCTGGACCGCATCGTATATTTTAGAGACTTGTTGTTTACCCGGCGGTCTATAATCTGCCATGCTAATGAGTTTTGTCTTGCTTGATTCCATTTTATTTGCCATATTATAGGTGAACATTTGCGCACTAATATATAAAGGAACTTGAAGAGAATCAAGTGCTAAAACGAGCGTAAAAGTCGATTAGTTGTGAAGACGATGGTGAGAAGTAACCTATTTGAAAAGTTCCGAATGGGAACCAGTTCTTTCTAAATACAGAGCATCGTTTGTGAGGCGGTAGATTAAGAGCCAGTCCGGTTCAACATGGCAATCGCGATGATTTTGCCATTTCCCGGCTAATTTGTGGTCTCGATATTTTGGTTCTAATGGCTGGTTTTTAAGAAGTATTTCAAGTATCGTTTCAAGTAGATGAATGTCTTTCCCCTGGCTCTGGATTTTTTTGAAGTCCTTTTTGAATTGAGAAGAGTATACGAGTCTCAATTCTTCAGTTCCTCAAAAAGTTTATTAACATCGGAAACTTCATGCAGGTCTTCACCATTCTCGGACTTACGTAATGTTTCTTCAGTCAAATTGTTAGGAATTTTTATCTCAAAAGGAATTCCATTAGTTAGAGAAACTTGTGTCAAAAATAAAGAAACAGCTTCAGACATCGAGATGTTCAGTTTATTAAGAATTCGTTGAGCTTTACTCTTTACACTTGGGTCGATTCTTGCTTGTATTGTTGCGGTCTTATTCATTTTCTTCTTTCGTCTACTGTGTAATTACAATCGCACTACAAGTATAAGGTTTATTTCATTTTTTGTCAAGAACAAAATTTCAGTAACGAAGCCAATAAAGAGGCGAAAACGATTAAGAACAAGATTATGATTAAGACTTTTCTTCTGGTAATTGCGCAAGATGAGTTGAAAGTCAAGAAACAATTGAACTATGTTTACACTTCATGCACATTCAAACTATTCTTTGCTTAACGGAACGATTCGCATTGCCGAGTTAGTTTCTTTTGCAAAAAAACATGGGAGCGCTTACGCGGCTTTGACCGATACGAATTCTATGTACGGCTTAATTAAATTTGCAAAAGAATGCGAGGAGCAAAATATTAAACCGGTTCTCGGCAGTTTTATTGATGATCCGAAGGAGAAGAGTTTGTCCGCCGTTTTTCTGGCAAAGAATAACGAAGGTTACGCTCATCTTTGCAGAATTATCACTTCGCGGAAATTGAAAGAAGATTTCTCTTTAATTGATCTGCTCAATGAACCGCTTAATAATCTTTATGTTCTTACTTCCTCACTCGATCTCCTAAAAAAAATACGGATTGATCTGCCGCTAAGACAAAATCTTTTTGTTGAGTTGATCGTTACCCGAAAAACCAAAAGTAAAACGCGCGAGCTTTATGAATTTGCAAAGGCAAACAAACTTCAAATTGTTGCTTCGCATCCCGCTTATTTTTTAAGCCGTGAGGATTTTCTTCTGCACAAAGTGGTAACTGCAATCAGGCTAAATTCCGGGATAACAAATTTGCCGGAAGATGCTGTAGTCGATGAAGAATTCCACTTGCTCACTCCCGATGATTTTGCGCAAACGTGGAAAGCCTTGCCGGAAGCGGTTTGGAATGCCGACCGTATCGCGCAAACATGTAATGTTGATTTGAAGTTTGGAGAATATAAATTTCCTACGTACACTTTGCCAGCTGACGAAAGCGCATTCTCATATTTATGGAAAATCGCTTTCGAAGGTTTGTCAAACCGTTATCAACCTATTACGGAGCAGGCAATTAAACGGCTCCAATATGAGCTTGAAGTGATTGATGAACTTGGTTTTAGCGATTACTTTTTAATTGTGTGGGACATTATCCGCGAAGCGAAGAACAGAGGCATTATGCACATCGGAAGAGGTTCGGCTGCAAATAGTCTCGTCTCATTTTGCCTCGGATTTACTGAAGTTGATCCGATAGAACAAAATTTATACTTCGAACGATTCTTAAACAGAGGAAGAACTTCACCGCCCGATGTGGACCTTGATTTTTCATGGAAGGAGCGCGATTCCATTATCAAATATGTTTTTGAAAGATACGGGTATGATAAAGTTGCGATGATCTCCACAACGGTAACATTCAGGGCAAGGTCAGCATTCCGCGAAGTTGCAAAAGCTTTCGGTATTTCAAATTCGGAAATTTCTAAGTACAGTAAATTTATTCCCTGGTCAACGGCGCACAGTTTGCCGAACATTGCGGAGAAGTTTCCTGAAACACGCTCGCTTGATTTTACACACGAACCGTGGAAATCAATTGTTTCCATCGCTTCTAAACTGGCGGAATTTCCGCGGCACATTAGTATTCACCCGAGCGGAATAATTATAACGAAAAACAAAATGACAGATTACGTAGCGCTGGAATACGCTAAGAATAAAGGGCTCGGATTGATCGTTACACAGCCCGATATGTATTCCATTGAAGATATTGGGTTGATAAAAATAGATTTACTGAGCCAGCGCTCGCTCGGCGTGCTGAAGGAAACGATGAAAATGCTAAACGAATCGGTATTGGATAGAAATGCTTCAGCAAATATTTTCCAGTTGAATTAAGTTTCCGGAAACCCCGTTATTGAATTTTGTCGTGTCCTGAATAATGTTACTCCACAAACAATCCACTTGCCGGCATGCATGAAATTTAATTGGGAATACTGGTTCCATTCGATCGCGCATCTCCAAAATTTCATCCCTTTTTCAAACACTAACCTTCTTCTTTATAACTGCGGCAACAACAAGCGAGGTTACTGTTCCCATCGCCAACGCTCCAAATATTCCCTGAAGGATATAACTCTTTAAGTTGAAATAATCCTTTGCTTCCTGCGGCTGCATCTTCCCCATCTTTACAGAATAATTTTGAAAGTCGGTGAAGAAATGAGGATTGATGAGATAGTGAAAAATTAAAATCACCAGCGGACTAATTACCGCAACAACAACCGAAACGAGAACACCGGTTAAAAGCGCCTTCAAGAAAGTTATCTCTCCGCCAAGTTCACTTCTTTTGGTAAGAATGGCGTATGCCATAATAACGATTGCCGGTACTGCAAAGAAATTTGATATTACAGCATACAGATTGATAAAAGTCGTCTGCAGACCGAACACAAATTCAAACACTAACCAAAACAGTTGGGCTGCAGAGAAAAGCAGACCAAATTTTATTTCAGTCTTCATACTACTCCTTACCTATTCTTCATCGCTTCGTAATTTTTCAAGGACGCTAAAATCTTCAAGAGTTGTTGTATCGCCAACAACAGTTCCGCTTGTGGCAATTTCTCTTAACAACCGGCGCATAATTTTTCCGCTTCTTGTTTTCGGTAATCCTTCGGAGAATCTTATTTCATCGGGTTTGGCAATATGTCCAATTTCTTGAGCGACATGATTTCGCAATTCTTCTTTTAAAAGAAGAGATGGAATTTTTGTGTTTTCAAGCGTAACAAATGCAACGATGGCGCTTCCTTTTATTTCATCTGGGCGAGCAACAACAGCCGCTTCCGCAACATCACGATGACTGACAAGAGCGCTTTCTATTTCAGCCGTTCCCAAACGATGTCCGGCTACGTTAATAACATCATCAACTCTTCCCATTACCCAGAAATAACCGTCACTATCTTTTCGCGCGCCGTCACCGGTAAAGTAATATCCTTTATAATCGCCGAAGTATTGTTTTTTGAATCTTTGATTATCACCATAAATTGTTCTTAGCATTGAGGGCCATGTATCTTTAATGATGAGAAATCCTCCTGAACCCGCAGGTACCGGTTTTCCTTTTCTATCAACTACCTCCGGAAGAACACCGAACATCGGCAGTGTACAAGAACCAGGTTTAGTGGGTGTTATTCCCGGAAGGGGCGAAATCATAATAGAACCGGTTTCCGTTTGCCACCAGGTATCTACAATCGGACATTTACTTTTACCAATAATTTTATGATACCACATCCACGCTTCAGGATTTATCGGTTCACCAACTGTTCCTAACAAACGTAAACTTGATAAATTATGTTTCAACACCCATTGCTCACCCCAGCGGATAAACGCGCGAATAGCGGTCGGCGCAGTGTAAAAAATATTGATTTTATATTTATCGATGATTCGCCAATATCTATCAGGCTCCGGATGATTGGGCGCTCCTTCATACATAACCGAAGTTGCACCATTAAGCATTGGTCCATATACTACATATGTATGACCCGTTACCCAGCCAATATCTGCGGTACACCAAAAGATGTCTTCATCTTTTAAATCGAAAACCGTTTTAGTTGTTAAATAAGCATTAACCATGTAACCGGCGGTTGTATGTAGAATTCCCTTCGGCTTGCCGGTTGTGCCTGAAGTATAGAGAATAAAAAGAGGGTGTTCGGAATCCACTTGAGTAGCTTCGTTCTGATCATTCACCGATTGCATGATTTCATGCCACCAGTGATCCCGTCCAGGTGACATCGAAATATTTGAATCGGGAATTCTCCGGTAAACAACAACATTTTCTACAGTTGAAGTTCCTTCCAAAGCTTTGTCAACAGCGGGTTTTAAATAAACTAAATTTCCCCGGCGTAGTGCAGCATCTTGTGTAATTACAAGTTTTGCTTGCGCATCATTAATTCTATCTTTTAATGCTTCGGCACTAAAACCACCGAAGACAACCGTATGCACAGCGCCGACACGTGCACAAGCCAATATAGCAATTGCAAGTTCCGGCACCATTCCCATATAAACAGCTACGCGGTCTCCTTTGGTTACGCCTAATTGTTTTAAAACATTCGCAAACTTGCACACCTCGCGGAACATAACCTGATATGTAAGGATGCGGGTTTCGCCCGGTTCACCTTCCCAAATAATTGCGGCTTTATTTCTCCGCCAGGTGTTTAAATGGCGGTCAAGACAGTTATAACTTAAATTAGTTTTGCCGCCGATATACCATTTTGCATGCGGCGGATTCCATTGCTTTACTTTCGTCCAATACTTAAACCAATGGAATTCACCTGCAACTTCTCCCCAAAATTTTTCCGGGTTGAGGATCGATTCCTTGTACATCTTTTTATAAAGCGCCATCGATTTGATGTTAGCGCTTTTCGTAAATTCTTTATCAGGATGAAACACACGTTTTTCGTCCATCACCGATGTTATATTTTCCTGGGACTGCGTCTGAGAACTATTCTTCATTCCGGCTCCTCTTTGAAATAAATGAATTACGCTTGTAAAATAGAAATTGAAATGAAAAAATCAAATAGAATTGAAATGAATTTTAAGAGAAAAGAGAATCGCTAAGAGATGGTTTAATCTTCGTCTTCGGATGGATTGAGAAATATTTGGTCTTCGGAGATGAATACTTTGGAACAAAGTTCTCCGTTAAACTTGCCGGTTTTTTTGCAGTTGTCAAAATTGGCCTGTATTTTTTTCTTGTTTTTACTTTTTGGTGTAAATACAAAACTTTCCAATGCGTTATCACACTCTGTACAGAATTCAAGGGATAAATCCGGTTTTTCTTCTTTATTTGTCTTTTTTGTTTTCATAGTTAACTCGTAGTGTAAAAATAATCGTAAAGCTGTTAATATAAAAATACAATCGAACTTGATTAATAACTCAGTTCACCGTATTTCCTCTTAAAATATTTCCTATTAAATCAAACACAGGGTTAAGTCATAAAGTTCAAACCATTTTCATAGAAATTCTTCATCTCCGGCAATTGACCAATGTAAATGACCATTGATTAATGACCAAGAATTACCCATCGCTTTTTCTCTTTGCAGAAATGAAAATGAAGTGTATTTTTGAACTGAAAATATTTATCGAGTTGATCCCTTAAAAGACAACTACGGTTTTCACAAATTAATAATTTAGGACTTGACTCCGGCATCGGAGCAGATATCTATGCAAACAAGAAAACATTTCCCCGTTTTTCCGTTTGATTTCTCAACCGGAATCCAAACTACTTCAACTTCATTCTATCAAATCGATCATTTGAAATTTCAAATCGTTTCAAGCTTGAGGCAAAAATGAAAACCGTGCAAGAATTTTCATCCATGAAGCTTGCCGGCAAAAAAATTTCCATCGTTACTTGTTACGACCATTGGTCAGCTTTGATACTTGAAGAAAGCGATGTTGATGCGGTATTGGTTGGCGATAGCGCCGCAATGGTGATGCACGGCTTTGAAACCACCATCAACGCAGAACTTGAAATGATGCGTTATCATGTTGCCGCCGTAAAAAGAGGATTGAGAAATAAATTTCTCATAGCTGATCTTCCATTCTTAGCTCATAAAAAAGGTTTGGCATTTTTAACTAATGCTGTTGATGTTTTGATGAAAGCCGGAGCGCAAGCAGTAAAACTTGAAGGCGCGGAGCAAAACATCGAGAGCATTAAACATTTAGTTTCTGCAGGGGTTCCGGTAATGGGACATCTTGGTTTAACACCGCAATCAATTAACAAACTCGGTGGAAATAAATTACAGGGAAATGATGAAACCTCTTCCGAGAGAATTTTAAGAGATGCAAAATTACTTGAAGAGTCCGGTTGTTTTTCGATCGTTCTAGAGATGGTTCCGACAACATTGGCAAAAACAATTACTGAAACTTTGTCTATTCCCACAATTGGTATTGGTGCAGGCGTTCATACAAGCGGACAAGTTTTAGTGCTTCAAGATTTATTAGGATGCTCGAAAGAATTTAATCCGAAATTCCTACGCAAATATTTAGATGGTTTTTCTCTGATTAAATCAGCTTTGAACGCTTATAGCTCGGATGTTAGAGAGCAAAAATTTCCTTCGGAAAAGGAGAGTTACTAATGACGCGAGTTATCAAAACAGTTAAAGAGTGGAATGAACTTTATAAATCAGAAAATTTATCCGCGTCTCAACTTGGCTTTGTGCCTACAATGGGAGCGCTGCATAGAGGACATGCTTCATTAATTGAAAAATCTGTTGCTGATAATCGCAAAACTGCCGTCTCGATATTTGTGAATCCAACACAATTCAACGATTCAAACGATCTTCAAAAATATCCAAAAACGTTTGAACAAGATTTTAGAATGATGGAAGAATTGGATGTGGATTTTCTTTTCTTTCCACAGTATGAGGAACTTTATGCGGACAATTTCATTTATCAAGTTCATGAAAATTCGTTAAGCAAAATTTTATGCGGCGCCTTCCGCAGCGGACACTTTGACGGTGTGTTGACCATTGTGTTGAAATTATTAAACATTATAAAACCGGCGCGCGCTTATTTCGGAGAGAAGGATTATCAACAGTACAAATTGATAAAGGGAATGGCTGAAGCTTTTTTCTTGCAAACGGAAATAATCGCATGCCCAACTATGCGGGATGAAGACGGACTTGCATTGAGTTCACGCAATTTGCTTCTCTCTCCGGAAGAAAGAAAATTTGCTCTCAATTTTCCAAAGTTGTTAAAAGCAGATAAATCTTGCGATGAAATAAAATCTGAATTGAAGCAACTCGGCTTCACGGTTGATTATATTGAAGAATACGACGGCAGACGTCTTGGCGCTGTTTATGCCGGAAAGGTGAGGTTGATTGATAATGTCAAATTATAAAATTCTTTTTAAGATCACCGGTTCAATTGCTGCCTACAAAAGCGCTTATCTAATTTCAATACTTGTTCAAAATGGTTTTGAAGTTAAAGTTGTTGCAACCGATTACGCACTCAAGTTTATCGGCAAAGCAACACTCGAAGGATTAACCGGGAATAAAGTTTTTACCGATTCGTTTGAAGAGGGAGAGATGATGAGTCATATCAATCTCAACAAATGGGCTGATCTGACTATCATTTGCCCCGCAACCGCAAACACAATAAATAAACTTGCCGCCGGAATTGCGGACAATCTGCTAACATCTTTGTTTCTTGCTCATGACCGTAATAAACCATATTTGATTGCTCCGGCAATGAACA
>Ga0172379_10006945_pt1 | contig 14922 bp, 9 predicted proteins | sample GrowelOW334metaG_FD_119756 | JGI IMG/M metagenome (GOLD analysis project Ga0172379, IMG submission 119756) | Groundwater microbial communities from an aquifer near a municipal landfill in Southern Ontario, Canada - Groundwater well OW334 metaG | ecosystem: Environmental > Aquatic > Deep...
GCTCATGATATTATCAAATCAGACTCTAATCAGAAAAGTTGCATTTGAGGTCAGAATTTACCATTTTTCCTGATGTTTTTTTATAGATCCAAAAGCAATACTGTCATCTTGCTGAATTCGGCGCGAGTGACGGCGTTCTCCGGTTTAAAGGTGCCATCATTGTATCCGCCAACGATGCCTTTGTAATATCCGTAGCTTATGTATTTTGTATACCAAGCATCTTGGATTACATCGGTAAACGGTAGCGAATTGGCTGTTAATGTCAGGTCGTTTACGATTGCATATGTGTTAACGATAATCTTCATTGCTTCGGCTCTATTGACCAGGCTATTCGGTTTAAATGTGCCATCTGAATAACCGGTTATGATTCCTGCTGTATAAGCCTTTTCAACATAAGGTGCATACCATTCATCAATGTCTATATCACTGAATGTGCTTGATTCAATTGGACCTTCGATGTCGTAATCGAATGCGTTTAATACCATCTTTGTCATTTCGGCGCGTGTTAATTCCCTATCCGGTTCGAATTGTGTCGACGAGACGCCTTGAGCGATTCCTGCTTCAAGTATTTTTTCAATATAATTCTTTGCCCAATGAGATGAATAGTCTGTTTCTTCCGCGGATGTGTTTTCGTCCGTCCCGACATTTTCTTCTCCTTCATCTGATTCTTCCTCTTCCGTTCCTTCGTCGAGAGTTATTCCGCTATCATCATCGGTGCTTTCATCAATATCTCCCGTTTCGGTATCCTCATCGGTGTCATCATGTGATGGCGTGCTGGAAGATCCTTGTATTGTATTTTCGGAATTGACTTGAGTACTTGATGAGATTACGACGGATTTTTCGGACGAGGCTACAGATTCATTTCCGGAGTCATCTACTGCAGTAACTATGTAATAATATGTTCCTGCGGTAAGTGTTCCGTCCGTGAATGAATTCGTTGTGATTGGAGATGTGTTGACCTGATTTAGATCATTGATTGTTACGGATGGTGAAGTTGATCTGTAAACTTCATACTCCATCAAGTCCGGTTCCGAATTCGCAGTCCATGCAAGGGCGGAGCTTGTTGTTGATAGTTCGCTTACGGAAAGTCCTGTCGGAGCGGACGGTGGTGTTCCGTCGCTGTTTATGATTGGTGAGAAGATTGTCGCGTGGTTAACTATCGATTTAAGCTCTATTTTGTAATCATAATAGTAGTCTGCGTTTGTCGTTATGTTTGTAACCAGCGTTGATAGGTCGATAATCGTCCAATTCGAGCTTGCGGTTTCTTTTACATAAGCTGTTCTGGTTGTTGATTCTGAAACATATGAACTTGTTGTGCTGTCCCAGTATCCGAATTGTATAAAGCTTAAGTCGCCATTGGAGTCGAATACAATTCCTCTTGCCGCATCAACTTCCGCTTTGAATAAGAAAATACTTACTTCGTATTCACCTTTTATGTCAGTGAATATGTTGCCGTTGGCATCAGTGAATGTAATTTCTTTTCCTATAATGCCTTTTGTTGGCATGGCTGGGTTGTTTGGAATGTTTGCTACGGTTTGTATTTTTGCCGAATATGAATCGGAAGCTGTGTCGATTGCGTTTGTACCGATTTCAAGTTTAACTCCCGTGTTTGAAGAGTCATCCAAGCTCAAACCTATGTTCGGCTTAAATGTCGACATATTTGGAGTATCGTCCATAAATGTCGAGAGCCAGGTTGCGGTTGAACTAAAGCTTGAGAAAGCGGTGGTTGATGTCTGACCCGCACTAATTCCTGTTATTGTTTTTGTTTCACCGGTTTGTGCATGCAGGTATGCTGTTGCGTTCGTCAGGTTGGCCGGTACATTGATGGTTCCCGTACCTGAAGCATTCAAAGTTATTCCATTCCAGAAGTTGCCATCGGAGGATGCCAAGTCGACCCATATCGATTTTGTCGTCCCCGTTACATTGAATGTAACTGTTGAGCTTTTTGTAGAACCAAGTTCGATTGAAACATTGTTTGTGCTCGAAAGGTCGGATTTCTTGAAGGTTGTTTTTGTGCTTGAGAAATTCGTACTGTCTGCGCGAATTGTTACGCTTGTTGCAACTTTGACCTTTAGCGTTACTTGACCATTTGCATCTGTTAATCCGTTGGCTGATGTGCCGGCAGAAAAATCATCTGCTGTAACAAATGCACCTTGGACTGCAGCACCGCTACCGTTTTTGACTGTTACATTTAGCGTTTTGACATCTGCGTTCATGTTCCCAACAGTGAAATTCAAGGTTTGATTACTTGTTAGATTTACAGACTTGCCGGTATCGGGAGCTATCTCGCCAAGACCCGGGACGCTTAATGTCGTGTTGTATGTTCCTTGTGGCAACGAGAATGTTTTTGTTGCTGTTCCGTTTGTTATACTTTTTATTTCAAAACTTGTGCCTTTCCCTGTTGATGAATTCATCATATTGAAGAAGACGCTGCCAGCGGTTGATGGTATCCCTGTTATATTCAGAGTTACTTGATAAGTTGTACCTGCGGAGATGTTCTTGTTTGTTGCATCCGTACTTGATATATCGATGTTGTCGATTGATGGAAGTGCTCCGTAAGTCATGCTATATGCGGACAATTTGTATCTTTCTCCGGATACAGAGTTTCTCGCTGTTGTTATTGTGAATGCACCGGAATCATTTGTGACTGAACAGCTGAATTTCCCTGTCGGATTTTTTGTTGTTGTATTATATGATTCTGCACAAACTCGTGTTCCGCTTTCGGCAGGAGTTACGCTTCCGGAAATTGTTCCGAAATTACTTGCGGTATTTTGGAAATCCGCACCTGTAATATTGGAACTTACAACCGGTACAATGTTTTGATTGCCCGATGCATATACTCCGGTTGCACTATTTTGTCCGTTGTAATTATTTGCCGTGATTGTATAAGTTATGCTTGGGTTTACTCTTAACGAGTAAATACCTGTTTCTTTGTCTGATTGAGCGGTTGCAAAAAAGCCCGATGTTTGGTTATAAGCATTAATCCATGCTTCTTTGTTATCGCCCGTTACTGTTCCGGAAATTATTATACTTGGTACATTTACCATGAATGTAGCAGATGTTGTCCCGTTTGCGGCTACCGTGACGCTTTGTTCTTGTGTGCCAGGTGCTCCCGTAAGCATTGCACCTACCGTGTAAGTACCGCTTTTAACTTTTAATGCACATATTCCGGTCGAGTCTGTTGTAGCTTGCGTGCCTCCGATTGTTCCGTCAGGTCTGTATGCGTATACATTCGCAGATGCAACTGCGGCGCCGGATGAATCGAGAACGGTTACATTAATCGTTGCGTCTGTTGAGGCAAGCGATAATGTTACCGATTGAGCTCCTGATGCGTCGGTTACATTTACTATTTGTCCTTCCGGTTTCATGAATCCGAAGTCTCCCGCAGTGTTGTTTGCGGATGTTGCTGTGGTAGCTTCGTTATAGAAGCCGACGCTTATTTCCCATTCTCCTGGAGTTACAACCAGCGTTGATGTGGTTGTACCATCTGCATCCAGAGTTATTTCCTTACCGACATGCTGATTTTTTGAATAGTTAAATCCTTCAAGCATAACTTTTGCGGTTCCGTCAGATATTGAGCCGCTTTGGATTGTGACATTGATTGTTTTTGTTCCTTCATCCAGTTTGAAATTAATCCCCGGTTTCGTGTTGGATCCGTCTGCAAGAGTTATGTAGTTTTGATTTGATGATACTACATAATTTCCGATGGTTGTGTTTGGATCTATGAATACAAAATAGTTTCCGTTTGTTAGACTTGAGATGGTGTAATTTCCACTTGAATCCGTTGTCGCACTTATCATTCCGTTTGGACCGTCAGCCATCACTTTTACATTTTGTATTCCCGTGCCTCCAACCGATTTGGTTACCGATCCGGAAATAGATCCACTCCCCGCTGCAGCGACTGTGTATGGAGTTGACTGACCGATTGATTCAATCGGTTGACTTGTTGTCCCCGATATCGTTGAGTATGTTGCATAAGCTCCACCCGTGTTATTTGTTTGATTGTATGTTGTGGCCGAACCGTTAATGAACCCTTTTAATATAAATTCAAAATAACCTGATGCATTTGTTGTTGCGTTTGCATCCGGAGTCCCATCAGCATTTGTATCTATGCCGACTGTTAGCGTTACTTTGTTTTGAGCTTGATCATATGTCGATGCCGAAACAGTTACTTTCCCGCCTGAATAATAGACATTACTTAAAGTTGCTCCGTCGCTTCCATTAATATCCGTTCCGATTACTCCAAGGGTGCTTGGGTTTACGCTTGAACCGGTTGGTAATACGATAACGATTTTATCCCCGGTTGTTAAAGATCCCGTTGGGAATCCACTTAGCGTTTCATTTGCTTCCGTACCCTGAATTTTTATATTCGGTTCAAATTTAATTGGGCTCCACTGCATAACCATTGGATCTGCCCATCTGTTTGCTTCAGTGCAGTTTGCACTCATACACATTCCATATCCCCAATTTTGGTCTTCGCCTTGTGTGTAAGTGGTTGTGCTTGCCACGGTTCCACTAATCACATTGTCGGTTCCACCGAATGCAACGCCGTTTAGGCCGGTTATATTACTAAGAGTTGCTGTGCAGTTTGTCCCTGCTGTTAATGTTGCGCCTTTGATTTCGAAATAACTGCCTACGGAATTGTCTGATACTGTGGCTTGTGTTAACGATACCGGATTCCCTCCGCATGTTATTCCCCAGTTTGTTTTGGTAGTAGCTGCCGCTTGTAACGGTATATTGTATCCTATCCATACTTCGTCTGTTTTGAACGATGCCCATGTCAATTTCGGTGCCGTGATATTTACCGCACCTGTTGTGAACGAAAGGGTATAGTTATCAATAGGGTTATTGTATAGGCCTTTTATCGTGTTCCCGGCGCTATCTGTTACCGCATTGCTTTGACCATCTGTTGTTATTAATTTTACTTGAAATTGTGTGTTTGCCGTTAATGATGCGTTTGGTTGAATGTGCAAGGTATTGTCTGCCGGGTCAAAATAAGGAGTGCTTAGTGCTAGAGAAGGAGTTATCGTGATTCCTGTAGTTGTATTCAGAGGTGATGCCAAAGGCTGATCAAATCTGATAATAATATCGTTTGTTAATACGCTTACCCCGGTTGCATTATTCGATGGACTTGTCGAAACCACTTGTGGTTTGGTCGCGCTGCCGCTTATTACTGTCCATTCGAAATGAGAGCTTGGGATGGAAGTGCTGTTTGCCGCTTTTAGATTGCTTAAATCAAGTGCCAAAGTCCCTGTGCTAGGGGCTTGAGATAAGCTTATTGCCAATGTGAAAGTTGTCTGATCGAATGTTAAACTTGTTGGTATTGTCCCTGTTGCGGATGATACTACTACATTGGAGTTCGTTGCAGTTGACATGTCGATTGGGCCTGAAAATTTGATTGAAATCTGATTTAATGCGGAGGTTACCGAGGAATATGCCGGTGGTTGCTGGGATTCTATATATACGGTTTCATTTGCTGAAATATGCCAGTCAGGTGTCTCATTTACAAATGAGGTACTGGTGATTGGACTTGAAATCCCGCTGAAGTTGGCAAATGAAATTGAAAGATTCGTTAAGCTTGCCGGATTTGATGCGGCATTTGGTATGTCGAAAAGTGCAACAAGTTTGTTGTTTTGCCCTTGAAATTGTGAGTATGAGCTTGCCTTTACTAGAGCGACAATGTTTGATTCCGTTACTCCGTTTGCCAAGCTTGATCCGCTTAAATCCGTAACTCCAGATGTGTTATAACATGTTGCACCTGCAGGAATTCCTAGCCCAGCCTGACAAGATCCTGTTCCGCTAGCTGTGTTGAGGTCTTGATTGAACGTGACTAACATAACCGTTTTGTAGTTGTTTATTACAGGATTTTGGGCATTGTAAGAGATTGTGCCGGTGATTGCGGTTGGGTTTTGTATCGCAGGAAGTTGGAAAGAATTTACCGTAATAGGGTTACTGATGCCGCTGAAATTGTTTACGGTCATAGTAACTCCTTGGTTTACATCGGTGATTGCATTTGCTTGGTTAAGGAAGACGATTATTTTCGTGTCAGGTTGTGCACCCTGGTTTGGTAATGTTTGAACTTTTATTATTGCGGTAACATCTGCCGCATCGATTCCAGCCGCAAGTCCTGTTCCACTCAAGCTGACTATGCCGGCCGGGTTGTAACAAACTGTGTTTTGGTCTCCGATTTCTCCGCATGAACCCGTGCCTGACGCAGTGTTTGCGGCATTATTAAAGCCGAATGTAATAGTTGATAGATTATTATTCAATGGATTTGAGGCGACATAAACGGCTGCGCCTGTGATTGATGATGGATTTGGGGCAGCCGATGTTTGGAAAGCGCTTACTACTATTGGGCTGCTAATGCCGCTGAAATTGTTTACGGTTATGGCAACTCCCTGGTTTAAATCTGCGACTACATTTGCCGCATTAAGGAAAATGATCAATTCATTATTTCCTCTTGCACCTTGGCCCGGTAATGTATTGTATTTTATTACCGCTGTGACATCCGTCGCGTCGATTCCACCTACAAGACCTGTTCCAACCAGGCTTGTTATGCCAGCCGGGTTATAACAAACTGTATTTTGATCTCCGATTGCCCCACATGAGCCTGTACCCGAAGAGGTGTTTAGCGAGTTATTAAATGGGAATTCGAAAGTTGATAAATTGTTATTTAATTGATTTGTGGCGTTATACATCCCTGTTCCGGTGACTGTGGATGGATTTTGTGGAGCCGGAGGTACAATAGAGGTTGTTATTGGGCTGCTAATGCCGCTGAAATTATTAACGGTTATACTGGCCCCTTGATTTACATCGGTAATTGCGTTTGCCTGATTAAGGAAAACTATTATGTCGTTACTTGATTTTCCACTGAAACCCGGTAATGTTTTGTATTGTATTACTGCAGTAACATCTGCTGCATCGACTCCGGCTGCAACACCTGTTCCGCTTAAGTTCGTTACGCTGGCCGGGTTATAACAAACTGTGTTTTGGTCTCCGATTCCTCCACATGAGCCTGTGCCCGATGAGGCGTTTGCCGGGGCGTTAAAGCTGAATATAATGGTTGAGAAATTGCTATTTGTTGCATCTACGGCGGTGTAAGTTGCCGAGCCGTTGATTGCGTTTGGATTTGCAGGAGGAGGGAGTTGAATAGAAGCTGTAATTGGACTCGCAACACCGCTTAAATTATTAACAGTTATAAAGGCGCCCTGATTAACATCGGTAATTGCGTTTGCCTTACCAAGGTAAACGACGATGTCGTTACCTGATTTCCCGCCATTGCCTGGCAATGTATTCAATTTTATTACCGCAGTAACATCTGATGCGGAAGTTCCGACAACACCTGTTCCGCTCAAGTCTGTTACGCTGGCCGTGTTATAACAAACTGTGTTTTGATCTCCGATCCCTCCGCATGAGCCAGTGCCAGAGGATGTGTTTGCTTGGTTGTTAAAGCTGAATGTGATTGTTGAGAAATTGCTATTCGTTGCATCTACGGCGGTGTAAGTTGCCGAACCGACGATTGCGTTTGGATTTGGCGGAGGTGGGGGATTTTGAAAACTGGTTCCTGTTATCTTAGTTGAGATCCCGCCGAATGTATTGTCCATTGCCATGGTCCCGCTGTTGACATTCGCCATTACATTTTGATTGTCAAAAACAACAATTAATTTACTTGTTGGGGTACCCAACATTACTGCCGCGACATTCCCGGTTATCCCTGTAATATCCGTAATTACATTCGTGTTGTAGCAAGTTCCCGAGATCCCTTTTAATGCCGGGCATCCTATTGCGCCTGAACCTGAGAAAGTACCATTTGTTTGTATCTCAAACGAGGACTTGTCAAATCTTACATCAAATGCCGTGTAGGTGATTGCTCCGTTAATTGCTGTTGGTGGTGGTGGGGTTTGAAAACTTGTTGTCGTGACAGGTACTGCGACATCCGCGAAAGCACCGCCAAATGTAATAGATGCATTCCCTATGTCAGCTATTACATCTTTTGTGTCGAAATATACTCTAAGCGTAGCGGCATTAGCCGGATCTCTGAATATTGCTGCGATGTTGCCGGTTATTCCAGAGCTGGCTGTTACGATTGCTGCGTTGTAACATGCTGTTACATTTTGAGGTACAGCTGGACTTGCAGGACATTGTCCTAATTTTCCTGTATCTGTTAAATCTCCGTTCCATACTATGGACAAGCTTGCCATATTGTTGGCATCTGTGTTCACATAAGTAATTGGTCCGTTGATTGCTGTTGCCGTACCCGCATAGCTGATAAAAATAAAAGTGCCGGCAATAATTCCGGCTGTTGCGACGCAAGTAAGAAGCGTCGCCATGAGATTCTTTTTTGAAAACAGATCTTTTGGTGACATTTTTTTCATTTTGTTAAATTGATTTTTAATTTTAAGATTCATATATATTAAATTTTATTTTTTTGTATTTGCATGAGTGTTCTGTTTTTTTCGCAGAATAAATCTTGTTATAATAACATTTTTTTGCGTCATTGTAAACCTATTGTTGATTTTGATTGTAGGGGTTGCAAGTTTTTAACCTGTTATGCTAGATTGTAAGTCCTTATAAATTTGCGCTGATGGCTTCTGCGTTTTTAAATCTCGGGTCGAATATTGGCGATAAGGCTCTTAATTTGAAAAAAAGTCTTGAGCTTTTGGAGGAGTTTGGAATTAAAGTTTTGATGCAAAGTTCCGTTTATGAAACCGAACCATGGGGAGAAAAAAATCAATCAAGTTTTCTGAATCAAGTAGTGAATGTTGAGACCGATTTGAGCCCTGTTTCTTTGCTAAATATTGGGCTTGAAATTGAAAGACAGGTTGGACGGATAGATACCATAAAATGGGGTCCCAGAATTATGGATGTGGATGTTCTTTTGTATGAAGATCAAATCGTGAATAAAAATCCGACTTGCGTGATTCCTCACTACCTTATGCATAAAAGGCGGTTTGTTTTGGTCCCGTTGAATGAAATAGCTCCTGATGTCATTCATCCGGTTCTTGGAAAAACGATAAGCATGTTGCTTGATGAATGTGATGATAGCTGCTGGATTAAGAAAGGACCTAGGACTTAGTAAACTAGTGAATTAGTAAGGAGGCTAGTAAAGAGGGGAGAATCAAGAGAGGACTTAGGACTTAGTAAACTAGTGAATTAGTAAGGAGGCTAGTAAAGAGGGGAGAATCAAGAGAGGACTTAGGACTTAGTAAAACTAGTAAGCTAGTAAGGATGATGAAATTTAAGAAAAATTAAGAATTTATGGATAAGAAAATACTGGAAAATTTGGCGGCGAAATTAAGACTTGATACGCTCGTTGCCATAAATAAAGCTGGGTCTGGGCATACCGGAAGTTGTATGTCGTGTATGGATATTTTGGTTGCGCTTTATTTTGGTGATGTAAACGGGCAGAAAATTATGGAGTTTAATCCTAAAAAACCGAGGTGGGATGGTCGAGATTATTTCGTATTGTCGAAAGGGCATGCTGTTCCTGCGCTTTATTCGGTTTTGTCAGAATGGGGGTTTTTCGATAGATCGGAAATGAAATATTTGCGACAGGTTGGTTGTCTTTTGCAGGGCTATCCAAACATTAAAGTGCCAGGTATTGAGGTGACTATTGGTTCTGTTGGACAGGGTTTGTCGGTTGGAGTTGGGCTTGCGATGGCGATAAAAGCTGATCACGAAGATCGTAATGTTTTTGTTTTGATGGGGGATGGCGAGTTACAAGAAGGGCAGTGTTGGGAGGCGTTTATGGCCGCGGCGCATTTTCGTTTAGATAATTTGGTTGTGATTATTGATCAAAATAAATTGCAATTGGATGGTGCATGTGGTGCGGTTATGAATGTTTCTCCGATTGCCGACAAGCTTGAATCTTTTGGGTGGAAAGTAATTCCGGCTGTTTCGGGGCATGATATAGAAGAAATGGTTTATGCGATTGATAAAGCGAAAAATATTGCCAGGCAGCCTGTTGTGATTTTGGCGCCAACGGTTGAGGGGAAGGGGATTCCTTTTGCTGAAAACAAATCCTCATATCACGGGGTTCCGCTTAGTGATGCCGAACTTGAGGAGGTCAAGAAGGAGCTAGGACTTAGTAAGCTAGTAAATTAGTAAAAAGGTATGGAAAAAATATCAACATTAATGGCGTTCTCAGAATCTCTGCTTGAAATCGGGGCGAAGTACCGCAATGTGATTGTGATTGATGCCGGACTAGCTTCTCTTATGAAAACTTCCAGATTTGCTACTGAATTTGGTGATAGATATTTCAATCTTGGAATGGCGGAAAACAATATGGTTGGTGTCGCGACCGGTATGGCTCTTAAAAGTAAAATTCCTTTTGCTTGTAGTTTTGCAGTTTTTTCTTCCGGGAAGTCCTGGGAACAAATCAGAAATAATATTGCTTACCCGAATTTAAATGTAAAAATCATCGGTTCGCATGCCGGGCTTATGGCCGGTAAGGATGGGGTTGTCCATCAGGCCCTTGAGGATATCGGTTTGATGAAAATGATTCCGAATATGAAAGTTTTTTGTCCGGCGGATTATTTTGAAACCAAGGCTGTTATGAAATATATGTGTGAGGATTTTGGACCGTGCTATTTGCGCTTGAGTAAGAATTCCGTTCCGTTGTTTTATGACGATGGATATAAGTTTAAAGCTGGACGGGGGCATATCGTCAAGGATGGCAAGGATGCCACAATTTTTTCAACAGGCTCAATTCTCAATGAAGTTTTATTGGCGGTTGAGATGCTGGAGAAATCCGGTTTGTCGATTCGTGTTTGCAATATGTGTAGTGTTAAACCTATTGATTCGGCGCTTGTTCTTGAGAGTGCGAAAAAAACCAAGAATTTGTTTTCAGTCGAGGATCATCAGGTTGAAGGCGGACTTGGAAGTGCGATTGCTGATGTTCTGGCGACTGAATGCTGGATGTGTTCTTTGAAGAAAATTGGCATGAATAAATTTGCGGAAAGTGGGAGTGGATATGATTTGTATAGAAAGTATGGATTGGATTCGAATGGGATATTTAAAGAAGTGAAATCAAGGATCTAGGACCTAGTAGACTAGAGAAGATAGTAAAGATGCTAGTGAAGAGGGGAGGAAGAGAAGAAGAATTTATTTTAAATAATTTAATCAAAAAATCTATGTTCGAAAAATTCAAACAGGAATTGGCGAAAGGCTATAACACTCAAAAACAAACCTTCGATGTTTCTAAAAAAAGTAATACTCCCGAGGCAAAGAAAAATAATAGAAAAGTGGGGATTGCCGCTTTTGTTTTCGGTTTAATTGTAGGTGGTGCGACTTTTGTCGGATTTTTGTATACAGGTAGAATTTTGATTATCGGAGTTGCTGTTTCGTCGGTTTGTATCGTGCTGGGTGGGTATATGGTCGTTACCGGAAGGGCGAAGGGCTTGAAATAAAAACTTAATTTGCGACTTGGCTTCGAATCCTGTAAATTTATTGCTTGGATGATTTAAACAAAAATTTTATGGCATCAAATTTAAGAGTTTTCGCCGGCAGTTCTCATCCCGATCTGGCGAAGGCTATTTGCGTTAAGTTGAAAATTCGATTAAGTGAAATGGCAATTTCCAAGTTTGCCTGTGGGGAGATTTATGCGAAGCCTGTCGAGAGTGTAAGGGGTGATGATGTTTTTATTATCCAAACCGGGACTGGAAATGTTAACGAGGAGTTGATTGAGCTTTTTATTATCTTGGATTCTATGAAAAGGTCTTTTGCGAGAAGCATTCATGTCGTTATTCCATATTATCCTTACGCGAGACAGGATCGTGTTGCTTCCCCGAGAGAGCCAATTACGGCCAAATTAATGGCGAAACTTATTGAGGAAGCTGGTGCGGATCATGTGATTACGATGCAGATTCATTCCGAGCAACAGCAGGGATTTTTTGGATTTCCGATTGATCATTTGAATGCGAGGAAATTGTTTGCGAAATATTTCGAGAGTAAGAAAATAAAAAACTTGGTTGTTGTTGCGCCGGATGCCGGAGCTGCTAAAGACGCGGATCGTTTGGCGAGACTTCTTGGAGTTACGATAGCTGTTATGAGTAAGATGAGGCCGGGTTTTAATAAGGCCGAAATTACATCTTTGGTCGGTGATGTTAAGGGCAAGAATTGTATTATTTTTGATGATATGATTGATACGGCGGGAAGTGTTTGTGCGGCTTGTGAATCACTTAAAAAGAACGGAGCGAAAGATGTTTATGTTGCGGCGACTCATGGGGTTTTCTCCGGGCCTGCCGCCGAAAGATTAAACAAGTCTTTGTTTAAAGAGATTATTGTGACGGATACGATCCCTGTAAATAAAAACATAAAAGGATTGAAGGTTTTGTCGGTTGCTCCGGTTTTTGCCGAGGTCATTAGGAATGTTTATGAGGGGAAATCCGTTACGGAAGCTTTTAATAAATAAAATATGCATGTATATCTTGGATCTGATCATGGTGGGTTTAAACTAAAAGAGGTTCTTAAAAAATGGCTTATTGGTGTCGGATATAAATTCACGGATCTTGGATGTTTTTCCGAGGAGAGTGTTGATTATCCGGATTTCGCGATAGAGGTTTGTGAAAAAGTTCATGAAGAGCCGGCTTCTCGAGGAGTTCTAGTTTGCGGGACAGGTATAGGAATGTCTATGGTCGCCAATAAGTTTCCCGGGATTCGAGCTGCGTTATGTACGAATGAATCGATGGCGCAAATGGCTCGTGAACATAATGATGCGCAGGTTATTTGTATGGGAGGACGAGTGTCTTCGGAGGAGGTTGGAATTAAGATGTTGGATGTTTTTCTTAAGACGAATTTTTCGGGGGAGGAAAGGCATAAGAGGAGGATTGAGAAGATGATGATGAAGTAGGACCTAGTAAGCTAGATAAGATAGTTAAGATGCTAGTGAAGAGAAGAGGATTAAGAGAGGAGCTAGTAGACTAATGAAGATAGTGAACTAGTGAAGAAAAAGAGAGAAGAGAAAGAAAAAATCCCTCTTCAATCTATAACCTACAACCTATAAGTTATTACCTTCATGAAAATTGCACCATCAATATTGTCGGCGGATTTCGGGAGGCTTAATGAGGAGATTGCTTCGATTGAGAAGTTTGTCGATTGGGTTCATGTGGACGTTATGGATGGACATTTCGTACCGAATCTTACGATTGGCGCGCCGGTTGTGAAATGTATTAAAACGAATTTGGTTAAAGATGTGCATTTAATGATTGATTCGCCTGAAAAATTCGTTTTGGATTTTGCAAAAGCGGGGACGAATTATTTGACTGTGCATTATGAGGCTTGTCCGGACTTGCGCGGTGTTCTTGGGTTGATTAGGGAAAATGGAATGAAGTGTGGTGTTTCGGTTAAGCCCGGAACGCCGATTGATGTTTTGAAGGAGTTTTTGGAGGAGTTGGATTTGGTTTTAGTGATGAGCGTTGAGCCTGGGTTTGGTGGGCAGAAATTTATGGAGTCCGCTTTGGGTAAAATTTCTTGGATTAGAGATATGGGTTTCAAAGGGGAGGTTTCGGTTGATGGTGGGATAAATGACGAAACAGGACCGGCTTGTGTTAAGGCGGGCGCGAGTGTGCTTGTGGCGGGAAATTATATTTTTGGGGCGGAAAGTCGAGAAGAGGCAGTGAAGAGGCTGAAGAAAGGACTTAGTTTCTAGTAAAGATAGTTAAGATGCTAGTAAGGAGGATAAAGAGAGGACCTGGTTTCTAGTAAAACTAGTAAGCTAGTGAAGAGGGGATGAAGAGAAGAATAGAAAAGAAAGAGAAGAGATTGCTCAAGATGTGTTTTTGGCTTAAAATCCCACTGTTTTCAGCCTTTTTATGTATATGCGCCCGTAGTTCAGTGGATAGAACGCTAGGTTGCGGACCTAGAGGTCGCAGGTTCGATTCCTGCCGGGCGTACCAAAGTCGCGCAGTCCCGGAGGGACGAAGCGACCTTTTATTTATGTTTTTTCCTAATCAAATAAACAACTCCCCAGACAAAATCTATAAAGAAGACAAATCTTATGGCGCCTGTTCCGAGCATTTCGCCTCTTATTTCGCAATCGCTCGTACATCTCGGAATGATTAATGCGGCTCCTATCCCTATCACAATCGCAAGAATTGCGATGTCTATACCGATTACCAATAAAGTTTTTTTAATGATTTTTTTCGTTTCTGGTTTCATGGTTGTTTTAGATTATTACCCTCTCTTTAGTTTTGCACATTTGTCTTTTTTTTGTCAAAAAGTCTTTTGCTTCATCTTTTCTTTTGTGTTATCTTTAACCAGCTAAAATTAAGTAAAGACATATGAAAAAAGTTATAATTGTATTCGGGCTGCTTATTCTTTTTGCTGGCTGTACTCAAACTATCTCTCAGGAAGGCAAATACGATTGTGTAGTCGATACCGATTGTAAGAATTCTTGTTCTCAAGGTGCCGTTAATGGCACTTGGTATTCTGAGAACATGGATTATTCTCAAGAATGTCTTGATGGTTGCGATGGACCCGGGTCTGATACTCCTCAATGTATTGAGAACCAATGCGTTGCTTTTACTCAAGGCGTGCGAGATGCCGGGTGTACTAACCAATAATTCCCTTCATGCAAGATAACAAATTTAAACTGGTTTCTCCTTTTGAACCGACAGGCGATCAGCCGACTGCGATTGCCAAACTTCTGAAAGGTCTTGAGGCCGGTAAGAAATTTCAGACTCTTCTTGGTGCGACCGGTACCGGTAAGACTTTTGTTATGGCTAAATTGGTTGAGGCGATTCAGAGGCCGACGCTTGTGATTGCTCATAATAAGACTCTTGCGGCTCAATTATTTTCCGAGTTCAAGAGTTTTTTCCCTGAAAATGCAATCAGTTATTTCATTTCTTATTACGATTATTATCAGCCTGAGGCTTATATTCCGCATACGGATACTTATATTGAAAAAGATGCGCAAATAAATGA
>Ga0172379_10006946_pt1 | contig 14920 bp, 12 predicted proteins | sample GrowelOW334metaG_FD_119756 | JGI IMG/M metagenome (GOLD analysis project Ga0172379, IMG submission 119756) | Groundwater microbial communities from an aquifer near a municipal landfill in Southern Ontario, Canada - Groundwater well OW334 metaG | ecosystem: Environmental > Aquatic > Deep...
ACAACCGAGGACCAGGGCCTTTTCGATTAGTTTCAATAACACCGATTATCTCCTTATGTTGGGACCGGTTTAAGTGAATATTTTGAACTCAAAGAACACCAGTGGATACGCTACCACTTATAAATTAGAAAGTCAAGAGTTACTCAATGAAGGTTAGGGCCTTGCCGGCTTTGCCGGCGCGGCCAGTCCGACCGATACGGTGCACATAGTCACCATAGGTCGCCGGTAAGTCATAGTTAATAACGTGAGTCACATTAGGAATATCGAGTCCGCGAGCGGCCACATCGGTCGCGACTAACACATTGACGGCATTATCTTTAAACAATTTGAGAGCGCGCTGACGTTGGCCATGATTCTTGTTGCCATGGATAGATTCCGCTTTGACGCCATGACCGCAAAGTAATTCGGAGAGACGCTCCACGCCGTGCTTAGTCTTACCAAAGACCAGCACTTTGCTAAATTCGCTCTGCTTCAAGAGATCGCGGAGCACGTCAATCTTAGCGGCGCCGGGTTTAACTCGAACCACGTCTTGATCCACACTCTTAACCGTATCGCCAGTCTTAACCGAGAGACGCACCGGCTCGCGGAGAAACTTATTAATCAAGCGCTCAATCTCCGGCGACATCGTGGCGGTGAAGAAGAGAGTCTGACGACTGGCCGGCATTAAGTCCATCATGAAGCGCATGTCGTTAATGAAGCCCATGTCCAACATTCTATCGGCCTCATCAAGAACGATAGTCTTGAAGTTAGTTAACTTAAGTACTCGACGCTCGATTAAATCTTTGATCCGACCGGGAGTACCAATAATAAAGTGATTCTGATAACGAAGTTCGGAAATCTGGCGACCAATCGGTGCGCCACCCACGCAAACGACAGAGAAAAGTTTGAGGCCCTTGGCGAGCGCTCGCAACTCCTCATCAATTTGAATCGCGAGTTCCCGCGTTGGCACCACAATCAATACTTCCTCGGATTTATTTTTCAAAACTTTGTCGATGAGAGGAATAAGGAAGGCGGCCGTCTTACCGGTACCGGTATTAGCCAAGCCAACTACATCCTCACCGCGCAAGACATGCGGAATAGCCCGGTCTTGGATGGGCGTAGGGGTGACATAACCACGAGCCAAGACCTTGGCCTTAAGCTCCGGCGTGATAGCAAAGTCGGCAAAGGCATGCTCGGGGACAAAGCGTTCCACCTCCTCGGTGATAACGGCACGATTAATAAAGCGGGAGACGTCGATGCGTTGCCCCTGGAAACGATTGCTATTTGAGGAACCCCGAGAAGGGCCGCGACTAGAGCCGCGGAACCGACTAGGAGAAATGCCGCGCTTTGGGCGCGAAAAAGCTTGCTTACGATACATATTCTAGACGTTTAGGGTGTAGTCTAGATAGTAAAGTAAGGCGACTACGATCTCTTCTGAGGAGAAACTTACCCCGCTATAATATACTATCTCGGATAAAATGTCAACCCCAGCACTAGTTTAGAGGTTATTTCCAACTCTTCTTGCGAGATGCTTTAGCCAAGCGCTTAATCTCCAAACGCTTCTTAGTCTTGTGGGAACGAGAAGTTTTATTTTTGATATCCTGACTTAATCTTTTTGCCATGGCTCCTAGTATACCCTACTCCCCACCCTTTGGGCAATTATTTAGAGATAAAAAAACCGAGAGAACTTAATCCCTCGGCTAGACAACACCTTAACTTTGACGAAAGGTTAAATGAAACCAGTCACATCCAGGCTGCCCAGAGAACCGGGAAAGAAATTCCCCCTTCCCTGACGACACACACTCGCCAACCCTTCTTCAATCCCGGACTGTTTGGCTTGGCAGGGTCGTAACGAACCTCTCGCAGGAAAGGCTCCTTGAAAAAGCTGTCCGCCACCTCGCCAAGACCCATCGGCCGATAGAGAGGCGTCGGCGAAGCAAAGGATGGGAACGGCTGACTCTGGATTAGGATGCGTCCCGATTCTTCAGCGCCGGTAATGACGTCGAAGTGGGTGAACGGTACGAGAGGAAAAGACGAAGCCTGACGCAAAAGCCTCACCAAACTCTTGACATCACTAGCTCCGCCAACCAATTCAGCAGTCGGCAAATCTGACTTTTTCATCAGCAATCTCCTATAGAAAAACAGGCCCCAGTCCATTAAAACAACTACCACTTTACCAAGCTCTGGTCAAACCCAACTCTGGTAAGGATATTCGCCTAAATTAGAATTAAAATATTTGGGATTATGACCAACCTCATTCTCCTTGTCTATCCACTCGGGAAAGATAATCTGGTAATCGATCGAAGGCAGCTCCACTTCAGCCGTGATTAATCCGTTGTTCTCTCCTTGATAGACGTCGATTTCCCAAGTCAGATTTTGATAAAAAATTTTGTAGCGAATTTTTTCTATCGGAATACGAACGGCCAATTTCTTAAGTTCTTCTCTCTCTTCTTTGTCAGAAACAGTATCTGCAAATTCCCACTCATATCTTCCCGGGCCTCCTACTTTATCTTTTTTGATTGTAATGATGACCTGGTCATCAATCATCCGATAACGCACATTAGGTAGCAAAGACAAGTAACCTTGGATAAAGTGCTGCCCGTTTTCTAAAACCGGCAGTTTGTCAGCAAAAACTAAAAATTTACGTTCTATTTCTGTAGCCATAAGAAGTTAATACCACGTAATCTTGAAGGCAATATAAATACCGGCAATGGCACCAGCCAAATTGAGCGTTTGGATTCCACACTTTTAGTATAGCAAAATTAGCTCTTTTTCGTCTTCTTAACCACTACTTTCTTCTTGGCTTTAGGGGCTTCTGGTTCTTGAACAATTAAGGTCTTAGTGACAGGAGCGATCTTACTTTCCACTAGTCTATCGATAGAACGAGTGAGTTGATCTAATTTAATACTAATAGAATCGAGTTGGCGCTTGAGACCGTCGTTATTATTATTACTATTATTTTCCCGACTGCGCTCAAAGCTAGGGCGACTAAAGTCCCGACGAGGAGCTCGGTCATCACCGCCGTGCTTACCAAAGCAGTTGCTACAATAGACCGGCTTATCGCCAGTGGGACGGAAAGGAACTTGGCAAGACTGGCCACACTCGGCGCAAATCGCTTGATGCATGGTCACCGGGCCACGATCACGACTATCACCACCGCGGAAGCTAGGACGGCCAAAACCGCCGCCTCTGGGCTTGAATCCCCCTCTGTCACCCCCTCGATCGTTGAAATTTTTCATATATTGACTACCCTACACTATTATTGTCTAAATAGCAATGGCTAGGTACAAGTCATACACTCCCTCTTCTTCGGCCTCGATTCTCAAATTAAGAGTGCTGACGATAGAGGCCAACTCCATTCGGAAGGTTGGCAGATTCTGATTAATAACTTCCGGAGAAGCATACCTCCCTAAAAAAGCCATCACCGTTTTACCAATATCGTCCATCTGTTTGATGAACTGTTTAATGTTCTCGACTTCTCCCCCTCTCTTTGTTTGTCTGTCTAAATAGTCGGGATAAAAAATGCCATTCTCTAATTTTAGATGCCCCAACAAATCAACCTTGAATTTAGATAAACGAGGGGCAATATCTTCGCCTTTCTCCGACTCAATTGCTAGGTCAGCTTGCAATTCTCTATGTTGACTCTTGAGAGTTGCGATTAGTTCTTGGGGGTTCATATACCGATGCCAAAAATCACTTAGCCTTGAGGATGTGCTCGCTAACCTTCTCGACAATCTCATTTATTGGATGTTGAGTTTTGACCATGTAGTCAACGGCTCCTAGACTTAGGGCTTGTTTAATTTTTTCATCTCCGTCTAGGTTGGAGAGCATAATTACCGGAATCATCTTTAAATTTTCGTCGCTTTTTAAATTAGCGAGAATATCCAAACCATTAATCTTAGGCAAGACAATGTCCAAAAGGATGATATCCGGTCTAAATTTTTTGGCTATCGGTAAGATGTTCTCACCATCAACAACTGCCATCACTTCGAATTTTTCTTCTTCAAACTTTTCTTTGAGAACTTTTATCAGGATCTGCTCGTCTTCAACAATAAGGATTTTCATATAACTAATTGCGTATTAATATTTAAATATTTATCTCCAACTTCTGTTTAATTTTGGAAACAACCTCATCTAACGACCAATTGGACTTAACTAAATATTCATAGGTGCCATCTAAACCCGCCTTCATCCCCTCAGCCACTTTGTTTAGATCACTAACATTAGTTAAGATTATCACTGCGGCCCCGGCCCCCCAAGAGTCCCCACGAAGATTCTTCAACATCGTGAGGCCATCAACCCGAGGCATCAACAGATCAAGTAGAATCAAATCGGGATGTTCGGATAAGGCCAATTTTAGACCCTCATCCCCGTCTGATCCCTTTATAACATCAAAGCCCTCGGCCATCAATCTCTCCTCTAATGTTCGAGCTATAATTACCTCATCTTCGACAACCAGGATTAGGATTTTTTTATTTAGTTTAACCATATCTTCTCTTCTATTCTATTTTACTCTTAATCATGGTGAAATAAAAGGTGGTGCCAGATTTGGGGTCGGATTCGAGCCAAATCTTACCGCCATTAGCCTCAATCGCTCGCTTGGAGATATAAAGACCGAGCCCACTCCCCGAGGTCTGTTGCTCGGAAGATTTGGAGCCACGGACAAATTTATCGAAAACACTTGACCCAGTAGACGGTCGATCAAAAACTCCTTCATTGTGAATTGCCACCAAATAATCATCAGAACGCTCGCTAACAACAAGATTTATCTCCGAGGAGGCCGGGATTGAATAATTGATGGCATTACTCAGCAGGTTTTCCAAAACTTCTGAGATCAGCACTGGATCACAGTCAATATATTTTATCTCATCCGGAATAACGACTTTTATGACCTTTCTTTTGTTCAGAGAAATTTCTTCAAAAGAAGAGGCCACCTCACCAATCAGTTTTCGTAGATCAGTTTTCTCCCTCTTAACCGTCAACTTACCTGATTCGATCTTTGCCACATCCAACAAATCGTTAACAAGAGCAATAAGTCGTTCATTAGAAGCGACCAAGTCATCGGCTCTCTCCTTCTGCTTTGGAGTCAAACTTGAATCTTTGGTCAGGGCCTCCAAGACCCACTTGGTGGCCGACAACGGCGTCCGTAATTGGTGAGAAACAATGGATAAGAAATCCGTCTTGGCTTGGTCCAATTTCTTTTCTTCAGTGATATTCTCAGCGATAGTTAAGAAAAATGCCGGTTTGCTGTTTTCCTTGATAACCGTTGCATCAATCCTGGTAAAAACAACTTGTTTATCTTTCCGCAGATAACGCTTCTCTACTCGATAAGTGTTCGACTTACCGGCTAACATCTCCTTGAGCTTGGCTAAATCTCTCAGTTTATCGTCCGGATGAGTAATGTCGGTGAAAGTCAACTGTTTCAACTCGGCCTCAGTGTAGCCCAGCATCTTCTCACTCGCCGGATTAACCGCAATGAAATGCCCATCCAAACTAACCAAGAATATCGACACTGGACTATTTTCATAGATTGCGCGAAACCTAGTTTCGCTCTCTTTCAGCCTACCTTCAGTGTAACCTTTCAGTTCTTCTTCCAGTTTTTTCCGTTCCGTAATGTCCTCAGAAATCCCCAATAAGAATTCTGGCCGACCAGCCTCATCATAAAGAGGAATTTTCTTAGTGTGAAGGATTCTTGAGCCATTTTTGGTTTCAATCGACTCTTCCGGAATATCTAACATTTTTTTATCACCTAAAACCTCTCGGTCTTTAGCAACAAAGAAATCCGCTTCCGCTATCGGAAAGAAGTCGTAATCAGACTTACCGATCATATCCTTTCTCTTTTGCCCCAACAATTTCTCTCCGGCCGTATTCAAAAGTTGGAACTTGAGATTTTTTGAATCTTTGACAAAAATCATATCGGGAATATTCTCCACGATAGAACTAAGGAATAATTTCTGTTTTTTTAACTCTCTGGTTCGCTCTTCCACAGTTATATAAACATCCTCCTTCTCCTTTTTTAATTCCAATTCTAGTCTTTTTCTTTCGGTTATATTTTCCGCATTAGTGACAAAATAAAGAGGAGCACCATCGACACGGCGAACCAAAGCAATGTTTAAACTGACCCAAACAATATGACGGTTCTTGTGGATATACCTTTTCTCGAAATGGGCATCGTTGATTTTTCCGACCAAAATATCTCGCACTGCCTCCAATCCATGGGATTTGTCACCGGGATAAGTGATATCATTGAACTTCTTGGATAATAACTCTTTTCGCGAGTAGCCAGTAATTTTGCAGAAAGCCTGGTTGACATCAAGCCACCGGCCATCAAGAGCTACCAATGAAACTCCGACGGTCGTGTAATCAAAAATATTTTTAAACTTGTCTTCACTTTCCTTTAATCTCTTCAGGGCATCTTTTCGACTAGCGATAGCCTGAGAAAAAGTGAGGATTAAGGCCGATGGATTAGACTTGAAAACCGTAGCGTTAAACTCAACCGGAATAATGACCCCGGCTTTAGTGACATAGTCTAACTCAAAATTTTTGATTTTTTTATTCTTATAGCATTTCCCCATCGCTTCGGCGACCCTCTTCTTATCATGATCAGCGACCCATTCGCTGATATTCCGACCGATGATTTGTTTCAACCGGCTATAACCAGTCAACTTAACATAGATGGCATTAGCATCAAGAATGGTTCCCTTGAGATCGACCGTAGCGTACCCCATTTCGGTGGCCTCAATCAGAGTATTGTATTTCTCCAAACTGATTCTCAGTTCCTCAGCCCGCTTCGCTTTCTCGACTATGGCAATTTTCAATTCATCTGCTCGCTTTGCTTTCTCTTTGATTTCCGCTTTCAATTTTTTGTTGACCTTAGCCAGTTCAGCCAGACGATTAGCCTTTTCTTTCTTTTCGGCAGGAGTGGAAATTCTTTTGGCCATAATCAGGATTTAATCATTAATATCTTTTATATTGCCGGTGATATAGCGTCGGGATTTTTCCAAATTATCGTTCATTCTCTTCAAGACATACTCCATTTCCGTCAGATCGCTCGCACTGATTTCCCCGTCTGAATAATCCTTGAGCAATTTATCGATGTCTTTCTTGATGCTGTCAAAGGCATTGACAACATCACGCTCAGCAATTGTTACTCGACGACTCAACTGCCCTCGCCAATTACGATAAGAAAACCAACCGATACCAAAACTGGCAAGAAGAACTAGAATCAAAATAATGAAGAACCAGGTTTGTGAGATCTCCAGGCCGCCAATGGCCAACATCGGCCGAGGACGAACTTTTATCGTTTCCGAGGAAACGGGGAAACTCGAGGCTGATTTTTGATCTCGGGCCGTCGCCAAAAGATTATAATCTCCCGTGGCTAAAGCTTTGGTGATAGTGACATTCCAATTACCCTGATTGTCGACGGGAACAATTTGCTCAGCTACAATTTGCTTTTTATCATTTTGGACCTGAGCGACAAGATTGGTACCCGGCAAGGCTGTTCCTCCAGCGACGATACTGCCCTCATTAACGACCAACCGATTATTCACATAGGCAATCTTAGGTGACTCAATCGGCAAGATTTCTAAAGGGATCGTTTGCGAAGTAGAATTACCGGCCTTGTCGTTAGCCTGAACGGATAATTGGTGGACTCCGGGAAGTAACGGCGGGAATTTGTAACTGACTAAACTGGTAGTGGTGGCCACTTCGCCGTCGAGACGAACCACATAATTGCTTATCCCTGAAGCAAGGTCGCTGCTAACAAAGCTGATGGTCGGTCCCGGATCCTCAGTCTTAAAGCCACTGTCGGAAGTAATCTTAACCGTAGCCGGAGGGGTAGTGTCAACAGCAATTCGATAATGAAGAGTCTGACTCCAGCCGATATTATTGGCTAAACGTAAATGGAAATAAGAGACGCCATCCTTCAAAGCGGGGAAAATTTTGCTACCAGCTAGCGCCTCTGCTGAAGCGGTGGGAACAGTGTTGGGATTATTATCGAGAGCAAAAGCGGCCTGGCTGGTGTCGGGACTAATTCTCCACTTAGCTTGGAAGCTGGCGGAACGATTGTTCCACTTAGTTTGATCGGGGTAGAAAGGAATATCGATACCCAGAATGGCTGGCAATTCCTTAGCCGTTACCGCAGCTCTTACCGCCTGCTCCACCTTAACCGCCTGGAAATCGGCGGTCGCGGGAATATCAATATCCAATCCCTTGGCGGTCGTATAAACGTTGCTTCCAGTCCCGTCGCTCGCAGTAATCGCTCCATCAGTAATCCCCAAACGTCCGGCTCCGCTCCCCTTCACCTTGAAGGAAATGTTCATAACCTTAAGACTGGCCCCGGTAAAACCGCTCGTTGATCCACCAACAAAACGGATTGTCCCCTTGCTATTATCAAAGATTGGCTCAGTCAGCCAGAAAGAAAAAATGGAACTGGATTGATCAATTTTGTTGACTGATAAAAGGTTGGCGGGAAAAGAAATCGTTGCTTGGCCAGTATTAACATCTTGTCCTTCGCTATTGATTGTCACTAAAACCACGATATCATCTTTGGCTGAGACGATCCCCTTATCTAAAGCCAGCTCCAAAGTCGCCGCTTGAGCCGAGGAAATAGAGAGAAAACCGACCAGAAAAATGACGAAACCAAATTTTATTTTTGAGAATAAGGGCATAGTTATTTTTTCATTTAATAATATCGCTTGGTAAAGAGGACTAGCTCTTGACCGCCGCCATCATTAGATTGAGATCCTGGATATCGACTTTACTGTCACCATTCAGATCAAGATCTAGACGATTTTTGTCATCTAACAGGCGAAAACGAGACATGAAGATTCCCCAATCGGCAATATCCATTTTACCATCTCGATTAAGGTCGGCTTTGGGAATAAAAGACTTGGTTACCACGAAAGTTTTCTCAACGGAATAGTCTGAAGCAGCACCTTGACTACTCACCTGACGTACTTTAATTGTATGATCACCAACACCAAGACGATAGGTATTGAAGTTGAGATCGTATTTACCATCACCAAGAGCGGTCGTCGTTTCTGGTGCCACAACTCCATCAATCATCAAATCAATCTTGTAACCGGGCATGGCCGAACCGGTGATGCCCTCAAAAGTACCAAGGGTTACTCGATCCTGCTTAAGTTCAATCGTTGGTGACATCAAAATGGCTCTAAGTAATTGATCGTTAACACCCAATTTAAAGATCTTAGTTTGAGCAATATTCTTATCTTTGTCATAGACAACCAGAGCAAAAGATTTAATCGAAGCGGGCAACTTGCCAGTATAGTTAGCACTGAAACTGCCATCAGTTTTGCTATTAGAAATGGTTCCGACGGGGACCTGTCCATCCTGGATTGCCATTATCTCAATATCAGCCTTAGGAAAAGCGAGCCCGATAAAAGAAACTACCGGGGCGATAAATCCACTACCTCCACCGCCACCAACCGGGACGGCAGGCGTCCGACTGAAAACAATAATCTGCGTGTCAGAAACATTGAGACCGGTAAGAGCCGTGTCTTGCAAACTCAAATTGACCGTTTCTTCGGCAATATCATTAATCGTTATCTGTCCGATACCGTTGACGATAGAAACTAGTCCCGCACCAGTGGCCAAACCGGAAGCCGCGAGAGTAACTGACCCGTTGAAAGTAGTATCGATATCATTGTTGTTGTCAACAGCTCTAACAGTGACAACCGTCGGGGTATTAACCATAACACTGGTATCAGGAACAACAATGATAAACTTAGTGGCAACGATCGGTATCGCTGAGACAATAACCCCATCCTCACCATCGACGATACCACTAGCACCGTCGGGACTGTTGGAATTGTCTGAAACATAAACCGTCCAGATGCCGTTCTCGACCTCGGAATACCAGAAATTGGCAGTCGATTGAGTGTCAGTAAAACCCAGACTGGTAACCGGAGAGCCACCGCTGCTTGATAAATAGAAAGCGGTCGAGGTGCCGGTCGCATTGGAGTAAAGATAGTAAGTCGCCGAACCAGCCGTAACCAGATTGTCAAAGGCATCGTAACGCGTCGCGGTATAACCTAAGCGCGTGCCATTAAACATGTCGCCAGGATCATTCAAAGCCAAACGAGCCGTTGCGGCCGGACTGACAATAATAGTAGAGGTACCATCGACGATTCCAGTGCCGCCATCAGGAGCGTTGGCATTATCCGAAGCCTCGGTGACCCAAGTCCCAGCCGTCCTAGCAGAGAAATAAACGTTGGTCGAAGACAGGCCATTCAAAATTGAACTAGACAAAATCTGCGTCCCCCCGCTCGCCGCGTTGTAGAAACTAGCGGTGCCCGGAAGAGCATTGCTATAGAGATAAACGTCTTCGACACCGGAAGTCACTTGATTAGCGTATTGATCCTTCCGACTGATGGTATACCCCACCCGTTCACCAGCTACTGCCGAAGCACTACCAGTCATAATGAATTGGCTAGTCGGACCAGGCAAGAAGTTAATGGACTTGGACGAAGAGACGTCTAAACCGGTTGATCCTGTATCCTCCAGAGAAAGGCTGACGGACTCAGCCGTCGTGTCAATAATATTAATCGTACCGACACCACCGGAGAGACTAACGACACCGCCCGGAGTAGCGTTACCAGTCGTGCGTAAAGTAACAGAGCCATTATAACTTGTATCAAGACTCCCAGCGCCATCCTGAGCCTGAATAGTTATAACGGCCGTATCGCCGACAATTGTAGAAGTAGGATCAAGAATGACAAAACGAGTTGCTACGATCGGAGTAGCTAGGATGGTAATAGTATCAACAGCGTCAGCAAGACCGGTCGCTCCATCAGCTGGGGTAGCGTCGGAAACGGTCACTCCGTAACTGCCAACGCCGCTCGGATATAACCAGAAATTGGCAGATGACAAAGTGTCAGAAATGGGAAGAGAAGTAATGGAACTCCCGCCATTAGCCGCGTTAAAGAATTCCGTGCTCGTACCAACAGGATCATTATGAGAGAGATAAACTGTCGTCTCTCCCGTCGTTACAAGGTTGCTGAAAGAATCTAAACGCGAAACGACATAAGCAGCCCGAGTACCGACCATCACGTCACTGGGGCTATTAAGAGCGAGAGCGGCTGCCGGTCCGGCATTAATCGTAACGCTATCAGAAATGTCATTAACACCAGTGGCTCCGTCAGGAGTCGTTCCATTATCAGAAACCGTAATATTGAAGCTGCCGATCTTGTCACCATAGAGCCAGAAGCTACTGGTAGCGACACCCGAGTTTAAGACCAAAGAGGTTATCTCGCTCCCCTCAGAAGCCAGATCGTAGAAAGTGGTCGATGGCGCGGAAGAATAGTGATAGAGATAGACGGTAAGAGAGCCGTTATCGGAAGGATTGCCGAATTGGTCTTGGCGACTCACCTCATATGGTAATCTCCCTCCAGCCACTAAGTCACCGGGATTAGTAAGTGATAGAGTCAGCGCCGGGGCGCTTACTACTGTTAGATTGACGGTGGCATCATCAACACCATCCGTCCCATCAGGAGAAGTGGTATTGTCTGAGACCGTAATTGTTGGGACACCGACCAACTCATCGTAATACCAAACAGTGGCTGAAGAAGAATCATTAGGAATCAGAACTGTGGTAATGATATTGCCACCGCTCTCGGCATCATAGAATTTTTTGGCCGGACTCGATGAGTTACTATATAAAGAAAAAGTTTCGCTACCCAAAAGAATATTATTACCTAAACGATCTTGACGAGAGACAGTTAGAGGCAAAAGGGTGCCGGCCACCATCTCAGTTGAAGAACTGGCTGACAAGGAAAGGGTCGCCGTCAAACCTGGTCCGAAAGTAACATCACGAGAAGAAGAGACGTCGAGATTAGTGAGTGCAGTATCTTGAAGCGAGAGATGGACCGTCTCGATGACCGCATCGGAAATTGTGGTTGTGCCAACACCATCCACAATATTGACCAATCCTCCGCCAGTGGCCGAGCCGGAAACCACGAGGGTAACATCTTGCTGATAAGTACTGACTAAATCACCAGCAACGGTTTGCGCTTCAATTGTTACAAAACTGGCCAGGTCAATTGTGCCATTGGTTGCTCCGGTAATGACAAATTTAGCCGCAGACTGAAATACATTAAATGACCGATCAACTGACGCCGCCGCATTGTAATTACTATCGCCGGCTTGTGAAGCACGGATGGTACAGGTGCCGGTGGTCAATAGATGAACCGTGTTAACGGAAACAGTACAGACGGAAAGAGTTTGACTAGAAAAAGCGACCGTTAAGCCCGAGGTTGAAGTCGCCGAAACATTGAAATCAGGTGAACCATACTGTTTATCAGTAAGAGAATCAAAGGTGATTGTTTGATTCGCCTTGCTCAGAGGCACGGTCAGCGCCGCGGAAGAGGCGGCGTTGTAATTGGTGTCAGCCGCTTTGGTGGCGGTGACCGCACAAGTGCCGGCCACATCGACGACATTCAAAGTGGTGCCACCGGAGATCGAACAGCCGGTGGAAGCACCGACGGAAAAGGAAACGGCGCCGGAGCCGGAACCGCCAGAAGAGGAGAGAGTGGCAGTGGCACCATAACTAAGAGTTGAGGGTGTGGCGATGGCGGTGAGAGTGGCTTGAGATGTTCGGGAATCCGTGGCAACGGTCAAGATTCCCGTCGTGGCCGCAAAATAGGTATTGGTTTTGTTTGTCGCCGTCGATGAATTAGAACCCCAAGTTCCATTAATCGTCCCCAACCCACCGATCGTCAAAGTCCCAACACTAATATTTAATCCGGCCCCGATGCTGGCAGTCGCCGAACCGGTCGGAGCAATACTCAAATTACCGGAAATGACAGCGCCGGCCGCAATCGACTTGGCCCCAGAACCAGAAAGAACGATTTTATTAAAAGTGTAAGCAAAAGGATTAACCGTCTGCGCTCCAGCGGCATTATAATTTATTGTCCCGGTAGATGGGGTGAAGGTGCCAGCCGTACCACTCATGAAGGTGCCAGCCGTATTCAGAGTCCCAGCTCCAGTGAAAGTTAGACGAGAGGCAACGCCCGCCGTTGAAAAAGTAGCCCCCGTAATATTAATCGTTCCCGTTGACAAGCTAACGGTCGTCAAGCGAGTTCCACCAGTGGTACCACCAAGAGTAAGAGTACCAGTAGTGAAAGTCCCCGCACCGACAGCAATAGTTTTGGTACCACTAGGATTTGGACGAGACATCGTAGTAGCTCCGGAAATAGTCAGGGAATTTGATCCACTTATTGTCACCGCTGAGGCAGAATTAACAGTCCCCGCCCAAGTCAAAGAAGAACAAACGGCCGCGGTATCGACCGTAACATTGATACCGTTATTTATAGTACAGGTATCCCCTGCCACGGGCACCGCTGATCCACCCCAAGTTGCAGTGTTGCTCCAGTTACCAGAGACGGAAGCCGTTCTCGCTGCCGCAAGAGCAGAAATTGGGGTAAAAATAACCAACAATAAAAGAAGTGGACCAAAAAAGACGAGATAATTTCTGTAATTATTTATATTCATGAAATTAAAAAGCCTGTTAATTGACAATACAGACATTATACACCTCTTCAAAAGGATAAAAAAACGGAAAAATGCAATTGTGGATAAAACTAAGTCTTCCCGTTTTACCTGGGGGGTAGCAAAAAAATCAGTTATAAGCTACAGTGTTGGGGTGTAGTAGACACAAAATCGAGTCGAATTTTAGCCTTAAATAATTAGAAACTAGAAAAACAACAAACAATAAATGAACGGAACTATCAAAACCCTAACGGAGAGGGGCTTCGGCTTCATCGCTCGCGATGGCGAGACGAAGGATCTCTTCTTCCACTCCAAAGAGTTGAAGGGCGTTACCTATGAGGAATTGAAGGTTGGCGACAATGTTACCTTCGAAGTCGTGGATGGCGACAAGGGTCCATCAGCCGTCAACGTCTCTCGCGCTTAATCTAATAAGTCGCGAAGTAAAAAACACCCCAAGCTTAGACTGGGGTGTTTTTTGCTATTCTTAACTTCTAAAACTAGCGATAGTGCCCAAACAACGCTTTAATGCCAGCGAGGTTTTGTTCCCATTCTACGGTCTCGTGAGTCTTCAATTCCACCGTAATCGCTGGGATGTTAATGGAAGCGAGCCAGCCCTCGGCGTCACCGGTAATACTATATTGACTGAATGATTTTACCGCCGAATAACCCGAGGCTTCAGAATAAGTGTTCATGAGAGCTAAAGTTTCCGGAAGAATTCCTGATCGGCATTCCGAAGCATAGACGGCATTTGATTTGCTGTGCCAGAAGATGGTAGCAGTGGGCTTGTTGGCTAGAACAAAGTCTCGCAGAGCCGCCGCCTCCGGCTCGGAAAAGGCTCTGCTACCGGCACTCACTGTCTTTGATTGCCAAGTACTTTTTGGTTGCCACTTACAGTCAAAGTTGCGATTGAGATCTACTTTGTTGGCATTGAAGCGGCCGGAGGCCAAAGTTTGGGAACTAGTCGAGACATCAGCAATAGTAAAACGTCCATCCTTCCCCGTCACCGCAAACACTCCATCAGGATTAAGATCGGGAATCACTGTCACTTTTAGATTGATGGGGATAGCTTTAGGATTTTTAGTCAGATAATCCATAAACTGGTAAGCCAGGAGGACGCTGTTCCACTCATAACCGCCATGCACTCCCCCAACAAAAACAAGACTCTTCTCTCCATTGCCGTAGGTATAAGCTTCGATTTTACGTCCCAATACGGAACGGCCGATAACCTCATGTTTTGGGCCCAGACTTACTGGTTTCTCTATCGGCGGTGGAATTATTTCCGGAGATCTATTTTGCAAATTAATGAAAACAGACACACCCAAAACCAAAACCGCCAGGACAAGAATTATGGCAATAACCGACTTAGAGGAGAACGACGGCATTATTTAGAATAATATTTAAGAATTGCTTCGATGCCGGCCTGGTTCTTACTCCA
>Ga0172379_10006947_pt1 | contig 14920 bp, 14 predicted proteins | sample GrowelOW334metaG_FD_119756 | JGI IMG/M metagenome (GOLD analysis project Ga0172379, IMG submission 119756) | Groundwater microbial communities from an aquifer near a municipal landfill in Southern Ontario, Canada - Groundwater well OW334 metaG | ecosystem: Environmental > Aquatic > Deep...
CATTTTCTCTGACATTATCTGATGCCCACTCTATTTTTTTATAAGCACTCCCCATCGCTGAGCCTAACAACACGGAATCGCGAAACGCAGTTTTCGAAAAATAGACACTCGCTTTCTCATTGAGTGGACTTAATTCGGTCAGTTTTGTCGGGTCGAAGTGCGTTGTATGTGCTGTTTTCATCCCTGATAACTGCTTTAAATCCATTACAAATGAATTTTTCCCCTTCGTGTCGCACTGCAAATTGAGTTGCATGGACTCCTGCTTGAGAGATCAATACAATCGACTGCATTGATTTCTGGTATTCTGTTCGCAGCCGGCCCTCGTAACCATCGCCGGCAGGATAAACGTACACCGAAATTTCAGTCCGGCTTGATTTGTTTTTGTAGACAGCTCCGATATCAGTTCTTTTAGCGTCGAATGCATAGATATCCATCCTTGGATATATATCCAGTTGTTCCGGAAGAATAATTTTAGCATGAGGGTGACTGTAGGCTCCTTTTGCATTGATCCTTTTTTGACCGGATGATTCCTGAACGGACAAAGTAAGTATACAGAAGATAAATAAGATGGTTAGTGTTGAAATGGATTTCATATATTATGTCGATGCTCGGGTATATTGAGAGCAATTAATTTGCAGCAAAGATAGAGAAAAGCAAACAAATCTGTTAATTTAATGGAAACATATTCTATTTCTCAATCCATTCTTTGGCAAGTATCGCATACACCACATCATCCACCCATTTCCCATGAAAAAACAGGCTCTCAACAAAATGAGCTTCTTTTCTAAATCCTAATCGCTCAACCAATCTTATTGAATCTGTGTTAGTTGGATCGATTGATGCAATGATCCTGTGCTTGTTTAATGAGTTTATCAAATAAGGGATAATGATTTTCAGTGCTTCTGTAGCATATCCTTTTCTTCGAAATTCCTTATCCAAAGTATAGCCTATTTCAACTTGCCTGTTCTCCGAATCAGTATCAAGGAAATGAATTCCGATATCGCCAATCAGCATATCAGAAGCTTGTTCAATAATCACAAATTGAAACCATGTACCCGGTACATTAATCTCCAATGATGTCTTGTCAATAAATGCAGCTATATCCTCCACTGATTGAGGAATCAAACTCAGGTATTTATTCGTGTCGGAATCTGAACGATATCTGAATATTGATGCTGCGTCCTCAATACATACCGGACGAATAAATAATCTTTCAGTGCTGAATTCCATTGGATTTTCTTATGAATTGTGATTTGAATTTGCTGATGTTTTTTTAATTAACGTGAAATGAGATTATATTCCTCAAAAATAATAAACATTTTTATATTTTGACTTTGTAGATTAAAATAAATGTTATTTCTTTGCATAAAATAATACAACGAGGTAGTATATAATGAAATTGTCGAAAACATCAGAGTACGCATTAAGGATATTGATTTTCATGGCTAAGGAACCTGATCAATTGTACACTGCTAAGCAGTTGGTGGAGAAACTAAATGTTTCGGACAAGTATTTACGAAAATTGATGACAGATTTATCAAAGTCAGGATTTATACGAAGTGTACAGGGACGTGAAGGTGGGTATATGTTTATAAAAATGCCTGATGAGATCTTTTTGTTTGATATTATCGACTCAGTTGAGGGTATGGATAAGCTGAATGGATGTGTGTTGGGATTTGAAAAATGCTCATGCACAAACCCTTGTGCTATGCACGATACCTGGCAGGATGTGAGAGCCAACCTGAACAAGGTGTTTAGGGAAACAAGGTTGTCGGATATGGATTTTGACAAGATTATACGTTACTGATTTTTTTTGAATATATATATACTACCTCAATGTAGTATTTTAATTATAAACGATAAAACAACTGATAATGAAAAAAATTAGCTACAATGAAATGGCAACTACAAACAACCCACACGGTGTAGATGCCCGAAAGTTACATTCAAACGATGATGTACAAGTGGTTCATATTCTGTTAAAACCCGGAGAAAGTCTGAAGAAACATACAACAGCGGTTAATGTATTTTTCTATGTATTAGAGGGCGAGGGAGTTATTGAAATTGGTGATGAAAAACAAATTGCAACAAAGGATTTGCTTATTGATAGTCCGAAAGACATACCTCATTGCCTGTACAACGAAAGTAATGCCAACTTTAGAGTGTTGGTTGTAAAAACCCCATCTCCTACTGCTGTACAAAATAAACAAGCCATTGAGAATATGTTAAACAAACAAATATAATTATGAATGCAATAGAGATTTTAGTAAAAGAACACGATAGTATTTTGAAAATGATTGAGATTACTCAAAACATTTTAAATAGCGATGATGAATCCAAAATCAATTTGAATCATGTAGAAAAAATTATTGATTTCGTAAAAAACTTCGCTGATAAATACCATCACCTAAAAGAAGAGGATGTGCTATTTATGGAAATGGAAAAACGCGGAATGCCCCGCGAAGGTGGTCCTATTGGAGTAATGCTTAATGAACATGACCAAGGCAGAGCATATATTAAACTGGTTGAAGAAGGTATCTCCAAATTGAAGCTCGGTGATAGTTTGGCATTCAAACAGGTAAAAGATAATCTGTTGAATTATTGCGAATTGCTCACAACTCATATTTATAAAGAAAACAATATTCTTTATCCTATGGCACTACGATTTTTACCTTCCGAAATACTGGAAGAAATGACTATTGATTTTAAAGAAGCCAATTTATCCACTCCAAACAACGAGTATTCGGATAAATACCTGCAATTAGTGAACGAATTGAGTACCCGATATTTGAAATAATAAACACTATTTTTTTTTAACTTTAAAACAAAAATCAATGAAGGAATCATTAATTGACAAATTTATGAGTCGGAAAGGTTTAACCGCCGGCTTTTGGATTATTGCACTGTTCATGGTGTCAATCCTAATTTATTACACGGCAAATTTGCAGAAAGAAGTCCCGCCGATTCCAAAAACTGTTACCTCGGTAAGTGGTGAGAAACTTTACACTTATGAAGATGTAGTGCAGGGAAAAGGTTTTTTTCAGGAATTTGACCTCCAAGATTGGGGCAGTTTGCTGGGCATGGGCGCATATATAGGGCCCGATTTTACCACAGAAATGCTTCATTACAGAACTGAATTTTTGTACGACTTTTACGGTCAGGAACTTTACAAAAAGAACAACGCACAGCTTACAGACATTGAGCGTGGTGCTGTAAAAGAGCGTGTAAAGCAAGATGTGAAACAGCAAACAAAGTTGCTCGAGGAAGGAACTATTTATACCGATGCATCGGCACAGGCATTTCATCGCAATGTAGCCTATATAACCAAAATGTTGGTCGAAGGTGATCCTGAACGTGCTTTTAAGGGAGGTATTATTCGTCCCGACGAAGCGGTTAAAATTGCAGCATTCTTCGATTGGTCACAATTGGTAGCCTCAACACTTCGTACAGGCACTACCCGCACCTGGTCAAACAACTGGCCGAATGTACCTCAGTTGGATCAGGGAGTTTCATTTAACTCACATGTGGTTTCACTTTGGGAATTCCTGATTCTATGGACATTAACCATCGTTGTTATCTTCCTGTCGTACCAATACCTTTTCAAAAAAGAACCGGGAGATGTGTTGGAATCTCCACTAAAGATTACCAAATTATTTCCATCGCAGGTAAAACTACTGAAATATGTCCCTATTGTAGCTGCTTTATTTGTGGTACAATTGTTCATTGGAGGTTATCTTTCGCATCTGTATACCGAACCTAAGGGCGACTTTATCTTTGCTCAAAGCATTTTACCTTTTAATGTATTACGCTCTATTCACACTCAATTGGCAATTCTTTGGGTAGCAGTAGGCTGGCTTGTTGGTGGTTTGTTAATTGCACCATGGGTAGCAAATAAAGATCATAAATTCCCGTGGTTGGTTGATGTACTTTGGGGTGCTTTGTTGGTAGTAGCGGTTGGTTCAATGATTGGATTGTACATGGGTGCCACCGGTCAGTTGCGCGAAAACTGGTTCTGGTTAGGGAATGAAGGACGTGAGTTAATCAATCTCGGGCGTGTATGGGATATTGGTCTGGTTGTAGGACTTGTATTCTGGTTCTTACTGGTAGTTTCATTAATCCGTAAGTCGGCAACCAATAATCCGTTGGTGAGTACCATTATCTGGTCGGCATTTGCAATCGCTACTTTGTACATGGCCGGAATGATGCCTATTCACAAAATTATTCCTAATTTCACTATCGACGATTATTATCGCTGGTGGGTAATCCATTTGTGGGTTGAATTGACATTTGAACTTTTTGCAGCCGGTGTTATTGCTTTCTTCACTGTGTCGTTAGGACTAATATCCCAAAAGATCGCTGTAAAAACAATGATGTTCGAGTTGTTCCTTATCATGTTGAGTGGGACGCTGGGAATTGGCCATCACCTTTGGTGGCAGGGTCTGGATGAATACTGGATTGCTATTGGTGGTATATTCTCAGCCCTGGAGCCGCTTCCATTGGCATTGATGATTATTGAAGCCATGAAGAACCAAAAAGAGAAAGTGCATTCAAGCGAAGGCTTTGAGTTTGGTACAGTATTTATGTGGCTGGCCGGTTCGGCTATCCTCAACTGGATTGGCGCCGGATTCTTCGGAATGGTTATCAACACACCAACAATCAGTTATTATTCACATGGTACTTACTTAATTATGCCTCACGGTCATATTGCCTTATTAGGTGCATTTGGATATATCTCGATTGCTTTCATCTATATGGTTGCACGTACCAATTCATTGGCTAAAGGATTGGTCTGGAATAACAAACTTAGTAAATGGGGATTCTGGATTTTGACTATTGGAGCATTGTTATATGCTGTTCCTACTTTTGTAATAGGAATTGAGCAAACACGTATTGCACACGATTTAGGATATTTCTACGCCAGACTCAGAAGTGCCGTTGAACCAATGAAGCTTTGGATGTGGTCAAGGATTATTCCGGATACATTAATGATTATTGGAGGGTTGGTAGTATTCGTCGATTTAATGATAAAAACATTTTTCGCGAAGAAGCTGAATTAAAAAAAATCGAGTAAACATACAGGTGTATTCCCGCGGATATGCCTGTATGTTTCTTTTTAAATACTGCTGATATTCCAAAACAACTTATGTATAAATTCTTCAAAAAAACCCACAAGTGGGTAGGCATTTTTATTGCGCTGTTGATCATTATTTTTTCATTGTCAGGTATTATCCTGAATCATCGTCAGATTTTTTCTTCCGTAGATATCAACCGAAACTTACTCCCAAAGGAATATCAGTACAAAAACTGGAACAATGCAGCGGTGCGTGCCACTGTCAAATTGGGGGCTAATGATTTTCTTGCATATGGAAATACTGGTATCTGGCAAACTGATACTACTTTTTCGGATTTTAAAGATTTTAATGCTGGTTTTCCTGCCGGAGTGGATAACCGCAAGATATTTAAAGTGCTTTCGAGCAACAAAGCACTATTAGCCGGAACATTATTTGGGTTATACAAGTTCAGTTACGAAAACAAGCAGTGGCTAAAAATACCGCTGCCCGTGCATGAAGAAAACGTGGTGGACATACTCCAAAAAGGCGACAGTACCTTTGTTATGACACGTTCACACCTACTTGTTACCACCAATTTGAAGCATTTCAGCACAATCAACCTGCCGCAACCCGAAAACTACGACAATAAAGTGGGGCTGTTTAAAACCTTATGGGTAATTCACAGTGGCGAAATCTACGGAGCAGTTGGTAAGTTGATGGTCGATATTATGGCATTGGTTTTTATTTTTTTGAGTGTTGGCGGAGTGATACTGTTCTTCTCAAAAAAGCAGTTAAAAGTTACTAAAACTGATATTATCAAACGAAAAAAAATCAAAAAAACACATAAATGGAACTTAAAGTGGCACAACAAAATTGGTTGGATTACAGGCTTGTTTCTTTTTATAACTACACTCACCGGCATATTTCTCCGACCACCTTTGCTGATAGCAATTGCATCCGCGAGGGTAAACAAAATACCTTATACTGAACTCGACTCACCCAATCCATGGTTTGATGTGTTGCGCCGTATAATTTATATTCCTGACGAGAAAACTTTTATTATTTCAACATCAGAAGGCTTTTATTCGTTCGATAATAACTTCAGCACCGAAGCAAAGTTATTTGATTATCAACCTCCTGCAAGTATAATGGGTGTAACAGTATTAGAAAATTTGGGCAATAACAATCTAATGATTGGGTCATTCGAAGGACTTTTTAGCTGGAATTATAAAACAGGTGAGGTATTCGATTTAATTAAGAATGAGCCCTATTATCGTCCGTTAAAGCAAGGCGCACCGATAGGCCATTATAAAGTTTCGGGTTTTAGCTCCGATTATAAAGGTGAGCAGATTGTTTTCGAATATCAAAATGGAGCGATAAATATTAACCATGGTGCTGACTTCAGCCCAATGCCTCAGAATATTATTGAGAATACACCTATGTCGCTTTGGAATTTTGCTTTAGAAGTTCACACTGGGCGAATTTACAGTGTATTGTTAGGAATGTTTTACATTTTGGTTGTTCCTATAGGCGGTATTTTAATACTACTTACCCTTGTAAGTGGAATAGTTATATGGCTTAAGTACCATTTAAAAAAGAAATAACGAAAGCTAAAAAGAATAATCCACTCATTCAATGGAATTATTGTATAAACAGTTAATGTTTAATAAAATGCATACTAAGTAGTATGGTTATAATAAACTTCATCTATCTTTGTGAGCGAATACTCACTTACATTTGAATTAACATTGAAATTAAACAATTATAAAAATGGAAATAACACCACGCCAATTAGAACTTATTGAAGCAACCAGTAGGTTACTCACCACTTCAGGCGTAAATGGGCTGACCATAAAAAATTTAGCCAAAGAAATGAATTTCTCGGAAAGTGCTATTTATCGACATTTTTCAAGTAAGGAGGATATAATTCTTGCAATGCTTCAGTATTTATCTGAAAATATTGATGAGCGATTATCAAGTACACCAAAAACTGAAAATCCAGAAGATAATTTCAGAACGATGTTTCAGGAACAATTTAGTTTTTTCAGCCGTAATTCTCATTTTGCAGTTGCAGTGTTTTCGGATGGATTAATGGAAGAAAGCCAACGCATCAACGAAGCTATGCTTAAACTTTTGGGTGTAATGATGAAACATTTAATGCCTTTATTAACAGATGGACAACAGAAAAAAATATTCACAAATGCAATTAACAACGAAGATCTGGTTCATATAGTAATGGGAGCATTCAAACTACATATGTTTAAATGGAGGCTATTCCGTTTTCAATTCGACTTAATTCAAAGCGGCAACAAAATGATAGATGCTGTACTTACCCTAATAAAAACAAAATGAAAAAAGCACTTCCTTTTTTAGTCGCGGCAATTTTGGTCGCATTTGGTTTGCTCACATTATTTTTGAGCACATCGGTAATTTTCGATTTATTTGGTGTAAGAGCCAAAGAAGGTAATTACGTATTGTTTGTTGTATGGGCAAATTTTATCAGCAGTATACTCTACTTAGCATCTGCTTATGGATTCATCAGAACAAAGAGTTGGACAACCAAGCTCTTAGGCGTTTCAGCATCAATTCTTACCATTGCATTTATCGGATTAATTTTTCACATCAACAGCGGCGGCATTTACGAAACTAAAACGATTGGAGCAATGATATTTAGAATCTCTGTCACTATAACTTTCGCCCTAATTGCTTATTTCTCATTGTCAAATAAAAACAAAATTTCGAAATAAAAAAATTTAAACATTCATGTTAGTAAGTATTCACAAACAAAAAGTATTAATACTGATAATTCTGATATTAATATTTACTTTTCCGGCACATGCACAGCAATGGTCATTACAGCAATGTATCGATACAGCAGAGGTAAAAAATAAAATGTTGCAAATTAGCGAGAACAGTGTTGCGATTGGTGAACAGCGACACAAAGAAGCAGCAGCTGGATTAATTCCCAAAGTTAATATCAATGGTGATTACAAGTATTATTTTGATTTACCTTACCAACTTATGCCTCTTTCCACTTTTAACCCTACAGCTCCTGACGGACAATTTAAGGAAGCACAGTTTGGCGTACCTCACAATATGAATTTCAATGTTCAGTTCAGTATGCCGTTGTTCAATGCTCAGATATTAGGCGCAATGGAAACAACAAATATCGGAAGTGATTTTAGTAAACTTCAGCATCAAAAAACCGAAGAACAAGTATTTTTTGATATTTCAAATTTATATTACAATGTTCAGATTCTACAAAAGCAATTGGCTTTTATTGATAGTAATTTACTGAATACTAAAAGACTACATTCGATGATGCAATTACTGAATGAACAGTTGATGGTAAAGACAACTGATGTAACAAAAGTGCAATTGCAAGAAGCTCAGTTACAAACACAAAGGGATATTGTGAACAGTAAATTATTGCAAGTAATGGATGCACTAAAATTTACTATGGGAATTCCCATTACTCAGAAGATTGAGATTGATTCGGCCATTGAATTTAAAAACAATAGTGATTATACAACGCTGAAAACAGTAGATATACGTTTTGTTGAAACCCAGAACAGGTTGCTGAAAAGCGAATTAAGTACGTTGAAAAATTCGCGCTTACCATCACTTTCGCTTTATGGCACCTACGGACAAACCGGTTTTGGTTATGATGTAAAACCAAATGATTTTTTAAAATTCTTTCCGGTGAGTTTTGTTGGTGTCCAACTAAACTACCCGTTGTTTAACGGAACTGTAACACAACGAAAAATTAATCAGAAAAAACTGGAAATAACCAATAACAAATTGCAATTATCGTTGGCAACCGAACAAAATACCATGCTGATTGAAAATGCCAAACGCACGAAATTAACCGCTCAACAAACTGTTGAAAACACATTGGCACAAATTAAATTAGCACAAACCGTGTACGAAGAAATTGTTTTACAACAAAAGCAAGGAACAGCCAGTTTAACAGATATTTTGCTGGTCGACAATACCTTGCGCGAATCGCAACAAAACTATCTTTCGGCTGTCATCGATTATCTGAAAGCAAATTTAGAATTAAAAAAAATAACAGGAAATTTTTAAAATAACAATAATTAAATTAGAAATCATGATAAAAAAAATAATTTATATTGTCGTAACTCTGGCTATAATTGCCGTTGTTGCTATACGATTGAAAACCAACAAAGAAACCACAAAAAGTAAAATATATCAATACAACAAAGAGCTTCAGGTTCATGTGCAGGCTGATACCCTAAAACTTGAAAGTACCGGAGATTTCGGTTTCAATACAGGAACTTTTGAACCCAATAAAGAAACAAAAATCAGTGCTGATATTCAGGGTAAGATTAACTCTGTACTCGTTGATGCCGGAAGCGTAGTGCGCAAAGGGCAGTCATTGATTCAATTGGATAACTCATTGTTTAAATTGCAATTACAGACCGTTGAACTACAAATCGAAGGATTAGAAAATGATGTGCGACGTTATAGAATTCTTGCTCAAGCAGATGCCATTCAGGGTGTTCAGTTGGAAAAAACTGAATTGGCTTTAAAATCAGCCAAAGTACAACGGGCAACAGTATTGGAACAAATAAACAAAACAACAATTAAAGCTCCGTTTTCTGGTATTGTTACTGCAAAATTAACAGAGGAGGGCGCTTATGCCGCTCCCGGAGTGCCATTGTTACAAATCACTGACATTTCACTTTTGAAGTTTACAGTAAATGTAACTGAGACTGAATTAAGTCAATTCAAAATGAATCAGGAATATTCGCTTCAGGCTGACACTTATCCTGAAACAAATTTCACAGGTAAAGTTGTTATGGTAGGTAGTAAAGCTAATATGGGTAACAGTTACCCTATACAGTTTACGGTTCGTAATACTTCCGATTATAAAATTAAATCGGGCATGTTTGGAAAGGTGTATCAAAAAAACAGCACGTCAGAAAAACACATCATTATACCTGCTTCAGCTGTTGTAGGCTCAAATATAAAACCTCAGGTCTATATTATTCAGCAAGGAAAAGCGAAGCTGAAAAACATCACCATTTCCGACCGCATTCAAAATAGTGTGGTTGTTTCAGGCGGTTTAAACGAAAATGACATATTAATTACCGGAGGATTTATCAATGTTTTTGAAGGTGCTAATGTTATAAACAATTAAAAACATCTATTATGAACATTACCAAAATTGCCATAGAACGCCCTTCTCTTATCATCGTGCTTTTCAGTGTACTTACATTATTAGGAATCATTGGTTTTAATAGTTTAAGTTACGAACTTTTACCCGATTTTAATCAACCGGTAGTTGTTATAAAAACTGCATATCCGGGTGCAGAACCGCAGGAAGTAGAAACATCGGTGTCTCGAAAAATTGAGGAAGCTTTGTCGAATCTGGAAGGAGTTGATTATCTTGAAACTAAATCAATGCCCAACGCCTCTGTAATAATTGTCAATCTGAAATATGGTACCGACTTAAATAAAACCATGCAAGAGGCTCAGCTTTACATCGATAATATCAAAAAAGATTTGCCGAAAGACATTTTGAACCCGGTAATGAGTAAAGTTTCGCCCAACGATTTGCCTATCATATCGATAAGTGCAAACAGTAATCTGCCTGAAACGGAATTTTATCAGAAAATGAAAGATGATTATCTGCCCCAGATTCAACAATTGAAAGGGGTAGCCGAAATTACAATGATTGGAGGCGAAGAGCGGGAAATTCAGGTGAAAGCAAATCAGGATAAGTTAAAGCTTTATAAGATTTCACTTTATCAGGTAGTTGAAGCCATTAATCGATCGGGTATTGACTTGCCGGCAGGTAAGGTACTTACAAACAAAGAAAGCAATTCGGTACGCCTAACAGGAAAGTTTACAAATATAAATGACATTATGAATGTGCAGATTGCTCTGCCTACAGCTGGTAGTCCTGTTTATGTAAAAGATGTTGCAACCGTTATCGATGGAGTAAAAGAAGTAAACTCGGTAAGCAGATTCAACGGAAAATCAGGAATTGGGCTGTTGTTGAAAAAACAAGGTGATGCCAATGCTGTAGACGTTTCAAAATTAGTACGGGCTAAATTAAATAGTATTGAACAGCAAAACATACAGTCGGAAGTAAAATTTGTAATTGCCGATGACAGTACCGACAAAACAATTGCAGCAGTAAAATCGGTTGTTGATGATTTGATTTTGGCGGTAATTTTAGTTTCGTTGGTAATGCTTCTGTTTTTGAGAAGTTACAGAAATTCGCTCATTGTTTTGGTAGCGATTCCTACATCTTTAGTCACAGCATTTGCTATGATGTGGTTGCTGGGTTTCACCTTAAATCTGATGACTTTACTAGCCATGTCCTTAATTATCGGCATATTGGTTGACGATGCCATTGTAGTATTAGAGAATATTCAACGTCATTTAGACAAGGGCAAAGAGAAACGAATTGCCGCTATGGATGGTCGTATGGAAATTGGCTTTTCAGCATTATCAATAACTTTAGTTGATGTAGTGGTGTTTTTACCCATTCTATTCTTGCAGGTATTTGTTGCCGACATGCTCAAGCAATTTTCTATTGTGGTAATTACTTCTACACTAACAAGTTTATTGGTTGGATTTACTCTGACACCGTGGTTAGCCTCCCGCATAGGAAAAAAAGAACACATTCATCCCACCAATTTCATGAACAGGTTTTTACTTTGGTTCGAACGTCAATTGGACAAATTTATTGAATGGTATGGCCGACAATTAAAATGGGTACTAAGTCATAAAATCATTTTTACATTATTTGTGATTTCATTGTTGATTTTGACCGGTGTGGTAATGAAACAAGGAATTATCGGGAAAGAAATGATGTCGACAGGCGATCAGGGAAAATTCCGATTGAATCTGGAATACGACAAATCCATTACAATACAACAGAATAACATTACTTCGCAGAAAATTGAAGATTTCATTTTACAACAGCCCGAAGTAGCCACACTATTCAGTAATATAGCCGGACCAAGTACAGGTATAGGAAGTTTGGGAGTTGGTGCAGCAAACAAATCAGAATTCACCATACAATTAAAACCGGACAAAGAAAGAGATATTAAAACATTGGATTTTATGAAATCGCTTCGTATAGAAATGAAAAAGCAGTTTCCAAGTATCAACTTTTCAATGGCTATTATTGGTTTATTACCCAAATCTGCTCCTATTAAAATAACCTTGAGTGGTAAAGATTTAGATTTGGTAATGAAAACAGGAAAAGGCCTGAAAATGATTGTAGAAAAAGTTCCCGGAGCTGATAATGTTCGACTATCGGTAGAAGACGGGAATCCTGAGTATAGAGTTATTCCTGATAAAGATAAGATGCAGCGATTGGGATTAAATACAGCTTATGTTGGTTTGAATTTAAGAACAGCTTTTACCGGTAACGATGATGCCTCCATGACAGAAAATGGAACAGAATATCCGATAAGAATATGGCTTGACGATTTTAGCAGGAAAAATTATGAAGATGTACAGCAATTTACCATTGTTAATCCAATGAATATTCCTGTTCAGGTTTCTCAATTTGCAGAAATCAAACAAGTTAACTCACCTTCGATGCTTGAGCGATTAGACCGGCAAACGTCTGTAACATTAACTGCTGAATCGTTTGGCCGACCTTCGGGGACATTGGCTGATGAAGTGATTAGTGAATTGAAAACGAATCCATTGCCCGAAGGGGTTAAAATGTCGTGGGGCGGAGATATTAAAACACAAAACGAAAGTTTTGGTGCAATTGGTACCGTTCTTCTAATCTCATTTATACTTATTTATCTCATCATGGTAGCTCTTTACGACAACTTTATCTATCCATTTGTGGCATTATTCTCCATTCCTATGGCCATCATCGGAGCATTTCTGGCATTAAATTTATCGCTGAACGACCTTACCCTTTTTGCACAGCTGGGATTAATTATGCTCATGGGACTGGTTACCAAAAATGCCATTCTGATAGTCGATTTCACCAATCAGTTGAAAGCGCAAGGCAAACATTTCAAAGAAGCATTACTTATCGCCGGGAAAGAACGCATGCGTCCGATATTGATGACCACCCTTTCGATGATTATCGGCATGTTACCTATTGCATTAGCCAAAGGTACTGCCAGCGAGTGGAAAAACGGATTGGCATGGGTAATTATTGGAGGCTTGTTATCATCGCTTATATTAACTGTATTTGTTGTACCAATGGTTTATTATCTGGTTGATGCAATCAAAGAAAAACAAAACAAAACGAAAAGTTTCAGAAAATCAGGTAGAAATGTGTGAAAATCGGAATCTTTCAGTGCTGAATTCCATTCTATTTTGTTCTGATTTATTTTATAAGTTTTATAGTCAATGGAATGTAGTCTAAGTTTCTGAAACCAACCAAACCATAAACTGTTTCACCCGACTTAATATCGCGGTATAAAATGTCGTATTTTACAAGTTCTTTATAAAGATCCCTGTTTGCATTGGCTGCAGTAATCATATTACCTCCTGCAATCGCTGGTCCAAGGATCAATCCTATTGGAAAAGGACTTGAACCATTGACAGATAAAGTTAATGGCGTCAGAAGCAAATAAGGCAAATAACCTGGAACCGACTGCTTTAATTCATTTCTGATGGAAATAGCATCAATAGGATAAATCAGCGTATTACCACTATAGAAAGCGGCGTTACTGCCAATATTAATCACTGTGTCGGTATTGTTCGTAATTTTCACGGCGACTAACTTAATATTGTTTTTTATCTCTTTCTTTGCAAGCTTAGTGTTACCCTCCTCTCTCAATACGTCATATCGGTAATATAGCTTGATATCTTCAAGGTTATTTGAAGCGGTATAAGCAATATTTGCCGGATGAAGTTCATAAAAACTTTTTGCACATCCACTGAAAAGTGAAATGAAAGCAAGGGCTAAGCTGAAATTAATAAACTTTCTCATAAATTGTGATTTGAAAGGGACGAAACATTCACACGGTTGCGTACCTATATTATTGGCATTAGTGATTATTTCATTTTTTTAAAATCATGTAGTCCTATTTGATAAATCATGTATGGCCACATTTCAGTTCCTTTTGCCCCTGAATAAATACCGACATTCGATGTTTCTTTAAATTCACCATTCTCCTCAATTTGAATATCGGATTTATATGAAAGTGAATAATCAGTCCAATTTTTCATTACTAAAAGGACTTGCATGTTTTTTTCTTTTTCACTTTCTGTATCTCCTCTCGTTGATAAACAGAAATAGAATTCAATTGTCCCTTTTTGTCCTTTTTCAATAAAAAGAGAATCATGTTTCCATGTATGAATAACATCCGGAAATGGTTCAATTTTTATAATTGAATAGTCAAAACTTTTCTTATTAATCGGATGAAGCATTATCGTAAATTTAGTTCCAATCGGGAAAGCAAACCCATTTGCAGGTATAGTCGGTAATTCCTGTGAGTAAACAACAATATTTGATGCTAAAAACAGAATCAATAAAAGTTTTTTCATATTCTTGTAGTTTGTATTTGGTTTTTATAACTATACTTTGTCAAACGTTTTTCTCCTGTTTTTTCAATTATTTCGTTGTCGACAGCTTCTTTTAAATCTCTACTAGCCGTAGCAGTCGAGATTTCTTTGTTATGGCGTAAATAATCTTGTCTTGTAAATAATTCATCTCCAATAATATTCTTAAAAATGCTTATTCTATCGGTACTGGTTAATGTATGATTTTGGGACTTCAATAAATCTTCTAAGGCTATATTGATAATTTCAAGCATGAATTCAATAAATCCTGTGGAATTTCCCTGATTATCTGATTTTCCAAGCACATCATAATAATCCTGCTGTCGCTCTTTAATGAGTGATTCTATGGG
>Ga0172379_10006948_pt1 | contig 14918 bp, 7 predicted proteins | sample GrowelOW334metaG_FD_119756 | JGI IMG/M metagenome (GOLD analysis project Ga0172379, IMG submission 119756) | Groundwater microbial communities from an aquifer near a municipal landfill in Southern Ontario, Canada - Groundwater well OW334 metaG | ecosystem: Environmental > Aquatic > Deep...
GGTCATGGATGCGATCGAAGCCAAGGAAACAAGCTATGCCACCGAGCCCTCTTTTCTGCCGGAATGCCTCAAGCGGATCGCCCTTTTTCAGGATGCTCAAAAAACCGCTAGACCAGAATTTGCAGACGCATTTGTCGGAGCGGTTGAAAACAACCAGCAGGCCGCAAGGGAGATGGTTGGAAAAAGCGTTCAAGCTATATTGGGAACACAATATGCCGCTTCGGTTGATGGAATAAAATTGGCAGAAGAAAATATCGACTGGCTAAAATATTATGCCGGTTTGGATATTGACATACCTGCCCCGCTTCAAACACATCTTAATGAGGCGATCGCGGCAATTAAATTGAAAGAGGGGATCGCCATAAGCGCAGTCCTTCCTCAGATAAAAATGAACTATGTCATTGATCCGATCGAATTGGACAATGCAGAAAAGGCTTTGGCGGAACTTAGGTATTATTCCCGGCTCACCGAAGGGGATGCTCGTCTTCATGCGGAAGTCGAATTAAAAGTAACCGAGCTGCAAGAAACTATTATAGATATAATTGAAATGATCAGCGACCCGGGCAATTTAAGCACCTATCATCCTGAGTATCTGAATAGAAAAGGGATCGGACAAAGCTTTGACCTTCAGGGTCCGGCGGTCATGGACGAAGACAGCTGCGATTATTTAGGCCGGATCGTTGTCAGCGGGGTTACGATCAAAGCAAAATCAACAGTAGCCGCCCCCACGCCTCCCCTGCCGGCACAAACCCCGGACCCGACCGCCACCGTCGCTATTTCGCCTCCATCTGCGGCCCAGTCGCAAAAGGGCGATTTCTACGGTTCTGTGGATGGAACGTTTGGAGATCAGCAATCATATTTTGGATTATCCCACCTTGGCACTGTACGCACCGGCAATGAAGATGCATTTCTCATAGCCATGGACAAATGCGCCTATATTGTTTTAGACGGAATGGGCGGCCACGAGAATGGCGAATGGGCTTCGCATAATGCGGCTGTAACAATTGCAGATTCCGACTACCGAAGACCGCTCCGCGATGCGGTAATGGATGCCCATTTGCGCGTTCAAGAAGAGGCAAAAGCTGATCCGGAAAGGGGGCGACGGGGAACGACCGTTAGCGCGCTGCAATTTAAGGGCGACCAGGCAGTCATTAGCTATGTTGGCGACGCTCCGATGTATATGTTAAGGGGCGGAAATATATTTCGTTTAAATTTCCCCCACTCCGGCGCAGCAACCCACATTCTAATGAATATTGAATATGGGAGGGTCATTTCGCAAGCTTTTCAAACTTGCTATACCGACGTATATTTACAAGCCCCACCCTACTCCGAAGCACAGTTGCTAAAAGTTGAAGCGGCAGTAGAGGAGGTAGAAAGAAAAACTACGATCCGCTCGAACCAGATCTCCTATTCTTTGGGTCATGGCATACCCCAGGATAAAACTACAAAAGAGCCCTACATTCCAACCATGCAATTTAAAGTTGAGCTTGGCGATCAGTTCATTTTAACGACCGACGGCATTGCGCTTGGTTTTAATGAGTTATCCGCAATTGCAGCGGATGGCGGATCACCCCAGGAAGTGGTCGAGCACCTAATGGCAAGACAACTTATCCTTGGAGCGCGTGATAACTTTACAGCCTTAGCGGTCAACTACGATGAAGCGATGCAGCTGGATGCAAATGTTTATGATAATGAAGGAAATCTGAACATTAGCGTCTATACCACGATCCTCGCAAAAATTGACAGCGGCGAATACGATATCAGCCGCTTCGCGCATGTATTTAATATTTTGCGCAGCGGAGATTTAACTTTCAGATCGCTTGAGGATCTGGAACAATTGCGCGCATCGCTTGATTCGATCTACGGACAAATTAATGAAGCCGACCAGGCAAAAGCTCCCCTAAGAAGGGTACTGGCTGATTCGTTAATGATGATCGAATTCTATAAACGGCAATTTGACCAGACCACGGAATTGCAAGTTGCATGATCAATATTTTCATTGAAAAAGTGAAATTTCTTCCACAACTTAACGATAATATATAGGTAGGGAAGTATAGACGATATTTAATAAAGGAGATTTTTCCGATCATGGCAATATTTGTAACGTTTCCAAAATTATTCGATAAAATTAGAACAAGGAGACCGCTTCAACCGGCACTCGCGGCTGGGACTGAAAGTCCAGCAAAAGCAAATATTAGACTGCATGGCAAAAGATCCTTAGCAACAACAGTAGCCGACCTATATCCAACTCCCAGACCTCAGATCGACCAAAAAGGCGGATTGATAGTTCTTATGGCCGCGACTCCGGATGATGCTAGGCCAGCAGTAGCCGCTCCGCCCCGCCCACGGCCCATGCTCCCACCTCCACCGCCGCCACCACCACCTGCGGCGCAGGCAAAACTGCCGCAAGAAGATCACGTGAACCAACAAATTAAAGTTGTCGTATTAAAAGGTGAAAAAGCTACGCTTAGAATTACGATACCTATAATTTCCGCCGCCGCGACCGCTTTGATAATGCTCTTTGCCCCGGGATTAAACATTCTTGGGTTTGCCGCTGTCGCTTTATCATTAGTATCAATGGCTGGAATGCGCTTATATCGAGGGATCGCTTTTAATAAAGCTTTTGATACTTTTGTGCGCGAGCTATCTAAGTCACCCGACAACCTTAGAGCATATGCCAAGCTTGTACATAGCGACAATAATCATGAAATAATTCCAGAAAAGCTTACGGATCGGATATACAGAAAGTTCAGCGGGGAAGTTCGCGCGCGATACGATATCTTTTCTTTGGCCGTAGACGGTCAAACCCCATCAATGCAAATCGCTCCTCCGGCAGGATTGCCGCCGGCATTGCCAGCAGAACCTCGCGTTTTTTCTGTAAGATTTGATAGCGGGGAAGAAGTACATTATGAACAAATAGGGACTAAACCTTTTGCCCATGGCGGGATGTGCGAGCTTTATAAAGCCAGAGTTGTTGGCGCAAGCATTTCTCGCGATCTTGCCGTAAAAGTTTTGATGCCTGATTTAGCCAAGAAACCGACCGAAGTAGCCAGATTTCAGCAAGAGGCCAAAGTATGCGCCCTTCCAGCCCTGGCAGCGTCTCCCTATTTTATCCCTTTCCATGGAAGCGGGACAACTGCCGACAAAAGTCTTCAGCCATTTATTGTCATGGATCTATTGGATCCCGAAACTTATCCTACTTTAGACCAAAGGATCGCATTGCCTTATATCGATAGAAAAGACCTTTCTATTCCCGAGTATCAAAAAGTTAGGCATTTGTTTGTTGATCCGCCCACCGGGCCTTTTTATGTTTTCCGGCCCGAAACAAATCGAGACCAAATAGCCGCATTATCCGACATTACAAATCCAACCATAATCCCGGCATTATTAAAAGCCCACGATGCTTATACGATATTATCTAATCCCGGGGTTCAAAACCAGATCGGCGCTCAGCTCACTTTTGCCCTCTGGTTCCTGGCCCAGCAAGGATATGCCCACAAGGATATCAAACCTTCCCAAGTATTCGTCTCTATTACCAGAGTGGGAGATAGTTATGAAGTGAATGTCCGCCTCTCCGATTTTGGAGCGGCCAAAAGCCTTGTTGGCAGGGGAGACGCAACGGAAACCGGCCATTTAATGGGAACCATGACCTATATGGCTCCAGAGTATATTAAAGCGAACAAGATCCCTCGAGCAAAAAGAACCACAGCGATTGAAACCGCATTTTATATTCGTATGGATATATATTCATTAGGTGCTTCGCTCTTTAAGATGTTTTCCGGTCAGGTCCCTTTTGACGTAACCGATCCCAAGGATTTTCTCGATTACATGTATCATCCTGAAAAATTCCGAATCGAGCATCCTTTAGACCTAAGGTCGGTCCCAGAAGCCTGGCAGCCGATCATTACGAAAATGCTTATGGCAAATCCGAGAGACCGGTACCAAAACTATGAAGAAGTATTTGTAGATATTCGTGCACGCGTCGGAGACCAATTTATCCCGGCTGAATACGGCTCCGAGGATAGAGGCAGTTCGGTAGTCAGCTTAAGCGAACTTGATATTGTGATCTTGGAAGATAGAGCAAGCCCTGCTTTACCACCAGCCCCTACGCGCCCAGCTCAGGCTGAACCCGGAACCATGGGGGCCGTCCCTTCCCGCCTACCAGCAAGAAGAACAGAAACACCAGTGAGCGGCGTCGAAGGCACTGAAGAATTAAGCTTGCCCGAAATGGATGCACTTGTTGCAGGGCCTTCCGGCTCAAGACCCAGCGCACCACCAGCGCCAAGACCAGCCGCGCCAATAAGTGGCAGAACAACCGATCTAGAGCTGGATGAGATCGAAGAAGCACCTCCCGCACCACGAAGACCCAGCGCACCACCAGCGCCAAGACCAGCCGCGCCTAGAAGGCCAGCTGAAGAATTAGAATTTGACGATGAAGGCTGGGGAGCTCCCGCACTACGGCCAGCCCCTGCACCCGGCAGAAGACCGCCGATTGTAGATGTTGATCCTGCAGATCTTTTACCGGCTCCCGCCGCCGATAGATCCGAATCTTCTCTGTGTTTAGGAATAGTTGATCATGCGGAAATTGTTGAGTGCTCTCAAGCCGCCATAATTGATCCGGTTCATGCATTAAGACTGACAACCATTTTAGAAAGGCTTAGTGCTGGATCGATCTCTCTTTCGGAATCAAGCGATCGGTCGCAAGTCGTTGCTCTAAGAGAATTACTCGGGCAGCTAAATGAAATTGACGATCTAAGCGACGCACAGGGCGAGCTCAAGGACCAAGTAATTTTAGCACTACAGACTAGAAGGAGGAGATAAAATGGTTACACCAGCATCAAGAGCAGGGAGCCCAGCTCCGGCATCAAGGTCCGCCCTTCCAGGGACGCGTTTAAAATTAAGGAGCGGGATTGAAGTGATTTTGCAAGATATTTTAAGAAATCTAAAACCCCCAAAGATCAATGGAAACCATAGGCCCTCAATTGAACTATTAAAAGATCTCGCTGAGCCGGATGATTTTCGAAATATGATCGCATGGGGAAGAGAGAACCTGGAATCGATCCGAACCGATCTTACTAGTTGCCAAGTTGGCTGCACCACATATAAAAACGAAATCATCTTTGCTTTAAACAATGTAAATAACGCCCTCGCCGAAATTGCCAGGGCTCCAAGGCCGGCCGGCGGATCAGCTCTGCCACCGCCACTTCCACCAGCATCGTTGCCAGCCGTTGCGGCGACTCCAATTTTGCCGCCGCCACCTCCAATCGAACCACGCCCGCGTCTGGCAGCAGAGCTTTTTGGGCATGAAACGGGAGGGCCAGCTGGACCAAGAACACAAATGGAAAGACAGCGCGTAGCAGCTGAAGCTGCCAGTGGCAGGCCAAGGTTTGATGAAGGTCCGGATTTATTCAGAGATGCTCCCTCCCTCGATTTGGATTTAGATAAAGTTTTTGATGATCCTGCTGTCACAGCCGCGAATGCTTTTACGAATAAAGATAGAGTAGCGGCTGACTTGGATGCTTTCGATGGTGGGGAGTTTGAACCTGCTACCTCTGATGAAGCAGATACAATGGCAGAAAGGCTGACCGCATTAAAGTCGCAAGTAAAAGGCGACCGGGATCTATATATCCGGGTCGGGCAAACCATAAGCATGCTCAATTTAACATCAAATAATTTGGTATAGGAGGAAAGAAATGGCAAGTTTTGCAAATCAACATTTAGCATTAGGAGACAGATCGGCGGACAGATCAGCTCAGCTTAGGTTTTTAAGAAGCTTAAGAGATGCCGCAAGAGCAGGAAATTTAGCCCTCTCTCCTCGCGTTAGTAAAGAAGCCGCCAAAGCCGCATTGCAAGTGCAAATTGAAATCGGCGGCGAACATGCCCAGCTTGCAGAAGAATTACTAAGAGCACAAATTTTAGCCGATGCACCACCGGCACCAACGGCTCCTGCGCCAGCGGCGCCAGCGCCGGCCCCTGCCCCAGCAGCACCAGCCGCTCCTACGCCGGTAGCACCAGCAGCTCTCACCACATATACGGTCTTGGGCTCAATGACAAATACCGCGACCGAAATAACCATCGATGAAACCGGAATGATCTATGCAAGCACATCCCCAGAGGAACAGTTCACTCTGCATTTAAACAGTCTTCTTCAGATTAGGGCGACCGGAAAACATGTTGACGGCATTGGAGGCTTAAGCGATGGAGACATTAAAGGCACCGCTAGAGCCGCGATCCAAATCGTTGCACAAAAAGTTGGGATCGAGAAGCTAAATGAAATGCTCGAAAGAATCGCGGCACATGAAGAAAACGCTATAATAAGACTCGGCGCGCAAAAAGCGCTCGATGATGTTGATAAAATTGAGTTTTCTCCGGCCGAACTTAAAGCTCGATTCAAAGCTGCTCTCGTCAATCTAAGTATATTAAGAAAGCAAGTTGAAGGATTAGAGGCAGAAAAAGGAGCCCTAACTACCAGCGCCGAAGAAGCGCGAAGCAAAGCCGCAACGGCAAAAACTGCCTTGGATCTGGCAAAACAAGAGGTCGCCACTAAAACCCAAGAACTTGAACGGGTCACTAGGGAAGTTGGGACCGAGAGAAAAGGTAGAGAAGATGCGGCCAGACTTAAAGAAAACGCACTAAAAGGTCTTAGGGAAGCAGAAAAAAGAGCAAACGATAAAAGAATAGAAGCAGAAACAGCAACCCGAGAACTTGCTGAAGCAAGAACCGCACTGGAACCATTAAAGCAGGAAAAAGAAAGACTTGATGGGCTATTAGCCGGATCGTCAACTGAAATTGACCGTCTCCGAGAAGCTTCCGGATTACTGCAAGAGACAGCAAGATTGGCCGTAGAAGAAAGGGATGTTTTGAGAGAGAGAGTTGAATCTCTTACGGCCGAATTGGAAGCCGCGAAGGCCGTGCCGGATAATAGTGCAGAAATTACAAAGCTGCAAGGAGAGCTGGGAATTGCACGAACAGCGCTTGCGGAACAATCAGGAACAGCTGAGGCTCTTCGGACCGAAAAAGGAGCGCTATCAACACGGTTAGAAGAAACTGAAGGGAAATTAACAGCCGCCGAAGCCGGAAAAGCAGCAGAGCTTATCAGAGCAACAGAGGCAGAAGCTTTAGTTGCCAGACTGCAAACAAGTGTCCACGCTCTTGAAGATCAAAACGCTCAGCTGCAGGCACGGGTTCCGGAGAAAGTCGGCACCACCGCCGACGATATCGATCTGAAAGTTGCCGAAATTAGAGGACGACTTACGGCAATTCAACAAACGATCGCGGAATTATCGGCCACTCGCACAGAAAAAACGGGCGATAAGACCGAAATTTCAAAACTGATCGAATCCCTACGGGAACAGCTGGGCGAAAAACAAGCTCTCCGTGAAAAGCTCACTGTTGAAGTCGAACGCGAACAAAGCCGGAGTGAAGGGATCGCGTCTGGCCTTGGAAAATTAAGAGGAAAATATAATTTAACTGTTGAACTTCCAACTTCGGGAGCGACCGGCAAGAGCCGGGAATTGGCCGTCCTGATCGAGGAGATTGCCCAAATTGAAGCCGGGATAGCAGAATTAGCGGGAGCTTATCATCAGCTTGGCGGCGAAATCGGCTCGCTGGATGCCTCAATTGCTGAAAATGAAGCCGAAATGGTGCCCCTAATTACATCTATCGACATGCAAATGGTGCATATACAAGAACATGGTAAAGCGGCCAGAAAAGCCTTAACCGGGATGAGGAGAGAAATTGAAAGAGCGCTTCCTAAAACGGAAGCTTAGTTAAGAATAATTTAGGAGAGCGTGAAAAGTGAGAACAGCGCCAACCGGAACAGGAAGATATTCATTCAAAGTACGTAATTTTAAGCCGGGCGCGGCTCCGGCCGATAACGTCCTCCTCTCTCTTGTTCAGCACAAAGGAAGACTTCTCTTTACCCGCAACGTAGATTTAGTGGAGCTTGATGATATTATTGCCAAGCAAGCTCTAGTCCCCGGCGCCCGCGGCGTAAAAGGATTTCGCCATGGATTAAGCTGTGAATACGGGACAATTGCCATCGTAATGAATGAGGAGTTTTTTCCCCAGTACTACAATGGATTTAATCTTGTCCGCCTTTTCACTTTAACGCACGGTACGAATCCGACAGAAGAAGATCTAACGCTTGCCGCATCAGCCTGTGATTTTAATCATAACATAAATAAGGAAGATACATTTGCACCGGATCCCGGCATTGCCGGAAGGACTGCCAGTATACGTGATCTAGCAACTATTAATGAATTCATGGGGTATTACCCGCAACTTGACCTGCACGTTGAGGTCCCGCTCTGTTTCGTAAAAAAGATCTTGTACCCCGAACATTTATGGATAGAGATGCAATCAAGGATCCAGGGTCTGCCGCCTTCACTGCAGGCCAAATTCCACAAAGTTTCGGGAACCGGCGCAACAGAAGCTGATTTCCTAAATGGGAGATCCGAGCTCGCCCGCCGGTCCAGGATTTTCAGTGGAGGGTTTACGCCGGTATTTGGAAAAAACTCACTCTATCGTTTTGAATTGGCATATTTCCAAACCGTCCTTGAAGCGAACGCTTCGATCCCATTTGTCGACAGAGCAGCTCTTTTATATAAAAAATACGGATTCACCCCTTTACCGCGCAGTGTCTGGCTTGATGGACTCCCGTCAGGAGAGATGATCAGCCGGAGGGGTCAGGAAGACTGGGCAATTTTTGTCCAACCGAAAGATGAAGATTATTTTGCTGTTTTAGAAGCGACTCTCAAAGTTTTGCAGGGAAAAGGAATTCAATTCAAGATCCCGCAAGATATGGATGTTGAATGGCGCGCCGGCCGCGATTTTCATGCGCCTGAAAGCCCCAAGATCAAGATCTATGTCAACCGCGATACTCTGCCGGTCGTCATGGCTGAACTCGAAACAGAGCTCGCAAAACTAAACATTACCGGGACCGGCAAAGGTCCTTCTTTCACCAAAAGATATGATCCAGCTGGACTCCTGCATTACAAGATGGAATATTTTACCGGCCAGGATGCGCGGGCGGTCATTGCAAACCGTCATTCAACCATGGACGAGAAAAAAGCAGCACTGGAAGCGGCCGGTTTTGTCGGGGAAAATTTTTACCGCAAAGCCGATGAAGCCGATCCTCTGCCGCAAACAGCTGAAGCCGGCAACCCCGCTACCCCTTCGCCGGCTGAAAAAATGCAGGCCGGGCTTGCGCGCGCCAGAAAAGAATGGGAAGAACTTAAACCCGCGCTTGCCTCCCTGGCCACAGGGATCGCCGAAAAAGAGACAGAAGCAGCCGGCGTCCAGGCCGACATCGGGGAGATCGAAGCCGCATTAACTATGCTGGAAGATAAATATCGCCAGTTGCATATAGAATTAATTAGCGCCATAGAAGATAAAGAAATGCAGTCCATTGCCGATTTATCTCCGCTTTCAAGCGCTTATAGCCGGCTCAGCCCAACGCTAAAAAGCGCACTTCCCCAAACTAAGGCAGCCATTGAAGTCTTGAGGGTCTCTTTTGTCCGAAATGAAAAAGAGACGCTTGTCCGAGCCCAAGAAAAATATGACTGCGAAGTTAGACAATTAAAAACTGTTGTTGGAGAATTGGAAAATATTAAGCGGAGGATCGTTTCCGAGCTTGCTACATTACAGGCATCGGCACGATCTGCAGAAGGAAAGAGAGGAGAGTTAAGCACCCTTATCAATGAAACCCTCGCCCTTGCCGGCCCTATCATTGAGACCGGGGCCGCCCTGCAAAATATCCTCGGAGAGATGGGAGATGCCCGCGTTTCTCTCCCCACATAAAATATTTAATAATAGAGTGAAATTTATCATATTATCTTTCGATATATAAGAGGAGGATGAAATAACCATGAGTGGATTAAGTATTCTACCAATATTAACAGCAGCATTAGTCGCCCAGCCGACGGCCCCAGTACCGCAAGCAGCCCAAAGCGAGTCTTTGGCGGTCATGGCCTACGACCTTGAAGCGGCAGTTGCTCCATCAGGACTTTGCGCCAGAAGTAAAAAATTAGATCCGGCTTTCTGCCAAAAACTTTCTGAACAGCTTCTTTCTAAAAATCCATTTTATAAAGGGCTGCCAAGACATCAGCAGGATTTCGCCCTTCAAGCGTTATCCACCGCTCTACTGCGAAGCTTCTCCAGCCAAAATATCGAATCGCTTGGAGACCTGATCGGCCAGGGCGACAGCCTATTATTCTTCCCTCGCAGTTGGGTCCATGCTTCCGCTTGTATGAGTTCCAGCCGCGGAAATCCGTCCGACAAATATTTGATCCCACTGCCTGCCGGAAGTTCAGTAAAAGAGATCCTGGCAATCGCAAGCAAATATATTCCGACGCAAGTAGATCACTTTGCAGAGTTCGCGCCCGAAGGGACATTTACTTTGCTTTTGGAAGACGCAGATGTGCTTAAGCCAAATGTGCTAAATTTTGGTTTCACCTCTTGCCCCGGCCGCTCCTTCACCGTTACAGACGCCAAGTTTATCGGTACTCCCGAGACTTTGAAGCTTCAAATATCCGGCACGCTTACAAATCCATCGGACGAACTTCCAAAAGAGTTATCTTTGACTTATTTTGGCTCCAGGATCGCGTCTTATCTGGTAACAAAAGCTAGAGTTGAGCAAGCTGAAGTCGCAAGCGCAAGGGGTCCGGCTAGAGCAAAGGAACCAAAGTTTTCTTCGATCGTCCCTACAGCCGTTCAAAGAGATACTGCGAATCAAAGCGTTTCGATCAACGGCGAAAACATTCCAGCAGGAACTACGGTTGAAGCAGACAATGGAGTAACCTTATCAGCGGTAACCGTTGCAAAAAGCGGAAGAGTCGCTTCATTCAAAGTTTCCGTTGGAGACATTGCTGAAGGAACAAGTATTATTCTTACGATCAAAAGCCCAAAAGGCGAAGTTCTTGGGACGCAATCTTTAAGAGTTAAAAAGAAATACGTGGCACCGCCTGCGGCGCCTGCAGAACCAGCGCTTCCACCATGCAGCGATTTTATGGCTGGATTGCAGCCCGCAATGAGGGCGCAGGGCAGATGCAAATAATAACAAACTCAAGGAGATCATATGGCCGATATTAGTGCAGTTAGAGCCAATGCAGCTCAAAGACAGATCGTAAGGGATCTGTTAATTATTGATGACGTTACTGGCTATACAGCCGCTGACGGTACTACTTTTATTACCGGTTATGATCCCTACAGTTTCGCTGCAAATTTGTTCAATATTTCCGGAGAAAAAATAAGTCCTGCAGTTGAAAGAGTTCTAACGGGAAGAAAACCGGATCTTAATAAAGTTAGGACTGAAATATGGAAAAAATTACCGGATGACAAACAGCTTCTATATACTCGAGATTTACAACCATTACTCGACAGGTCCGAAACTCGAAGAGACTTAATGCAAGCAATCGCAGCAATTCCTACTGACGGCAGCATATCTCCTCAGGAAAGGCAATATTTCATTGATCTTCTAGTTGTTGATGATCTCTCTGGCTGGACAGATAAAGAGAACTTATTTATTTTAGGCTACGATCCCGCAAGATTTGTTTCACATGCTTTAGATACCGACTCAATTGGAGTAAGCCAAGAAACCGAAGACTTGCTCACCAAGCCAAGCCCCGACGTAAATAATATTAAGGAAGGGCTTTTGGCTCGACTTGATAGTAACGGAAGAGCTGTTTATCTTGAGCTTCAAGCAACATTAACTCAACCGGAAGATCAAAAAGATCTTTTGGCTGCCCTTTGCGCCCTTGAAGGCGGCAGCATTTGCCCTGCAATTTCCGGGCCCTCCCCCGCATCAGCAAAACAAGGAGAAACAGTTGAAATCAAAGTAAGTACAACAATGCTACTTGAATCACCTGCCCTAATATTTTTTGATTCTGAAAATAAACAAGAAACAAGCATTGCTGCAACTTATAAAAAGACCAATCCTGATGGTTCAATTGTATTTGATGTAATTATTCCCAAGACTATTTCTCCACAAATATTTACTTTGAAAGTTGCGGATGGAAAATATCCTCTTCTTTCTGGAATATCTTCGGGCAATTTTACGGTAGAAAGCGCAACTCCGCTTCCTTCAATTTCTAGCGTTTATCCTGTCTCAATTCCCGCCGACGCTGAAAATGTTACTTTTGTGATCGAAGGGACCTCTCTTCCAATTGATGCTAATGTTACTTCAAGCGATGCCACAATTGATGGCATTCGTACTCGTACTGACAGAAGCGGTATTACTTTTAAACTTGTTGAACTTACAGATAGAACGCCTGGAACTAGACATATAATAATTACTTCGCCAAACAACCCTGCCTTGCGTTTATCAGGTTCCGTTGAGATCACGGCGCCCGAACACGTAAATCACCAGTCTCTCGGCATATCAAATTCTTTCCTTCAAAATAAATATGGCGATATCAATCTTTTTAGCGCCTACTATGAGCCTATATCTGCGGAAAGGACCGGAACCGGGCTTTCGCTTCCACTAAGTTTCCAGATGCGAGGTAGTGGGGATGAATATCGTCTCACTGCCGACCTAGACTATTCCTGGAAATATTTGAGCATTCAGGCCGGGATAGGAGCACTCATCACTCCCCGCAGCGAAGGCAGCGCCAATGATGTCCCTGTAGACCAAAATATTATTACCATTGACAGCGGAGACAATGCGGCCGAAGAAGAAAGCGGCTCTGGAGCATCTTCTGAGCGCAAAACGACGCGAGAAGGCGCAAAATATTCTGCCGGAATGATCCGAGCCGGGCTATCGGTAATATTGCCGATCAGCGAAAGACTACTGCTTCGATTGCCGATGAGCTTTAATGTGATGACGGCATTCAGTTCAACGAAAGAAGACAGACAGCTTAGTAAGTTATTCGGAGGGATAGAATTTAACCCAAATTTTGACATAACCTTATATCGCGGCGATTCTGTTTCGCACGATCTAAGTCTTGGCGGCACGATCAATACCAGATGGCCCTTTGGAGATATGCTTGTTAAAGAATACGGATTGTCGGCTGGCTATCATCTAAGCTGGTAATTTGTTTCTGAATTATTCATACCCTCTTTTTCTTCGCAAAAGAACTATTTCCCCCAAAAGTGAAATTATCCTCAAAACCTTCCGACACTGATGTAGAAGAGAATCAAATATTTTAGGAGGATTTTTACTATGAGTGGATTAATGCTTGGCCCGATTATATTGCAAACGATCGTTGGACAAACCGCTTCCCCGGCCGCAGGGATTCCTACTCGAGCTGATAGAAAAGGGATTGTGCTTTCGCTTAGTAGTGAACAAATTGATGCTGCCTTTAATTTTTACACGGGAGATCAATTTTGTGACTTTATGAACAAAAGCGTAAGAGAGTTAGCCCCTTTGCTTGCCAAAGCAATTTTATCCTCCGGATTCAGTTATTCCATTAATTTTGAAAGTTTGCCGCGCGAATTGCAAGACGAAGCAACTCTCAAACTATCTGGACAGATCGCTATGTCGGCAAAAGCCGAAACCTCGCTTCTTGCCCTATATACCGAACAAAATCCAAGAAGCGGTGGCAAAACTCCGCGCGATCTCGTATGCGGGACAAACACCAAAGCATTTAACGGATATCCTGGGCGTTGGACTCCCGGCCTTATTTCTATTGAAGGAATAACTATCGGGCTCATAGAACAGATAATTATTGAAGCGGGTAAAGTTAAAATCGTCCCAGCTGGAGCTAATTCAGGGCAAATCGTACTTAATTTAGTTCGTCAAGGATATACTTGTAGTGACTCTCAACCGGGTGGCACATATAGGTGCACAAAAGAGGAAGCGATCCCTGCAACCGCACCATCGACAGCAGAAAAAGGGATTTGTGAAGGCAAGGTGGACGAAGAAGTGCTTGCTGATTGTAATAAAAAATGTGAACCAATAAAAGCTGTTCATGCTGCATTAAGCAAATGCATTGCCGGCTATAAATAACAAGCATTTTTACTACTTTTAAACTAGCCCGCGCTTTGGGATGGGAAGAAGTAGAATAGATAATTGTTTAACAAATTTATTCATACTTTCAGGAAAACTATTCACAATTTCATCGCATAAGAAATATTATGTCTAGTTGTTTTCAAAATATCTTTTTCTATTTCCACTTTCTTTTGTTAAAAAAGAAAGTGGAGCACCTGTCTACCGGCAGTCAGGAAGAAAGTTAATCTAAGGGGTGAACCCCTTAGATATCCCCGGCGCCGGCTAAGCACCCCACCACCCATCCTTCCCCAAGACCCCGGATCCCATGTTCCGGAGGAACCGAAACAATCGGCCTTCCCCTCCCTTTTGGCAAGATTGCCTTATTGTTAACTAATACCTTATCGCTATGCCAAAACAAGCCGGCGTTTGCTGAAGAAAGATTTTTGTTTTATTTTTTATTTCCCTACGACGTCAGCACTTTGGGCGGCGGCCGGGGGTCGCGGTGAAGGTTTACATAATATTTCTTATTAGACCTCTAATAGATATTGATCCCCAAAAGTGAAATTATCCCCACATTGTTCCGATATATGTGTGATGGCCAAAGAGCTAAAATTGATAAAACAGGGTGAAATTATCACCATTTATTATCGATATATATATGAGAGAAAATGATCAATCGTCGGTTTATCCTATAGGAGGGAAAAATGTCATTGTCAGTAAATGGAGTATATAATTCTTTTAAATCTTTTGCGAGAAATTCATTTGAAACTGCGAAAGAACAAGCCAGCTTCATTGCAGAAAGCACCACAGAAGCAGCTGCAGAAGTACTAATCAAAGATCCGGTTGAATTCTTTACCGGCAAAAAAGATGCGACACCAAAAGATGCCGCAATTCTTTATGCTGCTGCCGCCATTCCCTATCTTACTGTCCCTTTTGCTTGCGGCGTAGATACCCCACCAGCCATTACATCTGACGATCCCATCATACCCTA